>JGI24737J22298_10000781_pt1 | contig 11263 bp, 8 predicted proteins | sample KBSCornC3_FD_22298 | JGI IMG/M metagenome (IMG submission 22298) | reverse complement strand
CATCGGGAGCTTCGCTTTCGAAGGCTATCCGCATCTCTGGCCACTGCAGAGGGATACGATACTGGCAATCCTTTTTGTTGGATTGTTCGGGGTTGGGCTTGCCCATTTCCTATGGTGGTCGATCGTGGGTCGGTTGCCAGCCACGACTGCAGCGCTCGGATCGCTTTTGGTCCCCGTGATCGGCATTAGCGCAACTGTGATTGTGCTTGGCGAACACCTGACGATACCCGACGTGATCGGTTTTGCCATGATTTTCGCAGCGGCTGCATGTGTCTTGTTGCAGCCGAATGCGCGCCACGACGAAATGCCCGAGTGATTGCGGCGTAAAGGGAGAACAGATATGGCGTGGCTCTATCTTTTTCTCGCCGGCCTCTTTGAGGTCGGCTGGGCCATCGGATTGAAATATACGGAAGGCTTCTCGCGCCTCTTTCCATCCTTGCTGACGGTCGCGGCCATGGCACTCAGCCTCGCGCTGCTGGGCCTCGCGTTGAAAAGTTTGCCAGTAGGAACGGCATACGCCGTATGGACCGGCATCGGTGCGGTCGGTACAGCGGCNCTTGGCATAATTCTGTTCAGTGAGCCCGCGACAGCNTCCCGGCTCGTCTGCATTGGCCTGATCGTTTGCGGAATCGCCGGACTGAAGTTTGCGTCGTAACGTCTAGAAGAAACTCTGCGGATCGACGTCCACTTCCAGCCGCACATTGCCGCGCGGCTTGGGCGCCGCGGCAAGCCAAGCGCGCAAGTAAGTCGAAAGGTCGAAAGCGCGCGGCGATTTCACCAGCAGCCGGAAGCGATGCCGGCCACGCACGACCGCGATCGGTGCTTCGGCAGGACCGAGCACGCGGACATGTTCGTCGCCAGGAGCGGCCTTGGCGAGGGTACGGCCGTAGGCTTCGGCGGCGTGCCGCTCATTTGCGGTGATAACCAGCCCTGCCAGCCGCCCAAATGGCGGATAGCCCGTGCGCTCGCGCTGTTCGATTTCGTTTTTGTAGAAGGCCTCGCGGTCGCCGGAGATAAGCGCGCGCATGACCGGATGTTCTGGCTGGTGGGTCTGCAGGTAGCCGAGACCCCGTCCCTCCTCACGCCCTGCTCGTCCAACCACCTGATGCAACAACTGAAAAGTACGCTCCGGCGCACGGGGGTCGCCGTTGCCAAGGCCAAGATCCGCGTCGACGATGCCGACCAGGTTGAGTTTGGGAAAATGGTGCCCTTTGGCGACAAGTTGCGTACCGATGACGAGATCGAAGCGTCCCTCGGCGACGTCGTCGAGCTCTTGCCGAAGGCGTTCGACCGATTCCACGAGATCGCTCGACAGCACAAGAATGCGGGCCTGCGGGAACAGTTCAGCCGCCTCCTGTTCGAGCCGCTCCACGCCCGGGCCGACGGCAGCGAGACTTTCAGTGGCGTGGCAATTTGGACATTCCGCCGGTGGTGGAATCGAATAGCCGCAGTGATGACACACGAGCCTGCGCCGGAACCGATGGTCAACGAGCCAGGCATCGCAATTCGGACAGTGGAAGCGGAAACCGCACGCCCGGCACAATGTGAGGGGCGAGTAGCCGCGACGGTTGAGAAACAGCAGCGCCTGCTCGCCGCGCGTCAGCGATACCGCCACTGCCTCGGCCAGCCGCGGTGAGATGAAACGTCCGCGCGGTGGACCCTCGCGACGCATGTCGATCGCTTCGATCGATGGCAGATGCGCGCCCCCGAAACGCTCAGGCAAATGCACATGCCGGTAACGGCCGCGACGTGCATTCACCTCCGATTCGACCGAGGGGGTCGCCGATGCGAGCACAACCGGAATTTTCGCGATCGAGCCGCGCACGACCGCCATGTCTCGTGCGTGGTAGTGCGCGCCATCTTCCTGCTTGTAGGCCGGGTCGTGCTCTTCGTCGACGACGATGAGTCCAAGATCGGCATAGGGCAAGAACAAGGCCGAACGGGCGCCGACAATCACCGAGACTTTATTCGCGGCAACCGCGGCCCAGGTCTGCGCGCGCTTGCGCGGTGAAATTTGCGAGTGCCATTCGCCCGGCCGCGTGCCGAAGCGGCTGGAGAAGCGGTCGAGAAACTGGGCGGTCAGCGCTATTTCCGGCATCAGGATCAAGGTTTGCCGCTTGCGCCGGATATTTTCGGCGACTGCTTCGAAGTAGACCTCGGTCTTCCCCGAACCGGTGACTCCGTCCAGCAAGGTCACCGTATAGCCGCCTTGCTCAACCGTCCTGCTCAACATATCGGCGGCGGCAAGCTGCGCGAGCGCGAATCCGGGTTTGCTGAAGTCGGGGTCCGGCGGCAGCGCGACCGGATCAGGCGGGATCACCACGGTTTCGAGCGCGCTTTCATCGATCAATCCATTGATGACACTTGCGCTGACGCCAGCTTCCTTCGCCGCCGCCCCTTTCGAACGCGTGAGCCCGTCTGCAACAAGCCGGAGCACGCGCGCGCGTGCCGGCGTCATTCGTTGCGGCGGCGGGCCGGCCAGGCGGACGCCGACTTGCTCGCGTCCCGGTCCGAGATGCTCACCCATGCGCAGGGCCATACGCAGCACGGTGCCGCGCGACGCCAGCGTGTAGCCGGAAACCCAGTCGACGAACTGGCGCAGCTCGGCTTTGAGCGGCGGCACGTCGAGCTTCTCATCAACGTCTTTCAGCCGGTTGTGCAGTCGTGGATTTGGCGCGGGATTTTCCGCCCAGACGACACCCATGCATTCCCGTGCACCGAGCGACACCGACACCAGATTGCCCGGCGCAAGCTCGAGCCCGGCCGGAACCCGGTAGGAATAGGTCTGGTCAAGCGCCACCGGCACCAGAATATCGACGACGCGCGTGGTCATGGCTCAGGTCTGGCCGATTCCGCGGCTTTAAGGAAGGGTGAAGAAAGCAATGTCACTCTTGCCGCAATGACTGCCGCCAAGACACCCACCATGGACGGGTTTCGCGTCGCGCCCGACACCAGTGCCGAAATCGCGCGATGGCTTAGTCATCTCGGCGCCGAGCGCCGCATGTCCGCGACAACACTGGATGCCTATCAGCGCGACGTGTCCCAGTTCCTGAGCTTTCTGACTGGACATTTGGGCTCCGCACCCACGCTGAAGCAGCTCGCCAAGCTGACCCCGGCCGATATTCGCGCCTTCATGGCCGCGCGGCGAAACAAGGGTGCCGGCAATCGCTCGCTGATGCGGACGCTTGCGGGCTGCCGTTCTTTCACGCGCTTTCTCGAGCGAAACGGGAAAGGAAAAGTTGCGGCACTGGCGGCGGTGCGAACACCGAAACTGCCGAGAACACTGCCAAAACCGCTGGCCATTTCCGCCGCCAAGAAAATCACCGACACGGACTTGCGTCAGGGTGAAGAACGCGAGCCATGGATCATCGCGCGCGACGCGGCGGTGCTCGCGCTGCTTTATGGATGCGGCCTCCGGATCTCCGAGGCCCTCGGGCTGAAGCGCAAGGACATCACCGGTAAGTCCGATAGCCTCATCGTCACCGGAAAGGGCAACAAAACCCGCATGGTGCCGGTACTTCCTCAGGTCACGAAGGCGATTTCCGAGTACCTGACCCTCTGCCCATACGAAAATCCTCCGAACGGGCCACTTTTTGTCGGGGCGCGCGGCAAGCCACTGTCACCGCGTATTGTGCAGTTGACGATGGAAAGGCTGCGCGGCGTACTCGGGCTGGCCGACACCGCTACGCCGCACGCCTTGCGGCATTCCTTCGCGACGCATCTGCTCGCACGCGGGGGCGACCTGCGATCTATTCAGGAGTTGCTCGGACACGCTTCATTGTCGACCACGCAGATTTATACAGGGGTCGATGCCGAGCGTTTACTGGAAGTTTATAACAACGCTCACCCACGCGCGTAACTAGCCCTCTTGCACCTGACCGCCCTCTGCTATCATCGTGGCCCGGATCACGGGAGGGGGCGATGAGCGCGCACGAAAATCTGGAGCATGCCGAGCACGCCGAGCATGCATCGCATTCGAACAAAAAAATCGCACTGCTGATCGCCGTGTTGGCACTGTTTCTTGCGTTCTCCGAGACGCTGGGCAAGAGCGCGCAAACCAATGCGATCGCCGACAACATCAAGTCCTCCGACACCTGGAATTTTTTTCAGGCAAAGACCATCCGGCAGACCAGTCTTCGCGTTGCTGCCGAGGCCATGGCGCTACAGCTGCCGCTACTTACCAGTGAGGAGAGCAAGGCTGCGGCCACCAAGCAAATCGAAACCTGGCGCAATACAGTGAGCAGGTACGACTCCGATCCGAAGGAGCAGGATGGCCGAAAGGAATTGCGAGCGCTGGCCGAAAAGTACGAACACCAGCGCGACGAGTGGCTGGCGCGCTATCACCAGTATGAATTTGCGTCCGCCGCGTTTCAGATCGGGATCGTTGTCGCTTCGTCTGCAGTCATTACGGGAATTTTCGCACTGGCCTGGTTGGCGGGTACTGCAGGAATAGTTGGCCTTGGCTTCATGGCGNTGGGCCTGTTGGCACCGCACGCACTCCATCTGGCCGGACACTAGCTGCGCACGCGTCCGCCGTCGACGTTCAGGGTCTGTCCGGTGATGAAAGCAGCGTCGTCGCTGGTCAAGAACGACACGGCGCCAACCAGATCGTCGGGCACTTCCACGCGCTTGATCGCCTGCATCTGGGCGACGGCGGTAAACTCATCATCCATGGTCTTGAAACCCGGCCGCGGTGCGCGGACCAATGTGCCCGGCGATCGGGTCAGTCCTGGCGCGATCGCATTCACCGTAATTCCGTCCGGCGCGAGATCGCTGGCGAGCGCACGCGTGAAGCCGACAATACCGCCTTTGCTCGCGACGTAATGCGCAAACCCGGTCACCACCGAGCCAAGCGTGCTTGATGCCATATTGACGACACGCCCCCATTTGCGCGCCCGCATGCCGGGTACAAATGCAGCCGTCACCAGAAACGTACCGTCGAGATTGATCGAGAGCACGGTGCGCCAGTCTGCGAAGGTCATTTCGGGAAAATTCTTCTGCGGGAAGATGCCGGCGCAATTCACCACGATATCGACATTGCTGAACTTCTTGCCGACTTCCTTGACCATGGCCGCCACGGACGCTTCCGAAGCGACATCGCATTTGACCGCAATGGCCTGGCGGCCGGCGGCCTCGACCATCTTCACGGTGGCGCTGCTGTCGCCGAGGTCGGCGATGGCGACGTGCACGCCGTCTTCGGCCAGCCGCTTCGCAAAGGCCTGCCCGATGCCGCCCGCCGCGCCGGTGATGACCGCAACTTTATCCTTATGGCCTTTGGCCATTTGATTACCCCCGATTTTTCCTTGGTATCGCTGAAGCTACATATGAATTGTGCGCTTCGCCACCGCCATCGCCGCTTCCTTGACGGCCTCCGACAATGTCGGATGTGCGTGGCAGGTGCGCGCAATGTCTTCGGCCGATGCACCGAACTCNATTGCTATGGCAGCCTCGGCGATCATGTTGCCGGCATCGGCGCAGATGAGCTGAACGCCCAGCACACGGTCGGTCTTGGCGTCGGCAAGGATTTTCACAAAACCATCGGTGGTCAGGTTCACCTTCGCACGCCCGTTGGCGGTGAACGGAAATTTTCCGGCGTTGTAGGCGACGCCGGCAGCCTTCAATTCCTCTTCGCCTTTTCCGACGGTCGCGATTTCCGGGAAAGTGTAGACGACGTTCGGAATGGCGTCGTAGTTCACGTGGCCCGCCTGCCCGACCAGAATTTCCGCGACTGCAACCCCTTCGTCCTCGGCCTTGTGCGCCAGCATCGGCCCCGCAATGACATCCCCGATTGCCCAAATGCCGGGGACGCTCGTCGCGTAGTAATGATCGACAACCACACGTCCGCGCTCGTCGAGCTTCACGCCGACCTCGCTGAGGCCGAGACCCTCGGTGTACGGTACACGCCCGATCGCAACCAGAACAATGTCGGCCTCGATCGTTTCGGCCGTTCCACCTTTCGCGGGCTCGACCGTCACCTTGAGCCGTTTTCCGGATGCATCGACCGCGGTCACTTTTGATGACAGTTTGAACGTCATTCCCTGCTTTTCGAGCAATCGCTGCGCCTGGCGGCGGACCTCGCCATCCATGCCAGGCAGAACGCCGTCAAGAAATTCCACGACGGTCACCTGCGCGCCAAGCCGGCGCCAGACGGAGCCCAGCTCGAGCCCGATCACGCCGGCCCCGACNACAAGCAGATGTTTGGGAACCTCNGGCAGCGACAACGCGCCGGTCGATGAGACGATACGCTTTTCGTCGATATCGATGCCTTTGAGNCGCGCAACGTCGGAGCCCGTGGCAATGACGATGGATTTNGTTTCCAGCGTCTGCGTCTTGTTATCAGCNCCTTTGACTTCGACCTTGCCGGAGGCAGTGATGCGCCCCGCGCCGTGAAAAGTATCGACCTTGTTCTTCTTCAGAAGGAAGTCGACGCCCTTCACGTTGCCGTCGACGCCCCGATCTTTGAAGGCCATCATGGCCTTGAGATCCAGCCTCGGCGGCGAAACCCCGATCCCCATTTTGCCGAAGGTGTGGCCGGCTTCCTCGAAAAGCTCTGAGGCGTGCAGAAGTGCCTTCGAGGGGATGCAGCCGATATTGAGGCAAGTCCCGCCAAACGTTGCACTTTTCTCGACAACCGCCGTTTTCAATCCAAGCTGCGCCGCGCGGATCGCGCAGACGTAACCGCCGGGACCGGTACCGATAACAATGAGATCGTAGGCCATAACCTTACAAATCCAGCACGACCCTCGCCGGGTCTTCCAGTCCTTCCTTCACTCGTACCAGGAAGGTGACGGCCTCACGCCCATCGACGATGCGGTGATCGTAGGATAACGCAAGATACATCATCGGCCGCGCCTCGATCTTCCCTGCAACAACGATGGGACGTTCTTGGATCTTGTGCATGCCGAGAATGCCGGACTGCGGTGCGTTGAGGATCGGCGTCGACATCAATGAACCGTACACCCCACCATTGGTGATGGTGAACGTGCCGCCTTGCATCTCCTCGATTTTGAGGCTGCCGTCGCGTGCGCGGCGGCCGAGATCGGCAATGGTCTTCTCGATCTCTGCCAGCGACATTGTTTGGGCGTCACGCACAACCGGCACCACCAGGCCTTTGTCGGTGCCGACGGCAATTCCGATGTGATAGTAATTTTTGTAGACGATGTCGGTGCCATCGATCTCGGCATTGACAGCGGGGATTTCCTTCAGTGCCTGTATGCAAGCACGCACGAAGAAGCCCATGAAGCCGAGCTTCACCCCGTGTTTCTTCTCGAACAGGTCCTTGTACTGATTGCGCAGATGCATCACCGCGCTCATGTCGACCTCATTGAAGGTCGTGAGCATGGCGGCCGTGTTCTGTGCATCCTTCAGGCGGCGTGCAATCGTTTGGCGCAGCCGCGTCATATGCACGCGCTCTTCACGCGCGGCATCGTCGGCGGGTGACGGCGCGCGCATCTGCACCGGTGCGGAGACCGGCGTCGGCTGCGCCGCGGCGCGCTCGATCGCGCTCAGCATGTCGCCTTTGGTGACCTGCCCATGCAGACCGGTGCCGCTGACTTTCGACGGGTCGACGCCACTTTCCGCAGCCAGCTTGCGTACCGAGGGCGGCGTCGGCATTTCAGCCGATCTTTGCGGAGCCGCAGGCGCCTGTTTCGGGATTTCCGCGGGTTTTGCCGCCGGCGCAGAAGCCTTGGGCGCGGCACCGGCACCTTCCTTGATCTGCCCCAGCAGCGCCCCGACGGCGACCGTATCGCCGTTCTTCACTGCAACCTCCGACAATACGCCGGCTGCCGGAGCAGGCACCTCGAGCGTCACCTTGTCGGTCTCAAGCTCGACCAGCGGCTCATCGACCGCCACGGCATCGCCCGGCTGCTTGAACCATTTTCCAACGGTGGCTTCCGTCACCGATTCGCCGAGGGTCGGCACGCGGATGTCAGCCATGTTTTGCCTTGCCTCTCATTTGCCATGCCCCACCATGACAGCCAGCTAGTCTATCCCAGCGCCTCATCGAGGAATTGCTTGAGCTGTGCCAGATGCTTCGACATCTGCCCGACCGCGGTCGAGGCAGACGCCGGACGTCCTGCGTAGCGCATGGTGCGGTGCTTGGCGCCGATCTGGTTGAGAATCCATTGCAGGAAAACGTCGATGAAGAACCAGGCACCCATGTTGCGCGGCTCTTCCTGGCACCAGACCATTTCCGCCTGTTTGAAGCGGGAAAGCTCCGCGACCAGCGCCTTGGTCGGGAATGGATAAAGCTGCTCGAGCCGTAGAATATAAATGTCGTTGATGCCGCGTTTCTCGCGGTCGTCGTAGAGATCGTAATAAACCTTGCCCGAGCACATGACGACGCGGCGGATCTTGTCGTCGGTCACGAGCTTGATCTTCTCGTTCGGCAGCAACTGCGCATCGTCCCAAAGCAGCCGGTGGAACGAGGTACCGGTCGTCATTTCGTCGAGGCGCGACGCCGCACGCTTGTGGCGCAGCAACGACTTCGGCGTCATCAGGATCAGCGGCTTGCGGATTTCGCGTTTGAGCTGCCGGCGGAGGATGTGGAAGTAATTAGCCGGCGTGGTGCAGTTCGCAACCTGCATGTTGTCTTCCGCGCACATCTGCAGGAAGCGCTCGAGTCGCGCCGATGAGTGCTCCGGCCCCTGCCCCTCGTAGCCGTGTGGCAACAGGCACACGAGGCCTGACATGCGCAGCCATTTGCGCTCGCCCGATGAAATGAACTGGTCGAAGACCACCTGTGCGCCGTTGGCGAAATCGCCGAACTGGGCTTCCCACAGCGTGAGAGCGTTCGGCTCGGCTGTGGAATAGCCATATTCGAAGCCGAGCACGGCTTCTTCCGAGAGGCTCGAATTGAGCACCTCGAAGCGCGCCTGCGGATCACCGAGATGGTTGAACGGCGTGTGGCGTTCCTCGCTATTCTGATCGAAAAGCACGGAATGCCGCTGCGAGAAAGTGCCTCGTTCGGTGTCCTGGCCGGACAGCCGCACGGGATGGCCTTCCTTGAGCAGCGAGCACAAGGCGAGCGCTTCGCCCGTCGCCCAGTCAATTCCCTCGCCGCTTTCAATCGCCTTGGCGCGATGCTCGAGGAAGCGCTGGATTGTCTTGTGAACGACGAACCCTTCCGGAACGGTGGTGATCTTTTGGCCGATCTCGCGCAGCAGGCCGGCATCGACGCCGGTATTGCCGCGCCGCGGATCGTCGGCATCGCGCGCTGCTTTCATTCCGGACCAGCGTCCGTCGAGCCAGTCGGCCTTGTTCGCCTTATAGCCCTGGCCGGCCTCGAATTCGGCGTCGAGACGCGTGCGCCAGTCGGCCTTCATCTTTTCAACTTCGCCTTCGGTGACGACGCCCTCGCCGACGAGTTTCTTGCCGTAGATCTCCAGCGTCGTCGGATGCGCGCGAATTTTCTTGTACATCAGCGGCTGGGTGAACGAAGGCTCGTCGCCTTCATTGTGACCGAAGCGCCGGTAGCAGAACATGTCGATGACGACGGGCTTCTGGAATTTCTGCCGGTACTCTGTCGCAACTTTCGCTGCGAAAACCACCGCTTCGGGATCGTCGCCATTCACGTGAAAAATCAGGGCGTCGATCATCTTGGCGACATCGGACGGATAAGGCGATGAGCGCGAGTAGCGCGGATAGGTGGTGAATCCGATCTGGTTGTTGACGATGAAGTGCAGTGAGCCGCCGGTGCGGTAGCCTTTCAGGCCGGACAAACCGAAGCACTCGGCCACCACCCCCTGGCCGGCAAACGCGGCGTCGCCGTGAATGAGCAGCGGCATCACCATTGTGCGCTCGTCGGGAGTAGCGCCATGCTGGTCCTGTTTGGCGCGCACTTTGCCGAGCGTCACCGGGTCGACAATTTCGAGATGCGACGGGTTTGGCGTCAGCGACAAATGAACCTTGTTGTTGTCGAACTCACGGTCGGACGAGGCACCGAGGTGATATTTCACGTCGCCGGAGCCTTCGATCTCGTCGGGCGTCGCCGAGCCGCCTTTGAATTCGTGGAACAGCACGCGGTGCGGCTTGCCCATCACCTGCGTGAGCACATTGAGACGGCCGCGGTGCGGCATCCCGATGCAGATTTCCTCCACGCCCAGATTGCCGCCGCGCTTGATGATCTGCTCGAGCGCCGGGATCAGCGCTTCGGCGCCGTCGAGCCCGAAGCGCTTGGTGCCGGTATATTTGACGTCGAGAAATTTCTCGAAGCCTTCCGCTTCCACCAGCTTGTTGAGGATCGCGCGCTTGCCCTCACGGGTGAAGGTGATCTCCTTGTCGCGACCCTCGATGCGCTCCTGGATCCAGCTCTTCTGGGCGGCATTCGAGATGTGCATGAACTCGACACCGAGCGTCTGGCAGTAGGTCCGGCGAAGGATGCCGGCGATCTCGCGCATCGAGGCGAACTCGAGACCGAGCACCTTGTCGAGATAGATCTTCCGATCCATGTCGGCTTCGGTGAAGCCGTAGGAGCGCGGATCCAGTTCCTCCTCGTTCTTTTCAGGCTCGAGTCCCAGCGGATCGAGCTTGGCATGGAAGTGGCCGCGGATGCGGTAGGCACGGATCAGCATCAGCGCGTGAATCGAATCGCGCGTAGCCTGCAGGACGTCGGCAGATGTGAGTTCGACGCCCTTCGCCCGCGCCGTCGACGAGATCTTCTCGCCGATCTTCTTTTCGGTCTCGGCCCATTGGCCGTCGAGCGCCGCAACGAGATCGCCATTGGCGCGCACGGGCCAGTTCGGCTTCTTCCAGGAGGCCCCGCGCGCGCCTTTGACGACGTCGGCCTTCTCGTCCTTCAAGCTTTCTTGGCGCGATGCTCGAGGAACCGCTGGATTGTCCTGTGAACGGCGAACCCTTCTGGAACCGTGGTGATCTTTTTGCCGATCTCGCGCAGCAGACCAGCATCAACGCCGGTATTGCCGCGCCGCGGATCGTCGGCATCGCGCGCTGCTTTCATTCCGGACCAGCGTCCGTCGAGCCAGTCGGCCTTGTTCGGCTTGTAGCCCTGACCGGCCTCGAATTCGGCGTCGAGCCGCGTGCGCCAGTCGGCCTTCATCTTCTCGACTTCGCCTTCGGTGACAACGCCTTCACCGACGAGTTTCTTGCCGTAGATCTCCAGCGTCGTCGGATGCGCGCGGATCTTCTTGTACATCAGCGGCTGGGTGAACGACGGCTCGTCACCCTCGTTGTGGCCGAAGCGCCGGTAGCAGAACATGTCGATGACGACCGGCCGCTGGAATTTCTGCCGGTATTCGGTCGC
>JGI24737J22298_10000779_pt1 | contig 11280 bp, 9 predicted proteins | sample KBSCornC3_FD_22298 | JGI IMG/M metagenome (IMG submission 22298) | reverse complement strand
TCGAGCACCTTGCCCGGCGGGATATGGAGGAAGTCGGTCGGGTCGCTGGCATTGCGCTGCAGGAACATGAAGATGCGGTCCTGCCATAACGGCATGCCGACTTCGGCATCGGGCTTGAGCGTGTTGCGGCCGATGAAATAGCTCGCTTTCATCGGGTGCAGGTCGATCAGCCCGGCCTTGGTCGCCTCGGCCAGCGCGCGGGGCACGTCGGGCGTTTCCATGAAGCCGTAGCGCAGGATGACGACGCTGAAATTGTCGTCGATCCGCTTGACTTCGCACCGTTCCTCGGGCGGCACTTGCGGCCGGTCGGCGGTGCGCACCGATGCGATCAGATTGACCTCGTGCAGCACCTTGTTGTGCTTGAGGTTGTGGAGCAGCGCGCCGGGCGCGCTGTCGGGATTGCCGGTCAGGAAGATCGCGGTGCCCTCGACGCGTTCGGGCGCGCGCCGCGCCAGCGCCGCGGCGAGGTCGGCGAGCGGGACGCTCTGGCGCTGTTCGAACGTCTTCACGATCGCCTTGCCGCGCACCCAGGTGAAGATGACCAATCCGATCAACGCGGCGATCGCCAGCGGTACCCAGCCGCCTTCGATCACGCGCAGGATATTGGCGCCGAAAAAGATCAGATCGAGCGTCAGGAACGGTAGGATCAGCGCCAATGCCCAATGGCGCGGCCAATGCCAGCTATGCCGCACCACGACATAAGCGAGCAGGGTGGTGATCACCATCGTGCCCGTCACCGCGATGCCGTAAGCGGCAGCCATCGCCGACGAGGTGCGGAACTGGACCACCAGCACCAGCACGCCGACCAGCAACAGCCAGTTGATCGACGGCAGATAGATCTGACCGGCATAATCGGCCGAGGTGTTACGCACCCTGAGGCGCGGCAGAAAGCCGAGCTGGACCGCTTGCTGGGTCAGCGAATAGGCGCCGGTGATCACCGCCTGGCTGGCGATGATCGTCGCCAAGGTCGCCAGGATGACGAGCAATGGGCGAACCTGCTCCGGCGCCATCAGGAAGAACCAATCGGCATTCTCGAATTTCTGGCCGGTCGCCTGGACGATCTCGAGCTTGTTGAGCACATAGGCGCCCTGGCCGAGATAGTTGAGCGACAAGGCGGGGAAAGCGAGCGCGAACCAGCCGATGCGGATCGGCTTCGCGCCGAAATGGCCCATATCGGCGGTCAGCGCTTCGGCGCCCGTTACAGTCAGGAACACCGCGCCCAGAACGAACAGCCCGAGTACCCCGTGCGTCGTCAGGAATTGACCCGCATGATAGGGATTCAATGCCCACAGGATGCCCGGCTCGTCGGCGATATGCCATAGGCCGAGCCCACCGATTGCCACGAACCACACGATACACACCGGGCCGAACAGTCCCGAAACCCGCGCGGTACCGTGCGATTGGATCAGGAACAGGCCGATCAGGATCACGATGGTGACCGCCATGATGGTGTGCTCGCCGATCGCATCGGCACCGCCGGGGATCGTGCGCAGGCCTTCCACCGCCGACAGCACCGACAGCGACGGGGTAATGATCGCATCGCCATAGAATAGCGATGCGCCTGCCGCGCCCAGCACCAAAGCGATGCGCGATCGCCAGCCGAGCGCCCGGCGCGCCAGTGCCGCCAGCGCCAGTACGCCGCCCTCGCCCTGATTGTCGGCGCGCATCAGGAACGTGACATATTTGATCGAGACGACCAGGATCAGCGACCATAGAGCCAGGCTGAGCACGCCGAGAATCTCATCGGCGGTCAGCCCGTCAGCGGCCGCTTGGCCCAGCGCTTCGCGAAAGGCGTAGAGCGGACTGGTGCCGATATCGCCGAACACCACGCCGATCGCGCCGATGGTCAGCGCGGCAAGCGCCTTTTTCGACATCGTTTTTTGGGGTGAAATGGCTGCTGACATGGAGTCGGATGGGCCTGCCGGAAAGGACGGCGCGCTTTACGCCTGTTGGCGCGCCGATCAAGTGGCATTTGTTGCACCGCCGCAAGCCATTGATCGCGCCCTGCTATTACGGCATGAATGGGGAATGGTTCCCTTTTCGTTCGCCGGCCATCAACTTGCCGCGCTGTCCGACGGCGCGCTGTTCTGGCCTGCGCGGCGTGCGCTGATCGTCGCCGACCTGCATTTCGAGAAGGCGAGCTGGTTCGCGAGCTTCGGCCAGATGCTGCCGCCCTATGACAGCGCGGCGACCCTGGCGGCGCTGGAGAACGCGGTCGCCGCGACCGATCCGGCGGAGATCTGGTGCCTTGGCGACAGCTTTCACGATTCGCGCGGGTGCGAGCGCTTGCCCACCGCCGAACAGGACCGGTTGCACGCGCTGACCGCGGCGTATCGCTTCGTCTGGGTGATCGGCAATCACGACCATGCCATGGCCGATCCGTGCGGTGGCGAGATCGTCGACGAGGCCGAGATCGACGGGCTGGTGCTGCGGCACGAAGCCGATCCGTGCGAAGGGCGGCCTGAGCTATCGGGGCATTTCCATCCCAAATTGCGCGTTCGCGTGCGCGGCCGATTGGTGTCGCGGCGCTGTTTCGTGGCAACGGGCACCAAGCTGGTGCTGCCCGCGTTCGGTTCGCTCACCGGCGGGCTCGACGTCCACCATCCCGAGATCGTCCGCGCGGTCGGTCGGTACGGCGAGGCGCTGGTGCCGGTGGCGGACCGGCTGTTGCGGTTTCCGTTGGCGGCGTGATTCCAGTGCTCCTGCGAAAGCAGGAGTCCAGGGTTATTGTCGCGAACCGGCTAGATTGTGGCCCTGGGTTCCTGCTTCCGCAGGAACACGGAGGAGCTACTTCGCCAACGTCGGAAATGCCGCCTTGAACGCCGCGACCTTCGGCTTGTCCCATGCCACGATGTACGGGTGGTTGGGATTCCGGTCGAAGAAATGCTGGTGATAGGCTTCGGCCGGATAGAAGCCGCCGGTCTCAATCTTGGTCACGATCGGTCGCGGATAGGCCTTCGCCTGACCGAGCTGCGCGATATATGCCGCCGCCACTGCGCGCTGCGCCGTATTCTGCGGGAAGATCGCCGAGCGATAGCTGGTGCCGCGATCGGGACCCTGGCGGTCGAGAGTGGTCGGATCGTGCGCGACCGAGAAATAGATGCGCAGCAACGTGCCGTAGCTCACGACACGCGGATCGTAGGCGACGCGGATCGCCTCGGCATGGCGCGTGGTCTCGGTCGACACCTGGTCATAGGTCGCGGTCGCGGCGGTGCCGCCGGCATAGCCCGCAGTGACGTTGGTCACGCCTTTGACGCGCTCGAACACCGCTTCCATTCCCCAGAAACAGCCGCCGGCAAGCACCGCGACATTGGGCTTCACGGTCGGCTGGACATCATGCGCCGGGGCCGGAATCGGCACGGCGCGTTCGGCATGGGCGAGGGGGCTGGTGAAGATCGCCGCGGCCAGTGCACCGGCGGCGGCAAGCGGCAAGACATATTTGATCATACGGGGGGCTCCGTTGCTCCGATCATATAGATACGGAATACGGCGCCCCAAGGTTTCAGTCCGCCAGATGGGCGATGGCTGCCGGGGCCTGCGGCATGGTCTGCGCGCCTGCCGGGTGCAGCGTCAGCACGCCGACTCCACCCAGAGCGAAGCCACCGACGAACCGCCAGAAAAAGGAGGAAGTGATGAGGGCCTTCATGGCTCTTGTCCTTTGTTGCGGGTGCGAAATCGGCGTTCGGGCGCTTCGCTTCAACCCTGATGATCGAAACGATAGGTTTCCGCGCCTGAACTTTCTCTGGCCCGTCCGTTCATCGGGGGTTTGGGTTTGGGGCGTCCCAACGCCGTGCTCCTGCGAAAGCAGGAGCCCAGGGTTACAGGCCGTGTCGCTCGTGGTCCTGGGTTCCTGCTTTCGCAGGAACACTGAGCATTCTCAGCGCAGCGCCGCGCAGGCCGTCTGGATGCGCTCGCACGCCTCGCGCAGCAGTTCGTCCGACGTGGCGTAGCTGATCCGCATCGCCGGCGAGAGGCCGAACGCCTCGCCCTGCACCGCCGCGACCTTGGCGTCGTCGAGCAGATAGGTGACGAAATCCTCGTCGGTCGCGATCGTCCGGCCGCCCGGCGTGGTCTTGCCGATCAGCGCGGAGAATTCGGGATAGACGTAGAAAGCGCCTTCGGGCCGCGGGCACGTGATGCCGGTCGCCTGGTTGAGCATCGACACGACCAGGTCGCGGCGATGCTCGAACAATTTGGCATTGTCCTTGAGGAACGCCTGGTCGCCGGTCAGCGCCGCGACGCTGGCTGCCTGGGCGATCGAGCAAGGGTTGCTGGTCGATTGCGATTGCAGCTTCGACATCGCCTTGATCAGCCATGGCGCGCCGGCGGCGAAACCGATCCGCCAGCCGGTCATCGCATAGGCCTTGGAACAGCCATTGGCGGTCAGCGTGCGGTCGTAGAGCGAGGGGCAGACCTGCGCGATCGAGGTGAACTCGAAATCGTCGAACACGATGTGCTCGTACATGTCGTCGGCGAAGATCCAGACATGCGGGTGGCGCTCGAGTACTTCGCCCAGCGCTTTCAATTCGGCCTCGCTATAGGCAGCGCCGGTCGGGTTGGACGGCGAGTTGAGGATCACCCATTTGGTCTTGGCGGTGATCGCTGCCTCGAGCTGCTCGGGCTTGAGCTTGTAATTCTGCGCCGCGCCCGCCGCGGCGAACACCGGCGTGCCGCCCGCGAACAGCACGACATCGGGATAGCTCACCCAATAAGGTGCGGGGATGACCACCTCGTCGCCCGGATCGATCGTCGCGACCATCGCGTTGAACAAGGTGTGCTTGCCGCCCGCGTTGATGGTGATCTGGTTGATGTCGTAATCCAGCGCATTGTCGCGCTTGAACTTCAGCCGCACCGCTTCCTTGAGCTCGGGCGTGCCGTCGACATTGGTATATTTGGTCTTGCCGTCGCGGATCGCCTTGATCCCGGCTTCCTTGATGAAGTCGGGCGTGTCGAAATCGGGTTCGCCGGCGCCCAGGCCGATCACGTCGACGCCTTGGCGCTTCAATTCCAGGACGCGGCTGGTGATCGCCAGCGTCGGAGAGGGCTTGATGCGGGCGAGCGCGGCGGAAGGCTGCATGATGGGCTCCTGATGGTCGCCCGCGGCTATAGCGATGCGCCCGTCCTTCGCAACCGCACCAAAAGTTTCGCGGCTTTATAGCTTCGCTGTGTCGGCGCCTGACCGCGGACGCTGCCGCTACCGCTCGCGCGTCGCGGCGAACTTCACCTTGGGATAGCGGTCGGCGACATAGCCGACGTCCCAGGCCGACTTCGCCATATAGACCGGATTGCCGTCGCGATCCTTGGCCAGCGCCCCGCGATTGAGGTCGAGGAATTCCTTGAGCGCCGCCGGATCATCCGACGATATCCACCGCGCCGTCTCGTACGGCGCCATCTCGAGCCCCGCCGCGACCTTGTACTCGGCGTCGAGCCGGCTGATCAGCACTTCGAGCTGCAACTGCCCGACCACGCCGATCACCCAATTCGACCCGATCTCGGGATAGAAGACCTGGGTCACGCCTTCCTCGGCCATGTCGTCGAGTGCCTTGCGCAATTGCTTGGTCTTGGTCGGATCCTTCAGCACGACGCGCCGCAGGATTTCGGGCGCGAAATTGGGCAGGCCGGTGAAGCGCACATCGGCGCGCTCGGACAGGGTATCGCCGACGCGCAGGGTGCCGTGATTGGGAATGCCGATGATGTCGCCCGGATAGGCCTCGTCGGCGACTTCGCGATTCTGCGCGAAGAACAGGATCGGCGAATGCACCGCGATCGGCTTGCCGTGGCCGGTCGGGGTCAGCTTCATGCCGCGCTTGAACACGCCCGAACACAGACGCATGAACGCGATTCGGTCGCGATGTTGCGGGTCCATGTTCGCCTGGACCTTGAACACGAAACCGGTGACTTCGTCGAAATCGGGCGCGACCGGCGCGGGCTCGGCCGGCTGCGGTCGCGGCGGCGGGGCATAAGCGGCGAGCGCGGCGATCAGCTCGGCGACGCCGAAATCCTTGAGCGCCGATCCGAAATAGACCGGGGTAAGGTCGCCATGGCGATAGGCGTCGGCGTCGAACGCGGCATAGCCCGCCTGCGCCAGCTCGACCTCTTCGGCGACGTCGGCGGGAAGCTCGGGCGCGTCCTCGACCTTGCCGAGAAATTCGCGGCTGTCGCCCTCGGGCCTGCTGACCTTGTTGGTGACGAGGTCGAGCACGCCCTGGAACTGCCCGCCCATCCCGACCGGCCAGCTCATCGGCGCGACGTCGAGCGCGAGTATGTCGGCGATCTCGTCGAGCAGTTCGAACGGCGGGCGCCCTTCGCGGTCGACCTTGTTGACGAAGGTGATGATCGGCACCGAGCGCAGCCGGCAGACCTCGAACAATTTGCGCGTCTGCGCCTCGATGCCGCGCGCGGCGTCGATCACCATCACGGCGGAATCGACCGCGGTCAGCGTGCGATAGGTGTCTTCGGAAAAGTCTTCGTGGCCCGGCGTGTCGAGCAGGTTGAAGGTGATGCCGTCCTTCTCGAACGTCATCACCGAGCTGGTCACCGAAATGCCGCGCTGCTGCTCGATCTTCATCCAGTCCGATCGCGCGCGCCGGGTCTGCCCGCGTGCCTTGACCTCGCCGGCGAGATGGATGGCGCCGCCGAAGTACAACAGCTTCTCGGTCAGGGTGGTTTTGCCGGCGTCGGGGTGCGAAATGATCGCGAAGGTGCGGCGGTCGGAAATGCTCATGGTGCGCGGCTCCTAGCCGCAGGGTAGGCTGAGGTCGAGGGTTAGGCTTCGAGGGTGATCGCCATCCGGCAGGCCCGGTCGGCGCCCGGCGCGACCTCGAACACGCCCGGCTTGGTCCGGAAATCGCCGGTAAAGCCGGCCGGGTCGGCATGGCCATGCCATGGCTCGATGCAGACGAAGGCGGCGCCGGGCTTGGTCCAGATGCCGAGACAAGGTGTGTCGGGGAAATCGATCCTGAGGTGTGGACCCGTATCGGCGCCATAGGTCACGCTCTGCGACGCGACCGGGTCCCAGATCAGCGCGTCGTCGGCGAACAGGCTATCCGCCAGGCGGAGTTCGCGGCCGTCGAGCGGCGACGGGCGCTTGGCCGCGAACAACCCGTCGGCAAGCTCGACGATCGTGCCGGCTTCGTCGGCGGCAAAAGTGATGCGGTGCGCCTCGCGCGGTCGGCCATAAGGCAGCGGCCAGGCGAATGCGGGATGGAAGCCGAGGCTCGCGGGCAAGGGAACGGCGCCCGGATTGTGGATACGCACCTCGATCGCGAGCGTCGCCCCGGCAATGGCGAACCCGACATCGAGCGCGAAGTCGAACGGATAGTGGGCGCGCGTCTCCTCATTGGCGGTCAGCCGGAAGGTCGCAGCGCTCGCCGACCGGTCGACCAGCGCGAACGGCTGGCGACGGGCGAAGCCGTGCTGCTTCATCGCATAACTCTGTCCGTCGAGTCGCAGCGAGTCGCCATTGAGCCGGCCGACGATCGGGAAGAGGATCGGCGCGTGCCCGGTCCAATAGGCCGGGTCGGCATCGGTCATCAGGTCGCGGCCATCGGCATCGCGCAGATGCGTGAGTTCGGCGCCGAGCGGGTTGATCGCCGCCGACAGTCGGTCGTTGCCGATCTCGATCAGGTCTTCGACCATGGCGCTTCTCCAACTCGATCGATCGCAAATATCAGCCGCGCGCGACCTGGAACCCGGCGAAGGACTGGCTGACCGGCATCAGCTCAAGCGTATTGATGTTGAGATGCGGCGGCAGCTGGGCGACCCAGAGCAGCGTGTTCGCGATATCCTCGCCGGTCATCGGATTGGCGCCGCCATAAAGCTTGTCCGACGCTTCCTGGTTGCCTTCGGTGCGGACCAGCGTGAATTCGGTCTCGACCATCCCCGGCTCGATCGAGGTGACGCGCACCCCGGTGCCGGCCAGGTCCGACCGCAATCCCAGGCTGAACTGGTGAACGAACGCCTTGGTCCCGCCGTACACATTGCCGCCGGTATAGGGATAGGTCGCCGCGACCGACGAGATGTTGATGATCGCGCCCTTGCGCTCGACCAAGGCAGGCAACAGCTTGCGCGTTAGCGACACCAGAGCAGTGACATTAGTGTCGATCATCGTCTTCCATTGATCGAGCGAGGCGGACTGCGCCGTCGCGGTGCCGAGCGCGAGCCCGGCATTGTTGATCAGCAGATCGATGGTGCGGAAGTTCTCCGGCATCGCGTCGAGCGCTGCATCGCGGGCGGTCTCGTCGCGCACGTCGAACACCGCGGGATGCACCTTGTCGGCGCCCAGCTCGGCGACCAAAGCATCGAGCCGCTCCTTGCGCCGCCCGGTGGCGATGACGCGCCAGCCGGCGGCAACAAACGCGCGCACCGCTGCCTCGCCGATGCCCGAGGTTCCACCGGTGATCAGGGCTGTGCGCATGTGTCTTCCTTTCCAGTTCCAACAGACCCTCACCCTTCCCACCGCCTTCCCTCTCCCGCATGCGGGAGAGGGAGGGAGGCGCAAAGCGCCGGAAGGGTGAGGGTCTGTTTTATCCTCGCAATGTCGCCCCGAGCTTCTCCGCCGCCGCGACTACCTTGTCAGCGATCGCCTTCAGATCGGCATCGGTGAAGCTCTTGTCGCTCGACTGCAGCGTGACCTCGATCGCCATCGACCGCACGCCATCGCGCTCGAACAGGTCGAACACGCGCGCGCCGGTGATCGCCGCTTTGTCCGATCCGCGCACCGCGCGAGTCAGCGCGTCGGCGGTCAGGCCGGCGGGGACGGTGAAGGCGAAGTCGCGCTTCACCGCCTGGAGCGCGGGTGGCGCATAGGCCGGTCGCATGAAGCCCGACGATCTCTTTCCCGGGATCGCGTCGATATAGAGTTCGACCGCGGCGACGGGGCCGTCGAGATCGAACGCCTTGGCGGTCGAGGGATGGAGCATGCCGAACGACGCGAGCACGGTCTTGGGGCCGAGCCGCAAGGTGCCCGACTGGCCGGGATGCCAAGTCTCGCCGGCCTCGCCCATTACCTGGAGATTGTCGACCGGCGCCCCGGCGGCGGCGAGCAACGCCAGCGCCTCGGCCTTGGCGTCGAACGCGTCGAAGCCCTGCGCCTTGCCCGTCTGCCAGCCGCGCGGCCGGCGGTCGCCCGCCAGCACCGCGCCCAAGGTTGGGCGTTCGGCGTCCGCCAGATAGCGCCGGCCGAGTTCGAACAGCCGCACGCTGCCGACGCCGCGATTGAGGTTGCGCGTGGCGGCCGAGAGCAGACCCGGCAGCAATGACGGCCGCATGACCTTGAGGTCTTCGCTGATCGGATTGGCCAGGCTCCACGCCCCGCCGCCGAACGCTTCGGCTTCGGCCTGGCTCAGGAAGCTCCAGGTCACCGCTTCGTCGAGCCCGCGCGCGGCCGCCGCGCGGCGGACCTTGCGTTCGAGTTTCTGTTCGGGGGTCGCGGTCGGGCGCGCCACGCCGGGCGCGCGGTCGAGCGGCACCGGCTGGACCTTGTCGATCCCTTCGATCCGGATGACTTCCTCGACCAGATCGGCCGATCCGTCGATGTCGCGACGCCAGGTCGGCACGGTGACCTGCCAGTCGCCGTCGACGACGAAGCCGAGACGTTCGAGGATATCCCGCTGCCGCTCGGGGGCGACAGTGAGGCCGCCGAGCGTTTCCGCCTGCTTGGGATCGTAGCCGATCGCGCGCGGCGCCACCGGCGGCTCGCCTGAACGGGTGATCCCGCTCGCCGTCCCACCGCAATGGTCGAGCACGAGCTTGGTCGCGATCGCCAGGCCATCGTCGAGGAAGGACGGGTCGACCCCGCGCTCGAACCGCTGGCGCGCATCGCTGGTCAGCCCGAGCTTCTGCCCAGTCCGCGCGATATGGTCGGGATCGAAATAGGCGCATTCGATCACCACGTCGGTGGTCGCGTCCGACACGCCCGAATGCTCGCCGCCCATGATGCCGCCGATATCGTGCACCGCGATGGCGTCGGCGATCACCGTCATCGTCTCGTCGAGCGTGTAGGTCTTGCCGTTGAGCGCCAGCACCTGCTCGCCCGCCTTGGCGCGCCGCGCGACCAGCCCGCCGCTCAGCTTGGCCTTGTCATAGACGTGCAACGGCCGGCCGAGATCGACCGACACGAAATTGGTGATGTCGACCAGCACCGAGATCGGCTTCTGCCCGATTGCGGTCAGGAACCGCCGCATCCATTCGGGCGCGGCGCCGTTGGTCACGCCGCGCACTTCCTGGCCATAGAAAGCCGGGCAGCCGGCGGGATCGTCGGTGCGCACGTCGGGGCCGGGGCCTTCGCCCGCGACCGGCGCGATTGCCTCGACACGATAGACCTGGGCGAGCGGCTTGAGCGTTCCCAGTCCCGCAGCCGCGAGGTCGCGCGCGATGCCGCGCACGCCCATGCAATCCTGGCGGTTCGGCGTGATCGACACGTCGATCACCGGATCGTTGAGCCCGGCATAATCGGGAAAGGTCGTGCCGATCGGTGCATCGGCCGGCAGCTCGATGATCCCGTCATGATCGTCGCCCAGCTCGAGCTCGCGCGTCGAGCACATCATGCCGTTCGATTCGACCCCGCGGATCGCCGAGACCCTGAGCTCCATGCCATTGGCCGGCACGATCGCGCCCGGCAAGCCGAGCACGCCGACCAAGCCCGCGCGAGCATTGGGCGCACCGCACACCACCTGGAGCGGCGTGCCATCGCCGGTATCAACCGTCAGCACCTGCAATTTGTCGGCCTGGGGATGACGCTCGGCGGTCAGCACGCGCGCCACCTTGAACGCCGCCAATTTCTCGCCGGGATTGTCGACGCCCTCGACCTCCAAGCCGACGCGGGTCAGCGCCTCGACGATGTCGTCGAGCGAGGCCTGGGTGTCGAGATGCTCCTTGAGCCAGTTCAGGGTGAACTTCATGCCGAAATATCCGTCACCCCAGCGTAAGCTGGGGTCTTGATGAGATTGAGCGCTGGACGCTCCACGAGGAGATCCCAGCTTTCGCTGGGATGACGGTAGCGAGTCATGCCCCGACACCTCCGCTGAGCGTCGGGACATCCAGCGCCGCGAAGCCATAATGCTTCAACCAGCGGATATCGCCGTCGAAGAAAGCGCGGAGATCGTCCATGCCGTATTTCAGCATCGCCAGACGGTCGATGCCGCAGCCGAAGGCGAAACCCTGCCATTCGTCGGGGTCGAGCCCGCACGCCGCGATTACCTTGGGATGGACCATGCCGCTGCCCAGCACTTCCATCCAATGGTCCGATCCGCCGATCACGCGCTTGCCGTTCTGGATCGT
>JGI24737J22298_10000771_pt1 | contig 11317 bp, 8 predicted proteins | sample KBSCornC3_FD_22298 | JGI IMG/M metagenome (IMG submission 22298) | reverse complement strand
TCCTTCAGGAGAGCCCGCCAGATGCGAAGCCAGCAAAACTCTACAGAACGTTTATTTGTTTTTAACCTCTTTTTGTCTCTCCAGCGAACCGTGCGCTAAAAGTATATCCAGTTTACATGATCTGCTTATGCTTTGTCAAACTCAGCCGCTGCAAGGGGAAGGGATAAGCTAGCTGGCGTTATTGCTTAGCCTCAGCACGTTGGGCACGGCGTTTTTGGGTACCGCCATTGCCTTTGGATATGACTTTACCGTTAAAGACCATTGCCGTGCAGTCCCAACATGAAAGTTTAGTGGCACAAGGGTCGGCAAACACCTTGGCACTACAATATGGGCAGTTCATCCATTTTTCTTGGCTATCGCCTTCTTCGGAGGTGGTATCACCGTTAGCATCACTTTCACCCGTGGCACGTTCTTTAGCCAAAGGGCATGAAGCGGAATCTGCGGTGGCTTGAGCTTTGCGCAATGAACTATTAAAACTATCGTAATCACCTACGGCGAGATACATACGCGCATCCATAATGTGCTGAGCTGCGACTTTACCAAACACGGCTGCGTCTAAGGATAAGTCCGTAATCGCTTCCTTGACACAATACCGTTCAGATAGTTCGTCTAAGCGCATGATTGCCTCCATTGGGGTTTTAAACGCATCAGCTTCGCTCATTAATTGCTGCACTATCTTCTCCACCGTACCATCGAAGCCCTCGGTGCGCTGTTGGCAAACGTTTGCGTATGCATCGTAATCCTGCACCGGTGCATCTTGGCCGTAAAAGGTGCCGCCGGCGGCCTGGTCATACCAGCGTACGACGTGACCTACGTGATGGAATGCGCCTTTGGGCATCAGAAAGACGTGCTGGATAAGTTCAGTGCCGTCCGTTTCGGTTAGTTCAACACCGCCTTGGGCTGCCATCTTATGTATAGTCGCAATGTCGTGACGTTCGCTCTGCGGATCACGTTTGCCGGCAACGAAAGCCGATCCGAGCGTAACATCGTCACCATTGGCAGAGAGCCATTGGATCGAGCAAGTTTCGGTATCGATGAAGAAGTTGTATTTCTTTTTTTCTGCCAAGGACATCGCCGTGGAAGCGGGTGAGAATACAACCGCGTCGTGTGTCTTAAGTACGCCCGACGCATGCAGCTGTTCAAACATGTGGGCGTTATGGAGTTCGTGCTGTGATCGACGCAGCATTTCCTTATTGAGGAGCGTGTGTTCGAGCGTATTTTTGTGGATGTTGGTAAGTAGCCGGCCTTCTTGTTGCAATTTGCCATTTTTAAACTGCATCGAGATCTGTGTTTGGTGGGCAGCTTTAAATAAACGCTCGGCGACATCGGTTACAACATTATTTTTTATAACGGTCCGGGCAGATGTATCACCCTGCGCAGCAAGCTTAACCGCTGTCATTAATGTTTGTTCCGTATTGGCCGTCTCGGCAGTTGTAGCAGCCGCTTCACCACGGATAGCGATTGAGCCCAGTAGACGTTGAGTCTCTTCTTTGGCTCGCTCATTTTCTCGCGTAAAACTTTCGGCCAGTTTCCAGACTGGCTTAGTATTTGCTGCAGATGCGGTGCTCCCTTCAGCTGCAATAGCGTCGAGTTCGGCATCTAATAGACGCATATCTTCGTGCTCGAAGACCGCGTGTTCTTTGCGCTCTAATATCCCATTCTCCATCTAAAAATCCCTGCGTTTGTTCCGTTGCAGGGATTTTGTGGTGTCTAAAAGAGTACCTTTTTCCTGCTCGGGAAGGTTTTGGTTTGATTGCTGTATCTGACTTTCTGCCGGGGCAGTTACAGTTGCGGCACAGTTCCTGACTTGCACAGGATTCCAGCGTTCATTTTGTTAAAGCCTATACAAATAATAGCATGTAGCCGCCATATGTGTGGTGTGATTTTGCCTACATACCACTAGATAGCATAACGACTTACGCTTTAGGTGGAAGTCGTTTTTTAACGTCGCTGAGTCGTGGCATAAAGCTTTGGGCAGCACCCTCCAGCCCGAGTACACGCAAGGCTCCGGTCAGCACGTATAACTGGTCGACTTGCTCCTGAAGCACCTCACCGGCACTCTCCGCTTCGGCAAAAAAGTGCTCGATTTTTTCAATAAGCCACTTCTCTTCTCCTGGCCGGATAGTATTACTGGTAATGGGCTTGGCTTCCGTGGTCGGTAATACCACTTCGAGTGAGCGGGCTGAATGGTCACGCTTTCGCAAATGCCCCCGCTTGATAAGGTTATTGACGTGCAAGGCTACGGTTGCCACCGATGTATAGTTGAGTCCGTTCATGATTTCACGAAAGGACGGGCTATAGCCATGCTCTCCGATGAACTGTTCAATAAATGTCAGCAGTTCACGTTGTTTTTTGGTGGGGCGTACGGTTTCAGCCATTGCTGGAGCTCCCTTGTTTCGTATTAGTTGCTGTAAAGAAAACCCAAAAACGATACCATAGGTAATTCCATACGGTGAAAAAGCCAGCTGATATAAAGAAACCGATGTACGGGCTGACGCCCAAAGTTTTAAGACCCCAAATGATCAGATAATCAAGGCCGAGGTTGGCAAGTGCAACGAGTCCAAATTTCCCCACTGTCCGTCCCTCGTGACGCGTAAGTCCTTTACTGCTAAAGGCCCAGTAGCGCTGCACACCGTAGTTAAGTGTCCAGCCGATAATATCAGCTAGGATTTTAGCCCATAACCAGTCCCAGCCTAGGCCGCTATAACAAATAGCAAAAATAGCATAGCCAGACCAGAAATAAACCGTACCGCCTACCATATACTGTAGAAACTGAATGATGTTACGACGCGTAGGACGGAAATCGGTAAGCTTCATGATCCTATCAGTATAGCGTACCGTGTCACGGCTACATATGAGGTTGGTTACAGGCCTGCTGCGCCGCGCTGCGTAAACGGATACAGGTTTGCGAGCGCTTCTGTGGCACGAAGTGCGTCATTGGTGTCCGGATGCTGATACATAAAGTGAAGGTCTGAAGTGGTCAGTTCTGCTGTTTTAATTACACCCTGAGGTTCATCTACAGTAGTTACGTGTGCGTCATCAGGCCCTTCGGCATAAGTGAAGCGTATATCACTTGCTGCTTCGGCCGCCGTATAACTGACCGTGCCTGCGGCAAAAACCGGTTGTTCGTTATTACTGTTACAGTGCGCACAGCGTATGCCATGGCCGTCCTCGGCAAATTTGGTTTCTCTGACGATAAGCGGACCCTGCATTTTGGCGGTTTTTTCATTAAGTTCAGAGTCGAGTTTTTTAAGAGTTGCTACAAGAAGTGCCTGCTTTACGATCCCCGAGGCTCGTCTTTGGTCTATATTTTCTTTTGCTTCAGCTAAGTATGCAGCGGTGTCAAAGGCGGTTTTTTCTACCTCTAGTGCGCGGGCTCGAAGCTGTTCTTTTTGTGCAGGCGTACGTTCCGGTCCCTTGTTTCGAGACGCTCTAACGGTGATCGTCTTGCCAAAATTGTGCTGGGGCTCTGTGGAGGTAAGTGTAGCCAGACGTCCGAGAGCAGCTTGTTTGGTGCCTTCAAGGGCTTGGGTTAACGCCGGGTCTCTGTTGGCGTTCCATCTTCTGGTAAATCGTTCTATATATCCGGGCATTTGTACTATTTTAACATGTTTATGATTAATTATCAATGGCCTCAGCAGGCTGTTTCTTTGGCAAAGGGAGCTGGAGTTTCGGGACATGGATCATGACCGCCCAGTGCAGCCCCAAAGGGGCGTAACGTGGTCCATGTCCCGAAACTCCAGCCTCGCGGCCAATGACAAAATGCGTTTTACGATGGTACAATATCGATAAATGAAAAATAATGCCTCACTTTTATATAACGTTTGTTTGGTGGTGGGGGATTTCCTTGCCCTCGTTGCCGCTTTCGTTGCCGCATATATCCTCCGTGTTAAGCTAGACCCTCGCCCCTTATTGCAGCACGTCGGCGCTGAGACCTATCTGATCATCTTCCTAACCATCCTGCCCTTTTGGATTCTCATTTTTGCTTGGCTCGGTCTCTATAATCCCAGCATTTACGAGAAGCGATTTAAGGAATTCAGCCGGCTGCTTGTAGGTTCCTTCGTCGGCCTGATGTTTGTCATTTTCTGGAATTTCGCTGCGAAAGAACCGATCTTTCCGGCCCGGCTGGTGCCTATTTATGGATTCGCGTTTGGATTCGCCTTCTTGATTGTATTTCGTAACCTGGCCCGTTTTACCCGAATTATGCTCTTTAGGCATGGCATCGGCCTCACACATGTATTGCTCGTGGGTAACTCCCAAATGACTCCCGAACTTGTCGATTGGCTGGCCGACGAGCGTCGTTCCGGATATAAAATTGTCGGTGTTGTCGGCCAAAAACGCAGCATCGGTAAACGCGAAGTACCCACCTACCCTTCGTTCCAGCAATTCCTCAAGAACAGCACCGGAGAAATCCATAGCATTATCCAAACCGAATTATTTGCAGATGACCTGAAAAACTCCGAGATCCTCTCTTACGCCCAAGAGCGGCATGTCAGTTACCGCTTTGTGCCCGCTAATACCGGCCTCTTTGTGGGTAATCTGGAAGTAGAACTTTTCCGTTCATCCGTGCCCGTCATTAATGTCCATCAAACGGCCTTGTTTGGTTGGGGTAGGGTGCTTAAACGCCTCTTCGACTTAGTCTTCGGGGTGATTTTTATGATTCTCTCTCTGCCACTCATTACGGTGGTGCTTTTACTGTTTTACATCTTTGACAATGGCGATCCTATGTACACCCAGGTCCGCTCGTCTCGTTTTAACCGTAAAATCCGTATCTATAAGTTCCGCACCCAATACCATGCCTATCACCGGATGACGCCGGAAGAAGGCTTTGCCAAGATGGGTAAACCCGAACTAGCCAAAGAATACCGAGCCAACGGTGATTTTCTGGAGAACGATCCTCGCACGTCACCACTTGGACGCTTTCTGCGTAGAACCAGCCTCGACGAATTGCTGCAAATTTTCAACGTCCTGAAAGGTGATCTGAGCCTTGTCGGGCCTCGCCCTTTAGAGCCATTTGAAATGGAGCAATATACCAAAAAGAATCTGGTGCTAGGTGTTAAGCCAGGGCTAACCGGCCTGGCAGTTGTGTCCGGCCGCCGCAACATCCCCTTCGAGGAACGCCGACAACTTGACTTATACTATGTCCAGAACTGGAGCCTGTGGCTGGATATTGTCATCTTGGCCAAAACGGTACGAATCGTGCTCGATCGCCGCGGAGCTCGCTAGTGGCTACAAAAAAGCTACGGGTTGCCATTGTTCACGACTGGCTGGTAGGCGGCGGGGCTGAGCGGGTTGTGCTGGCCTTACACCAAATGTATCCCGACGCTCCCATTTACACTTCGTATTGCACTGATGAATGGCGACAGCGACTCGACAACAAGGTAGTTACCGGCTTTTTGCAAAAATGGCCGTTTAACGAGTTGCGTAAATTTGTGGGTGTATTACGTATCTGGTGGTTTACGCATCTGGACCTGTCAGGATACGACCTGGTTATCAGTAGCAGCGGTAATGGTGAGGCGTTCGGTGTGCGGACGCCCAAAGGCACAACGCATATATGTTACTGCCATACGCCCACTCATTACTATTGGCGACACTACAGCCAATACCTGCGTAAGCCGGGGTTCGGCGCGTTTGATCCGTTGGCGCGTTTAGGCCTACGATTGCTGCTTGGACCGTTACGCCGGTGGGATCTTAAGGCCTCGAAAAGACCGGATGTATACATCGCCAATTCAACGCATATTAAAAGAGACATTAAAAAATATTACGACCGCGATGCTATCGTGGTGTATCCGCCTGTCGACATCGCCCGTTTTACAAAGAGTTCCGAAAAGGTACGCGAAGGATATGTTGTCATGGGACGGATGGCTCCCGCCAAGCGGAATGACCTGGCTGTTATCGCCTGCAGCCGGCTCAACCTGCCACTCACCGTTGTCGGCGATGGTCCTGATGTGGCGCGCTTACAAAAACTGGCCGGACCGACCGTCACCTTCTTAAATAAGTCTAACGGCAACCGTGTCAGTGATGAAGCTATGGGCGCCCAATTAGGTAAGGCCAAGGGGTTCATCTTTTGCAGCTTTGACGATTTTGGCATTGCGCCTATCGAGGGTTTGGCGGCGGGTACACCGCTCATCGCCTATAAGGCCGGTGGCGCCCTCGATTACGTTACCGAGGGCGAAACGGGTACGTTCTTTGACGAACAAACGGTCACATCGCTGATTGAAGCATTGAATCGTTTCGAAACGATGTCTTTCGACCATGGGGCTATCCAAGCGGCAGCAGCAGCATTCTCGCCTGAAATCTTCAAGCAGCGCATGCAGTCGATCATCGATGAAGTAATGATGTAAAAATCCCCTGGGATTTGGTAAACCGCGCTGCTTTACATAGAATGGAAAAGATGTAAGGACGCATAACTCATGAAGATACTTATTACTGCCGGCGGCCAGGGCACAAAACTGTGGCCATTCTCACGCAATGATAAACCGAAGCAATTCCAGCCAATTATCGGTGACACCAGCTCGTACCAGCATACGGTCGAGACACTGCTGACTAAATTTGCACCAGAAGATATTTTTATTTCTACAAAGCACAAATTTATTAAGTACGTATCTGAACAATCGCCGCAAATCCCGCTCAAAAATTATATTGTCGAGCCAGATACGGCTAAAGATACCGGCCCGGGACATGGACTGGCCTTCTTGCGTTTGAGCGTATTACACCCCGACGAACCGTTCTTCCTCATCCAGGCAGACTGTATGCGCGAACCCAGCGAGGCGTTCTTAAAGATGATCGAAGATGCCGGAAAGATCGTCGAGAAAGAAAAGAAACTGCTGACAGGTGGCATCAAGGCAACCGAACCTAATATTGGCGTGGATTACCTACAACTCGGAGAGCGCATTAAAAACGACGGCAAGCAAGAGCTGTACGATATCGCTAACTTTTTGGGTCGCCGCAAGACATATAAAGAGACCAGGGAGCTCGTGGAGAGCTTTAGTGTCGTGACCCACAGTAACCACTACTGCTGGTACCCCGGCCTTATGATGGAGGCTTACAAGCAATACCGTCCTGATTGGTACGACATTTTAATGAAAATGCGTGATGCCTTTGACAAACCCGGTGAGGACGCCACCGTCAAAGAGCTGTACGAAACGATGGAAAAAGGTTCCACCGAAGAAGTGACCAAGCGTGTCATGGAAGCCCGCCAAAGCGCTGTTATCCTGCTGCCGTTTAAGTGGACCGACATCGGTACTTGGGGCTCCGTATATGAATTCTCATCCGCCGAACCCGAAAACTACACCGACGGCAATGTCGTAGCCGTGAATACCCGTGGCACACTAGTCAAATCGAATTGCAATAACAAGCTGATCGCCGTGGCCGGTGTGGAAGACCTTATTATTGTCGACACGGATGACGCTTTATTGGTCATCCCTAAGAATAAAATTGAAATGATCAAAGAAATACAGACACAGCTTGGCGAGACTGACAACAAACGGTTCTTATAACATTAAATCTCATTTGGCGATCAGGTAGAAGCTGGTATTATAGGTAACCGTGGAAACCGTACCTGATTCCAATCCTCAATATATAGATGAGGTTGAAGCTCTCTTACGGACTAATTTCTTTTATGACGATGCACGTACAAGCGTGCTTTATGAAGAGCCCAATGCATTTTCTGAAGAAGAAATAGGTTCACGGAAGAGCATATACATACAGACACTGAGGGTATTGGCAGGCGCAAGACAGGACGAACGGCTCGCCGCAGCCGCGCAAGACCCCTCTATGGACGTCAAGACGTGGAATCAAAATTGGCAACTTACCTCCAGGAAACTGGGTGCATTATCGTTACAGCACCGTCAAGAACTTGTGCCACTCAGCCGGAGATTATCGCTTATTAACAATGCGGAGCGAGCACTTGAAGAGGGCTACGCACATCGTGGGTTATTCGATCACCAAATACCCTATTTGCAAGGGATCGTCGAAAATATCCAACGTGAGCCCGCACCCATTATACTTCCGTCGTGGTGGGAGGGAGAAAGAAACCTTCGCTTACCCGGTATCACCGTTACAGGCCCCACCGGAATTGGTAAATCGGCAATTTTAGCAAGAGCGGTCACAGCGCTTGGCGTCGACAAGCCTCTTATATCATTTGAGGGCGAGCGGCAGGTTAAGTCTCCTGCCCACGTCTTAGTCGTCGAACCGTCCCAGGGACTTATCCGACAGATGCTGGGCAGGGCAGGTAAAGACACATTCCGTAGACTAGCCCCTGATGTGACCGTAGGAGGTTACTTTCAGCACGAGCAAACGACAGATGCGAACGTCATCTTCATTTCCATACCAATGTTTATTAGAAACTTCAGGGACGGCTATCTGCGCGATACACCAATAGATACCATTTTCGTCGACGAAGACCACCATCTTACAGAGGAAAAATTCCTTACCACGCTGCTTACACACTGGAATGGCCCTACATTTGGCTTTAGTGCGACTCCCACGTATGGCCACGAAAAAGATGTACGCAACATCCTACGTTACGAAGTAAAAGAGGGTGAGATTACCGATTACGCGGACGGCAAGATACTGAGTAGCCTTCAGCTGTATAACACTATCGTACTACCCGAAGATGTAGGTATAGAACACGACATCAGTGCGCTGCCTGCGGCCGAGAGACGGGCATTGCGGCAGCATGCAATGTCCGTAAGTGCCCGGGACTTTCTTATACCTCTCTTAGCTGAAGGACGTAAGGGCATAATCTTTTGTGAACCAGGGGAAGAATCAAAGCATGCGCAGGATACCGCCGCCTTACTGGATGGCTTGGAGTTACCTGATGGCCGGCTTGTGAAGGCAAAGGCTATCGGTACCTTCCAGGGCAAGGGCGACTCCAAGGAAAACGAAGCTATCATTAAGGAATACGATGAAGGTAGTATCGATGTCATAACAACCACCCTGATGGGGCAAGAGGGCCTCGATTTTGACGAGGTTAACTTCGTCTGCGTCCTTGGAAAAATCACTTCCATACTCAAGCTGACACAAATGGGAGGGCGAGGTACCCGGCCAAGCAACTTATTCGATCCAACCGTATTGGCACAATTCAACACCTTGGGTTTTGGGCAAAATCCGTACTACGCAAAAACCTTCGCCGAAATTCTAAACGGAGGAGAAATCGACCAGGGTGTGGTAATAACAAAGAATAGGACCCGTAAGCATAGCGATCGTGAGAATAGCGCGCAGCCCGATGCTTCGACTATCGAAAAATTCCCTGAGCACATACAAAGGATGCTTGAACGTGTCAATCACAAGAATGTGCATGACGTATACATCGGGCGTCAGGAAGCGGGACCAGTTACCGAAGGTTATCTGCCACTCGAGGAAATTATTGTAGGTAAAAATATAACCGCGCGCGAAGCATGGTTACGCTTATATAGGGCGGGCTACCGATTCGAGGGCCGCAGCCGCCGGTCCGAGGAGCGGAATACCTCCGAGTACTTCTTTGAACCTACCGCTGCCACCTACTTTTCCGCAGATCCGCAGCCGCCCGAAGACGGCGTATTACAAATAAAGCTCCGTGGATGGATCGATACCACAGACGAAAACACGGTATATACACTGGATAGTCTGGCTGATGCGTTACGCGTTAATAAAAAAGTGTTAGCACGAGATTTGCTCACGGATGAAGAAAGCGCCCAAGGTCCAGTGACGCGGACCAGCGATCATAAGCGCCGTGTGTGGTCAAAGCAAGACGGCGATAGAATCATTGAAAGGTTACGCGAGGTACTCGAATTTCCACCCGACAGACTGCCGGTCGTAGCTGCTACCAAAAGGCTTAATGCTAGATACGAAACCGTCCTGGAGTATGTGCGACGATGCCGTGATGAACTGGGTGTGGTAGACACTACACGCGGAAATAAGACGCTTCCAGGTTTACCATGGTCTGCGGTAGCCAAGCTAGAGGAAAAATATGGTCTTAGGCCAGATGCTGAACCGATTGACTATGGACGTATGCCCGCAACCCCTACCGATGATGATGAGCGTATCCAGTATGCCCGTCAGATACAACGTCTTTACTTGCACCCGAGTTGGTTGCCTTCCATACCGGAAAAGCCTGCGCCGCCTGCAGTAGGAAAACCCGTTTCCCTACCACCTATACAAACAGACGATAGCGCCACTCATCCCAAACCAGATGTCCCACCAACTCCCGTGAAACCTATTGACGAAACTCCTCAGCTAAAGCCGGTGCCCCAAATTCCATCCTTCAGCGACGCAAAACGACAGGAGGAAATTATTGAGGTAGCACTTACTAAAGTTGACTCGTTCACAAAACGTTTATCACCTAGTACAAAGCTGGAAAAAAAGACAGCGGAAAAAGTCGAAGATGATGTGACGCCCACGCTTTCCGATGCTCCAGAGCAAGCAGCGGTGACAGCCGCGACTCCACCGCCTCCAACCTCTCCTGGGGTTTTACCCCCAAAAACTGATACGGATGCCGTGGCAGAAGCAATGCAAGCAGCCAAGCAGAGTCGTGCACCTATCGCTGAAAAAAGTACGCTTGGGGAACATCCGATATCACGAAAGTTAACAACCGAAGAACGCAGAGCCATGGTAGTCGCGGCACGTGGTAAGCCCGTTGCAGATAAAAACAAGACTAAACCGCCCGCCCCTAAAGTTGCGGCTGTACGTGGTACGATGCGGCAGATAAACCGTGCTGATATGCCGCAGAATTACACCGACATCGCAAAATATCTCGCAGATCAGAATATTGCCTGCAGTCCCCGTATCATGCAAAAATTGATTAAAAAAGGCAAGTTAACTTCTGTCGCAGACGAAAGCGGAAGCCTGTGGGGACCTGAAGAAACCGCCCTGGAACTCGAGGAAGTAATTACGAGGCGCATCCCCGTAGCCGAACCTGGTATGCGTACACCTGAAGAAATTGCAGAACAATTTGCAGGTTTAGGAATAGCCTCACCCCACATAGCCCATGTCGCCAGTCGTGTCGTCAGCTCCACGGAAGGACATATTTTTCTTCGTCGGGAACCACCAAAAGAAGGAAAACCCGCACAGCTCGACGACTACTTCAGCCCCAGATTAACGCAGTTGGTTACCTCTCGTATTAATGAATTGCTTCGACAAGATGAGAGACTGAGAACAAAACGTCATCTCAATAGTATTCTGCGCTTCGGTCCTGTCTAGCCTTAGCTTTACGTTCTTAACCGCTATCGGATGTTGTAAACATTCCTATTTACTTCCTAGCTCAGATCAGAGAGACTGGTTAAGATGATTTTGCTATTGACATATCTTGCCAATGACCGCCTCGTTAGCTGAGTCG
>JGI24737J22298_10000767_pt1 | contig 11346 bp, 10 predicted proteins | sample KBSCornC3_FD_22298 | JGI IMG/M metagenome (IMG submission 22298) | reverse complement strand
CGAAGGTAGCGCGGAACCCAGCCGCAGAAGTGCCCGGAGTCGGAAGCAACCACGCGATCCTTCGGCAAAATTTCATCGACGGCCTTGCTTAGCGTGCGCGGGTCGATGAACTGCGTGCTCGATTCGTCGGGATGAGGAAAATGATGGTTGTCGCCTGAACGGACGCGCTCGCGCGTGCGATCGTCGCGGCGGCCGGGTTTCGCGCCCGATGCACCAAGCTCAGCTAGCAAGGCTTCCGCCGTCGCTTTTGCGTCTCCAAGGACAGGAAAATGCACCAGTCGCTGGTAGCCCAGTTTCGGTGCTTCGATATCGATCTGCGCGACGGTCGCGCCCGGCGCGACCAGCTTACCTTTCTTGGTGGTCCACTGCGTGAAGCTCACGCCAAACCCGAGGATGAAGTCGCTTTCGGAAATCAGCTCGTCGGCGGCGGGCGAGGAAAAGCCGCCGCAGATGCCGAGCGACCACGGATTGTTGGCAAANAGTCCATGCCCGCAAACCGATGTCGCAAGCAGCGCACCNAGCCGGTCGGCGAGCGCGACAAGTGATTCTTCGGAGTCCGACAGTACGGCGCCACGCCCGGCAAGGACGAGCGGCCGCTTCGCACGCGCCACGGCTTCGGCGAGCCGGCGTACGTCCTGCGGGTCGGGCTGCAGTCGGCCCGGCATGGGCGTCAGTTCGAGCGGCGCATTCGTGCCGTTCAGCTTTGCGTCTTGCACATCGAGTGGCAGGCTTAAAACAACGGTCTGGCGATCACGCAAGGCCCGTGTCACCGCGCGCAGCAGATCGCTTCGCGCCGATTGGGGCGTGTGCGTGCGCTCGGCCACGGCGCCGACAGAGCGAACGAGCTCAGCTTGCTCGAAATAGAAATTCGATTTGACGTTGCCGGTCGGCACATCGCCCGCGAGCACCAGAAGCGGTGTGCGGCTTTTCGCGGCTTCGCCGATACCGGTAATCGCGTTGGTGAGGCCNGGCCCCGAATGCACGCTGACCAAAGTGAGTTCACCGGTCGCCTTGGCNTAGGCATCGGCCATGCTGGCGGCATTACCTTCGTGCCGTGCGGAGATGAGTTCGACACCCGCTTCCACCAGTCCGTGTGAAATCTTGAAATTGGCGGTGCCGAGCAAACCGAAACATCGGCGTGCACCGAGGTGAGCAAGGTCCTTTGCCAGGACTGACGCGACAACAGATGTGCTCAAAATCGCCTCGTTTGACTCGCTAACCTACTCATAACAATATAGGAAATACATGACAAACGACCGGGCGCTCAGACTCGGCAGGGGGAGGAACGTCACCATGTGCAAGAAATTTGCACTCGGATTTATTGCGGCAACGCTCGTCTGCTCGTCGGCCATCGCTCAGGAGGTGACCCTTCGCGCCGTCACGGCCTTTGCGGAGAAAACGACCTATTCGCGCGGCTTCGAGAAATTCATCGAGCGCGTCAACGCCGAAGGCAAAGGCAAAATCCAGATCAACTACATCGGCGGGCCAAAGGCGATGCCGCCGTTCGAGGTTGGCAAGGCGCTGCAGGGCGGCGTCATCGACATCGCGAACACCACGGGCGCATTCACCACTAACGTCATGCCGGAAGGCGATGCCTGGAAGCTCACCGAGAAGCCAATGTCGGAGCTGCGCAAGAACGGCGGCTACGACTACATGGCCAAGCTCTATGCGGAGAAGATGAATGCGATCTTTCTCGCGCGGCTGGTCGACAATAATCCGTTCCACCTTTACCTGACGAAGCCGATTTCAAAGCCCGACCTCACGGGTCTGAAGATCCGCATCACGCCGGTCTATCGCGACTTCTTCCAGGCGCTTGGCGCCACCGTCGTGCAGACACCGCCGGGCGAAGTCTATACGTCGCTCGAGCGCGGCGTGGTCGACGGCTATGGCTGGCCGATCACCGGCATCTTCGATCTTGGCTGGCACGAGAAGACAAAATACCGCGTCGATCCCGGCTTCTACACCGCCGAGGTCTCGGTCCTCGTCAACAAGACGACGTGGGACAAGCTGAACGACGCCCAGAGAGCCGTGCTGCGTAAAGCGGCCGATCTCGGAGAGGCGGAAGCTTGGGCCGAATTCGCCGCCGAGAACGGCAAAGACACAAAGCGGCAGGCCGACGCCGGCATTCAGACCATCAAGTTCGATGGCGCCGACGCCCAGGCTTATCGCGCGAAAGCGTACCAAGCGGGCTGGGAGGGCATCATCAAGCAGAGTCCCGAACACGGCCCGAAGCTCAGGGAATTCTTCTCGAAAAAATAAGCACCGTCTTTCGTCCAGGTGATCTCCAGAATGGCGCGACTGTCCGAATGGTATGGGCGCCTGCTGGACGCACTCGTTGTCGCGGCGTGCGTTCTGCTGTTGCTCATGACCGTCATGATCGGCGCCGATGTCGTATCGCGTAATCTCGGTGGCGGCGGCGTGCCGGTGAGCAATGAGATCTCGGAAGACATCCTTTATCTGATGACGCTATTGGCCGCGCCTTGGNTGCTGCGCCAGGGACAGCACATCCGTGTCGATATTATTCTGCGCACCTTGCCCGTCCGTGTGGCTTGGCTGCTGGAATGGCTCGGCGACATTGTCGGCGTTCTTTGCTGTTTGTATTTCGTCTGGTACGGGCTGCTCATTACGACGGCGAGCTACAACGCCGGCTCGATCAACATCAAGACACTGGTAACACCGGAATGGTGGACGCTGACGCCGCTTCCGCTCGGATTCGTATTGCTCGCGATTGAATTCATTTTCCGCATGCACCGGCTGGCCTCTGCCGACGTCGGCTTGCGTGACGACGCCGTATCGGCGGCCTGAAAGCTGAAAGTTACTTATGTCCTGGCAGATAGCATCGCTCCTTCTCCTCGGCGGCTCGACGGCTTTGCTGTTTGCCGGCATGCCGGTCGCTATCTCCTTCATCGCGATCAACCTGATCGGCGCGTTCCTGTTTCTCGGCGGCGACGCCGGCCTGCATCAGGTCGCCCGCAACAGCGTGGCAGCCGTGATTAATTTCTCGCTGACGCCGATTCCACTTTTCATTTTGATGGGCGAAGTGCTCTTCCATACCGGCCTTGCGCTGAAGGTCATCGACGGCGTCGAGCGGCTGATCCGCCAGGTGCCAGGCCGTCTCGCGGTCGTAGCGGTCGTCGCCGGAACGATCTTTTCGGCGATTTCGGGGTCGACGATCGCGACCACCGCCATGCTCGGCTCACTGATGCTGCCCGTCATGCTATCGCGCGGCTACAGCCCTGTTCTCGCGACCGGCCCAATCATGGCGATCGGCGCCGTCGACATGCTCATACCGCCATCCGCGCTGACGGTTCTGCTCGGCAGCCTGTCGGGAATTTCAATTTCCAAGCTGCTGATCGGCGGCGTCGTGCCAGGGCTGATGCTCAGTGTCGCCTTTGTCGGCTACATCGTCGTTCGCGCACTGACCCGGCCCGATCTTGCGCCGGCAACGCCGATCGAAAGCAAGAGCGGCTGGGCACGTTACGAGCTTCTAGTCCTTTACGTCCTGCCACTTGCCTCCATCTTCGTGGTCGTGATCGGCGCAATGTCGGCCGGCATTGCCACGCCGACGGAATCGGCAGCCCTCGGCGCGCTTGCGACCATGGCCCTCGCGGCAGCCTACCGCGCGCTCAGTCTCCAGAGCCTGATGCGAGCCTTGCGCGGCACGGTCGCGATCTCGGGCATGATCCTTTTCATCATACTCGGGGCGATCACCTTCTCGCAGATCCTGAGCTTTTCCGGCGCAACGCAAGGCATCGTTACTGCGATTCTCGGACATGGGCTTTCGACGCTAGCCATCCTCGCCGGCATGATGACGCTGCTGATCTTTCTGGGAATCTTCGTCGATCAGGTCAGCATGATGCTGATTACTTTGCCGGTCTATATGCCGATCGTGCAGCGCCTCGACATCGACCTGATATGGTTCGGCGTGCTCTATCTGATTTGCATGCAACTCGGACTGCTGCTGCCGCCGCACGGGCTGCTGCTGATGACGATGAAGGGCGTCGCCCCACCGCAGGTGACCATGGCCCACATATTCCGCGCGGTCGTGCCCTACATCGCGATGAGTATTGTGTTGCTCCTGATCATCATCGCGTTCCCGGCGATCGCGACCTGGCTTCCGAATATTTTGGGGTAACGCTGCCATATCCTCCAAACGGCTGATATTCATTGGCGCTGGGCGCGTGTAGGCGGTTTTTTCGGGCCTGTGATAAGGTCCGTCCCAGCCACCCTCCGGCGTCATACGCCGGATTACCCAATGGACATGTGTTTACGGGGGTTTCGATGCGTCTGAAGACGATGTTTACGGCAATTGCGGCCATCGTACTTTTTGCCGGCACCGCGGCCGCGCAGGAAGGCACGCTCAAGAAGATCAAGGACACCGGCACGATTACGATCGGCCATCGTGAATCCTCGATTCCGTTTTCCTACTACGACGACAAGCAGCAGGTCGTCGGCTATGCCATGGACCTCTGCAACAAGATCGTCGATGCGGTGAAGGCGAATCTCAAGCTCGCCAAGCTCGACGTGAAGCTGCAGCCGGTGACCTCGGCGACGCGTATTCCGCTGATCGCGAATGGCACCGTTGACCTCGAATGCGGCTCTACCACCAACAATCTTGAACGCCAGAAGCAGGTGTCGTTCACGATCACACACTTCGTCACGGCCAACCGCTTCGTGTCGAAGAAGGCCGCGAAGCTGAATAAGCTCGAGGATCTCAAGGGCAAGACCGTCGTTTCGACATCGGGGACCACCAACATCAAGCAGATCACCGAGCTGAACACCGCTCGAAATCTCGGCCTTACGATCCTGCCGGCCAAGGATCACGCCGAGGCCTTCCTGATGGTTGAGACCGGCCGTGCCGCCGCCTTCGTGATGGACGACATCCTGCTCTTCAGCCTGGTGGCAGGCTCGAAGGCGCCGAAGGACTACGAGATCTCCGCCGATGCACTTTCGGTCGAGCCTTACGGCATCATGCTGCGCAAGGACGACCCGGCCTTCAAGAAAGTGGTCGATGACGCCATGACCGGCATCTACAAGAGCGGCGAGATCAACAAGATCTACGACAAGTGGTTCCTCAAGCCGATTCCGCCCAAGGGCGTGAATCTCAATGTGCCGATGGGCGCATCGTTCAAGAAAGTAGTCGCCAAACCGACCGACAGCGGCGACCCGAAGGACTACCAATAGTCTCCGGATAAACGCTAGACTTTGCGGCGCGGCTTCAAAGCCGCGCCGCAATTGCGTTTGGGGGACGCAGGCCGCATGAGCTACATGTGGAACTGGGGGATTTTTTTCCAGCTGTCCCCCGATGGCACCCACACCTACCTGCAGCTCCTGCTGTTCGGCGCCGGCTGGACGCTTGCTACTGCTCTGCTTGCCTGGGTCATCGCCCTGTCGGCCGGCGCGGTCGTGGGCGTGATCCGCACCGCGCCGGTGCCGTGGCTGGTGCGGCTTGGCAATGCCTATGTCGAGCTGTTCCGCAACATTCCTCTGCTGGTGCAGATGTTTCTCTGGTACTTCGTGCTGCCCGAGGTCNTGCCGCAGGCGATCGGCGACTGGCTCAAGCAGTCGGCCAATGCCTCGTTCTACAATGCGGTGATTTGCCTCGGCCTCTATACCTCCGCGCGCGTCGCCGAGCAGGTGAAAGCCGGCATCCTCAGCCTGCGCAGCGGGCAGCGCATGGCGGGTCTCGCGATGGGCCTCACACTGCCGCAGACCTACCGCTACGTGCTGCTGCCGATGGCGTTCCGCATCATCCTGCCGCCGCTTAGCTCGGAATTTCTCAACATCATCAAGAACTCGTCGGTGGCACTGACGATCGGGCTGATCGAGCTCACCGCCGCGGCGCGTTCGATGTCGGAGTTTTCCTTCCAGGTGTTCGAGGCGTTCACGGGCGCGACCCTGATTTACATCGTCGTCAACGTCGTCGTCGTCGCCGGCATGCGCTGGCTCGAGCGGCGCGTCGCGGTGCCCGGCTTCATCAGCATGGGCCCGCCGGCGGCGGCGCATTGAGGGCCAAACGATGTTTNCCAATTTCGACTGGGACGTCATCATCCGCTCGCTGCCGTATCTGTTCCTCGACGGCATGCGCTTCACCATCATGCTCACCTTCATGGCGACCGCGGGCGGCATCGTGATCGGCACGCTGCTGGCGCTCGCGCGGCTTTCGAACATTCCCGGCCTTTCCCATGTCGCGGGCGTCTACGTGAACCTGATCCGCTCGATGCCGCTCGTGCTCGTGATCTTCTGGTTCTACTTCCTGGTGCCGTACATTGGACAATGGATCACCGGCGCATCGCGGCCGATTCAGGTCGGCGCGTTCCTCTCGGCGCTGGTGACCTTCACGCTGTTCGAAGCGGCCTATTTCTGCGAGATCATGCGTGCCGGAATCCAGTCGATCCCGCGCGGCCAGGCGCAGGCGGCGCAGGCCCTCGGCATGAACTACTGGACCGCGATGGGCGAGATCATCCTGCCGCAAGCCTTCCGCAACATGGTGCCGGTGCTGCTGACGCAGACCATCATCCTGTTTCAGGACACCTCGCTGGTCTACGTCATCTCGGTCACCGACTTCTTCGGCGCAGCCTCCAAAGTCGCCCAGCGCGACGGACGCCTGGTCGAGATGTATCTGTTCGCCGCCGCCGTCTATTTCGTCATCTCGCTCGCCGCATCCTATTGGGTGCGCCACCTGCAGCACCGCATCGCCATCATCCGCTGAGGATTCATGATCACCATCAGCAAGGTCAGCAAATGGTACGGCACCATGCAGGTGCTCAAGAACTGCAGCACCGAGGTCGCCAAGGGCGAGGTCGTGGTGGTGTGCGGCCCGTCGGGATCAGGCAAATCGACCCTGATCAAGTGCGTCAACGGGCTGGAGCCGTTCGAGGAAGGCACCATCACCGTCGACGGAATCTCGGTCGGCGACCGCAAGACCAATCTGCCGAAGCTGCGCGCCCGCATCGGCATGGTGTTCCAGCATTTCGAGCTGTTCCCTCACCTTTCCGTCATGCGCAACCTGTCGCTGGCGCAGGTCAAGGTGCTCGGCCGCGACTCGAAAACCGCCGACGAGAAAGGCCGGAAGCTGCTCGAGCGCGTGGGGCTGATCTCGCATGCAGAAAAATTCCCCGGTCAACTGTCAGGCGGCCAGCAGCAGCGCGTCGCCATCGCGCGGGCGCTGGCGATGGACCCGATCGCCATGCTGTTCGACGAGCCGACCTCGGCGCTCGATCCGGAAATGATCAACGAGGTGCTCGACGTGATGGTGGCACTCGCCAAAGACGGCATGACCATGATCGTGGTAACCCACGAAATGGGCTTTGCCCGCAAGGTCGCCAACCGCGTCGTCTTCATGGACAAAGGCGAAATCGTCGAGGACGCGCCGACCGCGGACTTCTTCGGCAAACCGCGCAGCGAGCGCGCACAGATGTTTTTGTCGAAGATCTTGCAGCAATAAGATCCGGCAAATGCGAATCGCGCACACCAGCTGTTATCGTTCTTGAGATCAAGGCTCGATAAAATCGTTGCAGGCGACCATTATGCGCCAACAGCTGAGGCTTCATCCCGATTCGCACTCCGTTGCGGTGAAAGGCATTGACGTGGAAATCGCGCGTCCGCGCGCCGGCAGCCTGGAGTTGTCCTATATCGTGACCGGCCAGTTGAGCAGCATCCGCATGCCCTCCGCCGCAGCGAACGCGCGCGGCGACGGGCTTTGGCGGCATACGTGCTTCGAGGCGTTTATCCGTGCCGTGCCCGACGCCGCGTACTATGAGCTGAACTTTTCCCCGTCCGGACAATGGGCAGCGTATCAGTTCAGCGGCTATCGGAACGGCATGCGGATGGCGAACGAGATCACTGAGGTTCCGATCGAAATACGATCGACCCCTGACGGCTGCGTACTGCAGGCCTCGCTAAACCTCGATCATTTCCGGGATTTGCCGCGTGACCGCTCGTGGCGTCTCGGCCTGTCAGCCGTAATCGAGGACGCAACCGGCGCGGTCTCTTATTGGGCGCTCGCGCATCCGCCGGGGAAGCCGGACTTTCATCACGCGGATAATTTTGCCTGCGAATTCTCTCCGGCGGTGACGCCATGAAATTCGGCATTGACCGGTTGATCGCCGAACGTGCCCTGCGCGCGCCGCTTTCAGGCAGGCGCGTTGCGTTGCTTGCCCATCCCGCATCCGTCACAGAAAACCTGACGCATTCTCTCGATGCGCTCGCCGCCTGCGGCGACATAAAGATCAGCGCCGCCTTCGGCCCGCAACATGGGCTGCGCGGGGACAAGCAGGACAACATGATTGAATCGCCGGATTTCAAGGATCCGGTGCACGGCATTCCCGTCTTCAGTCTTTACGGCGACGTACGCAGGCCGACGGATGCAATGATGGACGCATGCGACACGATCCTCGTCGACCTGCAGGATCTCGGTTGCCGCATCTATACGTTCATCACGACCCTGCGCTACGTGCTCGAGGCGGCCGCGAAACATCGCAAGTCGGTATGGGTGCTGGACCGGCCCAACCCCGTTGGCCGGCCTGTCGAAGGTCTGACCTTGCGCGCCGGCTGGGAAAGTTTCGTCGGCGCCGGGCCGCTGCCGATGCGGCATGGCCTGACGCTTGGCGAGCTCGGCCTGTGGTTTGTCCGCACGCTCAAGCTCGACGTCGACTATCGCGCGATCGAGATGCAGGGCTGGCAGCCTGATGCCGCGCCCGGCTTCGGCTGGCCGCTCAACGAACGCACCTGGATTAATCCCAGCCCCAACGCACCGAGCTTGTGGATGGCGCGCGCCTATGCGGGCACGGTGATGCTCGAGGGCACAATGCTTTCGGAAGGCCGCGGCACGACGCGGCCGCTCGAGATGTTCGGCGCTCCGGACATCGATGCGCGGAGGATCGTAAAGGAAATGGAGTCGCTTGCTCCACNGTGGCTCGCGGGTTGCCATCTGCGCGAGTGCTGGTTCGAGCCGACGTTCAACAAACATATGGGCAAGCTATGCCACGGCGTGCAAATCCACACGGAAGGTCCCGCATATGATCACCGGGCGTTCAGGCCCTGGCGCGTCCAGGCGCTCGCCTTCAAGGCCATCCGCCGCCTTTATCCGGACTACCCGCTGTGGCGCGATTTTGCCTACGAATACGAGCAAGGCCGGCCCGCTATCGACGTGATCAACGGCGGCCCTTTGTTGCGCGAATGGGTCGACGACGCCTCGGCAAAACCGCAGGATCTCGATGCATTGGCGATGAAGGATGAGAAAGCCTGGTCCAGCGAACGCCAGGCGTGTCTGCGGTACTAGCTACGGCACGCCGTAGGACTCGATCTCGCCGTCGATCCAGGTAGCGGCGACCGTTAGCTTGTCGGTCAACGCGGCGAGATCGGCGCGCGCGCCTGGAACGATGGCGCCGCGCTCGTTCTCGACGCCGAGAAACCGCGCTGGCGTCAGTGACGCGGCGCGAAGCGCGTCTTCCAGCGGCACCTTGGCCAACCTGACCGCGTTGCGCACTGCCGAAGCCATGTCCAGATGCGCGCCCGCAAGCGTACCCTCTTCCGTGATCAGTCGCCCATCCACCAGTTTGATTGTGCGGCCAACCAGGTCGAAACGGTCAAGCGATGTTCCGACCGTCGGCATGGCGTCGGTGACCAGAGCAATCCGGTCCGCGCCTTTTGCGGCGAACGCAGCCCGCACAGACACTGGGTCGACGTGGATGCCATCGACAATGAGACCTGCCGTCAGCCGCGGCTCCGACAGCGCGGTACCGACAATGCCCGGGGCGCGTGCGCTGAACGGTGGCATCGCATTGAATAAATGCGTGACGCCGGTTGCGCCTTCCGCGACGGCCTGCACGACAACGGCGGCGGACGCCTCGCTGTGCCCGATCGAAATCCGCACGCCTGCAGAGGCCAGCGTCATGACAAAGCCTGCAGGAACGCATTCGGGCGCCAGCGTCACCAGCGAGCGGCCGGCTCCGGCAAGCTCGCACAATTGCTCCAGGTCGCCCGCTCGCGGCTGCACAATCCGGTCGGGACGGTGCACACCCGGGCGCCGCGGGCTGATGAACGGGCCTTCCAGATGCAGGCCTAGAACGCCGTCGCGGCCGGCCACAGAACGCGCCGCCGCAATCGCATTGCGCATCTGTTCACGCGTATCGGTGATCAAAGTCGGCAGGCAAGCGGTGGTGCCGTAGCGGCGGTGCGCCCGGGCAATGGCGCGCATGCCGTCGGCCGTCGGCTGATCGTTGAGCAAGACGCCGCCGCCACCNTTCACCTGCAGGTCTATGAAGCCNGCCGTCACGAAAACGCCCGCGGGAACGCGCGATTGTGTCCACCCGGACGGAACCTCGTCAGGCGACGCGAGGCCGGCGATGCGGCCGCCCTGGATCATCACGGCAGCACCGCGATGCCAGCCGCGGCCGTCAAAAACACGGTCCGCAACGATGGCCCGCCGTTCGGCGTTTGGCTTGTCCTGGCTCATATTTGCCCGCGTTGAACTGGGTGCAACAAATCCAATCTAGATTAACGAACGCCNAATACACAGGGCATCGCCACGCCCTGATCGTCATGCCGGGCTTTATGCCGGGCATCCACGTCTTAACAACGTGGCAACCTTGAAGACGTGGATGGCCGGGACAGGCCCGGCCATGACAATGCGGAGAGGCGTCGTCAGTTGCGTCTGGTATAACATCGTTGGCGAGCAGCGCATCAGTGTCAGCGTCAAAGGACCGGAGCAAGCATGGACCGGCTGGTCATTCGTGGCGGCAGACGCATTGAAGGCTCGGTGCAGGTCCGCGGCGCGAAGAACGCGGTCCTGCCGCAGATTGCCGCCGCGTTGCTGAGCTCCGAGCGGCTGGAGCTGACGAACGTCCCGGACGTGCTCGACGTCGACACCATGCTCGCCCTGATGCGCGAGTTCGGCGTGACTGCGACGCGTGGTCCCGGCCGGATGCTCGTGCTCGACGCGAGCGCAGCCCGCAACGCGGAGGCGCCCTACGACATGGTACGCCGCATGCGCGCCAGCATTCTTGTGCTGGCGCCCCTGCTCGCCCGTTTCGGCTCGGCGCGCGTGTCGATGCCGGGAGGCTGCGCGATCGGCGCGCGCCCGATCGATTTGCATCTGAAGTCGCTCGAGGCGCTCGGCGCCGAGGTCAACATCGAATCCGGCTACATCCTTGCGCGCGCCAGTAGCGGCGGGCTGCGCGGCGGGCGCATCGTGCTGTCATCGCCTTCCGTCGGCGCCAGCGAGACAGCAATCATGGCGGCCAGCCTCGCGAAAGGCGAAACGGAAATTCTCAACGCGGCGCGCGATCCCGAGGTGTGCGACCTCGCCCTCTGCCTCACGGCGATGGGTGCGCGCATCGAGGG
>JGI24737J22298_10000765_pt1 | contig 11362 bp, 10 predicted proteins | sample KBSCornC3_FD_22298 | JGI IMG/M metagenome (IMG submission 22298) | reverse complement strand
TTTAGGTTTTAATAAAGACCTCGCGGCGGATACNGACGATATCATAGCCCAACTGGGTAAAAAGAATTATGGCTCGGCCGATAAGGAATTGACCATCCAGATTATCAAATTCCTTCTTCATTCAAAAAGATGTACTCCTGCCCAAAGCCAGGCGCTCAATAAACACTTAACCGAACTTACGTGAGATACACCTATTTACTGATCAACCTGCTAACGGTATTTTTTCCCGTTGTGCTTTCGTTTGATAAAAGGGTGCGGTTTTACAAAAGTTGGAAATTTATATGGCCCGGCATGGCCGTTACTGGTTTGTTTTTTTTGTTTTGGGATGTGCTTTTTACCGTCAGGGGTGTTTGGTCGTTCAATTCGGCATACATCATTGGCGTTAAGTTTTTTGGTTTGCCTTTAGAGGAAATACTATTCTTTTTAACGGTACCGTTTGCCTGTATATTTATTTACGCCTGCCTTAATCACTATGTTAAATGGCTGATGCCTTTCAGGCTTACCGGTATTATAAGCAGTATGGTAATATTACTGAGTATCCTGATGCTGATATTTTATCACGACCGGCTTTATACCGCGGTTACGTTTGGCTTATTGCTACTGCTTGTGGTGTTGATTCAATACGTTTTTAAGGCCGATTGGGTTAATCGTTATTACCTGGCTTATATTGTAGCACTTTTACCATTTTATATAGTAAACGGCATATTAACCTCTGTCCCAATAGTGTTGTACAACAATGCCGAAAACCTGGGAAAGCGGGTTGGCACTATCCCATTTGAGGATCATTTTTACCTGATGGCTTTACTGCTCATGAACATCGGGTTCTTTGAATATTTTAAACAACAGAGGTTAAGCCGATGAGTGAGTTGCCGACATATACCAAATCACAGCTGGCCTTACGCAACGGTCAGGATAAACCCCGGATCTGGGTTGCCTATAAAGGTGATATTTATGATGTAACTGAAAGCCGGCTGTGGCGAAACGGGAAACATTATGAGCACTGGGCCGGACAGGATTTGACAGATGAACTTGCCGACGCACCACATACCGAAACCGTATTTGAGAGATTTGTAAAGGTAGGTCGCCTCATCACCCCCAGCCTCTCCATTGGGGAAGAAGACAAGGACTGATATGCTTTTTAAACAAAATGTTCTAAACCATTTTTGAATAATTTTTGAAGTGTGACGCCCTTTTTCTGTCACTCCTGAGTCATTTAGTGCAGTGATTGATGAGCTATATTCTGTAATAAACCATGTAAATATATTGTTACGTGGCCATTTCTCGCCGAAAAGTATGAAAAAATTAAGCTTTTTCCTTCCTGTCATGCCTTTTTCAACGGGCTATGCATGGTGCAATTTATTGTTGTAAAAAGAGGTTTTAAGGAACTGTGAGTTGTAGTTTTTCTTTTGGATTTCTCGTAACAGTTAACTTTATTGTGTTTTGATTTACAAGAGCTTGTAAAACAAGTTAGGAAAATGCCTCGCGCATTTTCCTAACTTATAATTAACAATATTAACTGACTTATTACCGGCCGGATCTAACGGCCATATGGTATTAACGACAGCAAAGGTAATTTCTTGTTGATAATTTCCTAAAACCTTCACTGTGGTTAAAAAAATTCATGTAAAAGAAATATTACATTTATTATTTGTTTTATTTTATCATTGGCTATTAAGTTTGCTTCCTTAACTATTAGCTAAATTTTTTCTATGAAAAAACGACTACTACTAATTTTGTGCAGTTTCGTATTTGCTGTAACACAGCTTTTTGCACAAAATCACACTGTTACCGGTACGGTAACAGCCAAGGAGGACGGCCTTCCTCTGCCGGGTGTATCGGTGAAGATAAAAGGGACAACTACCGGTACCCAAACCACCGTCGACGGTAAATTTTCACTCAGCGTTCCAAACAACGCGGTTCTATCATTTAGTTTTATTGGCTATGCCACACAGGATGTTCCTGTAGGCGCTTCAGCAAACCTAAAAGTGGTTTTGGAAGCATCAGCCCGCGGCCTTAACGAGGTAATCGTAACCGCGTTAGGTATCTCAAGGCAGCAAAAATCACTGGGCTACGCTGCTCAGCAGGTAAAAGGCGACGACCTTACAGTAACCAAGCAATCTGATCTTAACACCGCCCTTGCAGGTAAAATTGCAGGCGTACAGGTTTTAGGCGGTTCGGGTGCAAAGTTTGGTACTTCAACTATCCGTATTCGCGGTATCAACTCATTATCGGGAGCAAATCCAATTTATATTGTTAACGGTGTCGTTACCGATCCTAATGCAATTAATAATGATGATATCGAATCATTGACAGTACTTAAAGGTCCTGCTGCTACGGCGCTTTACGGCCAGAGGGCATCTGAAGGCGCCGTTGTTGTGACACTGAAGAAGGGCGTTGATAAAGGTATTGGAGTGTCATTAAATCAATCAACAACTTTTGAAAAAGTTTATCAATTACCTGAGTACCAAAATGAATATGGTGGGGGCACAAGCACCAAATGGGATACTTATACTTATGATCCTGATAATGGTTCTCCTGCATCATTTGCCAAGTTTAACGGCGTAAAAATTTATGATTACGGAGTTGACGAAAGCTGGGGACCTAAAATGGATGGTACCCTGTACGCTCCATGGTATTTCTGGGATCCGTCAAATCCCGATTTTGGTAAGTTAAAGCCGTTTGTTCCGCAGCCAAATAACGTGCGTGATTTTTATCGTACAGGCGTAACCTACAATACCAATGCAGCGTTTTCAAAAGCTGCTGATAATTACAACTTCAGGGTATCATACACGAACATAGATCGTACAGGGATTACTCCAAATAGTAATCAAAAACGTAACAATGTTGGTTTAAATGGCGAGCTTAAGTTAACCAAGAAATTAACAGTAAGCGCTAACTTCAATTTTTCCCAAATCAATTCAAACAACATACCTCAGGAAGGTTACGGTACACAAACTGCAGGTTCATTTAGCCAGTGGTTCCACAGAGATGTTGAAATTAACAAACTTAAAAATTATAAAAGGGCCGATGGTACTTACACTTCATGGAACATTACCAGTCCGGACGACTTAACGCCACATTACTGGGATAACCCGTACACTGAGTCTTATGTGAATACCTCACAGTCAAATAATAATCGTGTGTTTGGTAACTTAACCGCTACTTATCAGTTTACTAAAGGTCTCTCTTTGTCGTTAATTGCCAGGGAAGACTTATTAAACCGCGACGATAACTCACGCGTAGGTTCAGGTACTATTAATACCGATTCATATTCTCAGAGCCAGTATACTTACAAAGAGAATAACTATGTTGCTAACTTAGCATATAGCCACAATTTTAAAGACCTTTCTGTAAAAGCGGGCTTATATGCCGAAACACGTCAGGATCGCTACCTTTATACTTCAGGTAATACAAATGGCGGTCTTTCTATCCCTGACTTGTATACACTTACAAACTCGTTGAATGCCCCTACATCATTTAGCTACAAAGCGTTATCAAGGGTAAACAGCTATTACGGTTTTACTTCATTTGGATATAAAGATTTTTTATATCTTGATTTCAACGCGCGTAACGATATTTCATCAACTTTACCAATAAATAACAACTCATATTGGTACGGTGGCTTGTCAGGTTCATTTGTATTTACCGAACTGATGCCCAAAAATGATATCCTTACATTTGGTAAATTAAGGCTTTCTGCTGCGAAATTAGGTTCTGACGCACCTATTTATTCAATTTATCAAACGTATAATTTAACTACTACGCCATACGGGCCAACTAAAGCAGGTAACGCGGCAATTCAAACTGTGCCCAATACGTTACCTAATCCCGGCCTGAAACCATCGCTCTCTACATCATATGAAATTGGTACCGAGTTGCATTTCATCAAAGACCGGGTAAGGTTTGATTTCAACTACTATACGCGTACTCAAAAAGACCAGATCCTGCCACTTCCTGTAAATGGGACTTCTGGCTACTCTACAGCCGTAATTAACGCTGGTCAGATCAGGAACAATGGTATCGAGATAACTCTTGGTGGTACACCAATTAAATCGAAAGAATTTACCTGGAATGCTGATTTCAATATTTCATTCAACAGAAATAAAGTTATATCACTGTACCCCGGTCTTAACAACCTGAAAGTTACTCCCGATGGTTTAGGTGGCTATACCGCCTCGGGTGGTAACCAGGCTGCGGGTACCCAAAGCTTTGGCTTTGTCGGTTCACCAAGCTTTGGTATTAACGGCATCGTAGGTAAATCTTATGGTCAAATCATAGGCTCAGGTTTTACCCGCGATAAAAATGGTAACATAGTAGTTGGTGATGACGGCTTACCTATTGTGAACAATACTGTTAATTTAGGAAGCATGCTGCCAAGTTACACTGGTGGTTTTACCAACTCTTTTAACTATAAGAATTTTATACTCGCGTTCTCTCTTGATTTCCAAAAGGGCGGCAAATTTGTATCGGTTACGCAGCAAAACCTGAACGGTTCTGGCTTAGGTATCGAAACTGTAGGCAACAATGCTAAAGGCAATCCAAAGCGTAACGACGTTGCCGATGGTGGCGGTGTTTTAGTAGCAGGCGTTCATGAAGATGGCTCACCTAATACTACCTATGTTGATACCCGTACATTGTATGAGCAGTCATACAGCCAAATCTGGGAAAAATGGACCTATGATGCTTCTTATATAAAATTAAGGGAGGTTAGCGTAGGTTATTCATTCCCCAAAAAGATGTTGGGTAAGCTACCGTTCCAAACGGCTTATTTTGGCATAACTTCTCAAAACCCGTGGATGATCTATTCTAAACTTAAAGGTGTAGATCCGTCTCAACTGCAAACTTCTTTCTATGAAGGTGGTCAGTTACCAAACACAAGGAATTTAGGGTTTAATATCAAGTTGACGTTCTAATTAGCGCACAAATCATGAAAAGATTATCTAATATTAGTAAATATATAGTTGGGGTGGGTATGATTATCCTTGCCTCATGTAAAACCGGGGGCGACGTGAATGTTAACCCTAATCAATCGCCAGTTGCGCTGCCAGGTTTTTTATTGTCCAGTGCCATTCAATACCTTGGCGGTGTAAATGGGGGAGGTGCTACAACGAACATTAACTCGTTTACAGGCGAATTATATTCACAATACCTGGCAGAAACCTTTTATACCAATGAATCATTATTTTCATTAAAGCAATATGATTATCAGGGTTATTATACAGGTCCGCTAAAAGATTTAAAAACAATTATTGAAGTTAATACCGATCCTTCTAAAAAGGATCAGGAGATTGTTAAAAGATATGGATCTACTAATAATCAAATAGCTACAGCCAGGATTCTTACTGCCTTTATCTATTTGACAATTACTGATAGATGGGGCGATATACCCTACTCACAAGCTTTGAATGGTAAGGCTAATTTTTCGCCGGCTTTTGACGCTCAAAAAGATGTGTATACAGCTTTAATGAAAGAGCTTGACGAAGCGCAGGCACAGTTTGATGGTGGTGCATCTTTCCCGGCTCAGCAAGATATATTATTTGGAGGTAATGTTACCAAATGGAAACATTGGGCCAATTCATTGCATGCAATTATGGCTTTAAGGCTTTCGAAAGTTGATCCGACTACCGGCAAAAATGAGTATGCTAAAGCCGTTGCTGGTGGTTTAATGAACTCAAACAGTGATAATGCTGTGTATGCGTATCTGGCAGCTCAAACTAACGAAAATCCATACTACAATAACTACCGTAACCGTTACGATTACGCGGTAAGTAGTTTAGTTGTTAATACTCTAACTAATCTTCATGATCCGAGGTTGACTGTTTACGCGGCACCGACTGCCTCAGGTACTTACGTAGGTTTACCCTATGGTACATATGGTGATGCTTTAGGCGATTACAATCAGGGTACACGTTCTAAACCGGGTAACGTATCATTAATAGGTATAGCTGTTTCTGGTCAAGCTTCGCCAACTGTTTGGACATCATATGCCCAAATTATGTTTACACAGGCCGAAGCCGCTCATCTTGGCTGGATAGCTGGTGGCGATGGAGTTGCTGCAGACTACTATAAAAAAGGTATAGCTGCGTCGCTGGAGCAAAATGGCGTTAGCCTTACCAATGAAACTGCTTATCTTGCACAGGCATCGGTTCAATTTTCGGCTGCAACAGCTATGGATCAAATCATGACCCAAAAATGGATAGCGGGTTTCTTAGGCAATGGTTGGGAGTCATGGGCGGAGTACCGTCGTACAGGTTTGCCGAAATTGCTTGACCCGGTTCCTGGTTCATTAAGCCCAGGCCAGAAAATTCCACGTAGGCAACAATATCCACAAACAGAAAGTGATCTTAACACTGCGAATTACAATGCTGTAATTGCCCGTCAAGGTCCGGATGCGCTTAATACAAGGGTTTATTGGGATAAACAATAATTATTGCTTATAGGTTATGAGAACAACAAAGGCTGCCATTGGCGGCCTTTGTTGTTTATGGAGGATTTATCTATATCAATACCCAGGTTTCAAATTCAATTATTCTTTCACCTGAATTGGTGATCAACGCTATTTTATGCTCGTTTATAATGTCAACTTTAAGTATAGTGGGAAGACCATTAAATCTTATCTCATTGCGGTGGTACAAAGTAACATTGTTAAATCTTATAATCTTAGGTTCAAAAATATTCTCTTCCCAATTTATAGGGTAGTTAATATGAAAGTCGAATGTTTGAGTTTCTGGATATTCGATAACCTTTAAAACTGTTGCGTCATGAAGAAAGTAGTCGTTGAAATTCATTCTATTTAGATTGATATTACAATATATTTATTACAAATGTCCTATTAAAAGAATGTGAGGGTAAAGTTTGTTAAGAAAGTTAGATAAGTAGTTTTTATATTAAAAGATATAGTACTTTAATTCATCATACCATCGGTGCAATCATACTTCAATCGTTGTAATCTTCAAATTAAAAAATAATTCCCGCTCTCTATTTGATATTCAAAACATTGTGGTTATCTTTGCCCTCCCTTGAAAGGAGGTATTTTAGGAATTATGATCATTATTAACGTAAAAGACGGCGAATCATTAGACAAAGCATTGAAACGCTTCAAAAAGAAATTCGAAAAAACAGGTGTTTTAAGAGAACTACGCAGTCGTCAGGCTTTTGAAAAAAAATCTGTAACCCGTCGTCATGTTGTTAAACATGCTATCTACAAACAGACTTTAAACCAGGAAACTGTTTAATTCTTTTTTGTTGAAAAGAATTAATTAATTTCTTGACACTATATTAAAACTATTTGTACATTCATAATCCCGGATGTATAAATAGTTTTTTATGTTTTTAGAGCGTTTTATCCAGTACATCAAGTACGAAAAGCGGTATTCAGTGCATACTGTTTCCGCATATCAGTCTGATCTGGATCAGTTTATGCGCTTTTTAAACAATCCCGGCGGTGCCGATCCCGCACCTGAGCCGGTTATTACCCATCCATCGCAGGTAAGCTACCACGACATCCGTAACTGGATGGTTGAGCTTATTGATCAAAAACTTACCGGTCGTTCTGTTAACCGCAAAATGGCCACATTGCGCAAATACTTTAAATTTTTATCGCAGGAAGGTGTTGTTGAAACAAACCCGGTATCGAGGGTGCGGTCGCAAAAAGTTGCTAAAACGTTGCCCGTAGTGGTTGAAGATACGCGCCTCACAAAAATGTTAGATAGTGATGACATTTTTACAAATGATTTTCCAGGCCTGCGCGATAAGCTTGTTATTGAGCTTTTATTTGGTACAGGTATCCGCCTTGCCGAACTGTTAGGTATTAAGCAACAGGACATTAGCTTTGAGGGGGGAGTGGTAAAGGTACTGGGTAAGCGTAACAAAGAGCGCATTATTCCTATTAATAATGAGTTGAAGGCCCTGCTGCCCGAATATCTGGAGGCAAAGAAAAATCAAAATTTTGATAACAATTCCTTCACATTAATCGTTACAAATAAAGGAGCCGATGCTTATCCGAAATTGATTTATTTAATAGTGCATAAATACCTATCTAACATATCAACCCAAAATAAACGAAGCCCACATGTGCTCAGGCACACCTTTGCAACCACTATGCTAAATAACGGGGCCGATTTAAATTCAATTAAAGAACTTTTGGGACACGCTGACCTGAGCGCGACCCAAATTTATACGCACAATTCAGTTGAACGACTAAAATCTATTTATAAACTCGCCCATCCAAAGGCTTAAAAAGGAGGAAACATGAAAATTACAGTGCAGTCAATTCATTTCACCGCAGACAAGAAACTTTTAGATTTTATTCAGAAAAAAGCTGATAAGCTTGATACGTTTTATGACCATATTATTAGCGGTGAAGTTTACTTAAAGCTTGAGAATGTGGAAGATGAATGTAATAAGATAACGGAGATCAAATTATTGCTGCCCGGAAATCAGATATTTGCAAAAGAGAAATGTAAGAGTTTTGAGGAAGCTACCGACCTGGCGGTTGAAAGCCTGAGGAAGCAAATTGAAAAGCATAAACAAAAGAAAGCCCTTGCTGATGCTACAGCAAAAAAAGCTGTTTTAACGGCAGTTGAGGAGGGTTTTTAATATTATAAAAAGGCTTGTTTTAAGCCAAAATCGGCAGGTTTTTAGCCTGCCGATTTTTTTTGATAAAAAATTTTGACGTGGCGTTATTTTTTGTAGATTTGCAGTCCCTTTCGGGGAGGTATTTAACGCCTCAAAAAAAAGTTAAAATAGTTCTTTAAAATATCAAAAAGCTTATTACTTTTGCGCTCCGTTATCGAAAGCCACGTAAGGTTTAGGTAATGAAAGGCAAGATAAATATAAGCCTCCTTAGCTCAGCTGGTAGAGCAACTGACTTGTAATCAGTAGGTCATTGGTTCGATCCCGATAGGAGGCTCAGTTTTTTTCGGATTGAGGTATTTAGCTTCAATTTTGGATATCGCAAATCCGGAAACAACTACCGGGGGGATACCAGAGCGGTCAAATGGGACGGACTGTAAATCCGTTGCTTCGGCTACGAAGGTTCGAATCCTTCTCCCCCCACTTATTAAGTAAGCAGTTTGTAATTCGCGGTTAGCATAAAGTTAACGGGATTGTAAACTGCTGACTTGATTAAAAGGGTTTGAGGAATGGGTGTCATGGGCGGTTGAGCTGCTAATTGAAAACTGCAAACCGAAAACTGAATAAGCGGAAGTAGCTCAGTTGGTAGAGCGATAGCCTTCCAAGCTATAGGTCGCGAGTTCGAACCTCGTCTTCCGCTCGATTGGTTCATTAGTCGGTTAGTTCACTTGTTCATTAGTGGCAGCTGCAAAGACCAATGAACTAATAAACGAGTGAACCAATGAACAAAAAATAAGCCGACGTAGCTCAGGGGTAGAGCACTTCCTTGGTAAGGAAGAGGTCATGGGTTCAAATCCCATTGTTGGCTCAGTGTTATAAAACATACATTAAAGTTAAAATTAACCTACAAAAATAATTTATAGATCATGGCAAAAGAAAAGTTTGACCGCAGTAAGCCGCACTTAAACATCGGTACAATCGGTCACGTTGACCACGGTAAAACAACCCTTACCGCAGCTATCACTAAAGTTTTGGCTGATGCAGGTTTATCAGAAGCTCGTTCATTTGATTCAATTGACTCGGCTCCTGAAGAAAAAGAACGTGGTATCACCATCAATACAGCCCACGTTGAATATTCAACAGCTAACCGTCACTATGCACACGTTGACTGTCCAGGTCACGCGGATTATGTGAAAAACATGGTTACAGGTGCTGCTCAAATGGACGGTGCAATCATCGTTGTTGCTGCAACTGACGGTCCGATGCCACAAACACGTGAGCACATCCTGTTAGCTCGTCAGGTAGGTGTACCTGCACTTGTTGTTTTCATGAACAAAGTTGACATGGTTGATGATCCGGAATTATTAGAGTTAGTAGAAATGGAAGTTCGTGAATTATTATCATTCTACGAATTCCCAGGTGATGATATTCCAGTTATCCAGGGTTCTGCATTAGGTGGCCTTAACGGCGATCCTACCTGGGTTGGTAAAATCATGGAGTTGATGGATGCTGTAGATAGCTACATCCCAATCCCTCCACGTTTGACAGATCTTCCTTTCCTGATGCCTGTTGAAGACGTGTTCTCAATCACTGGTCGTGGTACTGTTGCTACCGGTCGTATTGAGCGTGGTGTAATCAACTCTGGTGAGCCTGTTGATATCCTGGGTATGGGTGCTGAGAACTTGAAATCAACCGTAACTGGTGTTGAGATGTTCCGCAAAATCCTTGACCGTGGTGAAGCTGGTGACAACGTAGGTTTATTGTTACGTGGTATTGAGAAAACTGATATTCGTCGTGGTATGGTTATCTGCAAACCAGGTTCAGTAACTCCTCACACCGATTTCAAAGCAGAAGTTTACGTATTATCAAAAGCAGAAGGTGGCCGTCACACTCCATTCTTCAACAAATACCGCCCGCAATTCTATTTCCGTACCACTGACGTTACTGGTGAAATTTCATTGGAACCAGGTGTAGAAATGGTTATGCCAGGTGATAACGTTACAATCACTGTAAAGTTGATCAACGCTATCGCGATGGAAAAAGGCTTACGTTTCGCTATCCGTGAAGGTGGCAGAACAGTAGGTGCTGGTCAGGTAACTGAAATCTTGAAATAATAATATTTCAATAAAAAGGTTAATTTGAAAACATAAGTTTAGCCTTCAACGGCAAACTTATGTTTTCTTATTATAAATAACACACGGGAATAGTTCAACGGTAGAATAGAGGTCTCCAAAACCTTTGATCAGGGTTCGAATCCTTGTTCCCGTGCTTAAGCACAATATAAAAATGGCAGGCGTAGCTGAATATATTAAAGAGTCATACATCGAGTTAACCGAAAAGGTTACCTGGCCTACATGGCGCGAGCTTCAAAGCAGCGCTGTTTTGGTATTGGTTGCCGCTATAATTATTGCGCTGGTTATCTTAGGTATGGACCAGATCATTAATTATTTGCTTAAACTGTTTTACACATCACTAACATAATATCAGGGGAGACGGAGATGAGTGATCAATTGAAATGGTATGTAGTTAGGGCTATTAGTGGTAAGGAAAAGAAAGTTAAACAATACATAGATGCCGAAATTAGCCGTTTGGGCATTAGTCATTTGGTACCACAGGTATTAATACCTACNGAGAAGTATTACCAGATGCGTGATGGAAAGAAGATCGCGAAAGAGCGTAACTACTTTCCCGGCTATGTGCTTATGGAAGCTGTTTTAGATGGCGAAACCGAACACATTATTAAAAATATAAACAGCGTTATAGGTTTTCTGGGCGATAAAGCCGGAAA
>JGI24737J22298_10000764_pt1 | contig 11363 bp, 9 predicted proteins | sample KBSCornC3_FD_22298 | JGI IMG/M metagenome (IMG submission 22298) | reverse complement strand
CATTCCTTATGCCGAGCTGCTGGAGGCTCAGCAGCCCGCCATTCTTAAAGGGGTCGCGAGCGACTGGGAGATCACGCGGAGGGGCGTTCAATCGGCCGCAGCGGCGATCGATTACGTCGCATCATTCGATGGCGGGCGGCCTGTGGTTGGCTATACCGGGGCGCCCGAGATCGGCGGCCGCTTCTTCTACAATGCGGATTTGACCGGTCTCAATTTCGAAGCGCGCCGAGTGCCTTTGACCGAGTTCCTGCGGTGCATCGAGGCGCACCTCAACGATAATGACCCGCCGTCCTTCTATATCGGGTCGACGGACATTGACCTGTTTCTGCCTGGCATCGGCGAACAGAACCGGCTGAGCCTCAGCGATCCGATGTTCGAAGGCAATCCGCCGACGGTGAGCATCTGGCTCGGCAACCGGACGACCGCCACCGCACATTTCGACTTCTCGAACAACATTGCCTGCAACCTGGTCGGGCGGCGGCGGTTCACTCTGTTTCCGCCGGATCAGGTGGCGAACCTGTACCCCGGTCCTTTTCACCTCACGCCCGGCGGACAAGTTGTGAGCATGGTCGATTTTCGTAATCCGGAACTCGACCGCTACCACAGCTTTTGCGATGCAATAGCGTCGGCCGAGGTGGCCGAACTCGAACCTGGCGACGCGCTCTTCTACCCGGCGATGTGGTGGCACCATGTCGAGGCGCTTGAGCCGTTGAACGTGATGATCAACTATTGGTGGAACACCTCGCCGGCGTTCATCGACACGCCGATGACGACCTTGCTCCACGCGATCCTGAGCCTGCGCGACCGGCCCGAGCCGGAGAAGCAGGCCTGGCGGGCGCTGTTCGGCTATTATGTTTTTGGCGATGCGCAGCGTCCGGCCGAGCATCTGCCCGAGCAGGCGCGCGGGATCCTCGCACCGCTCGACGAGGCGGCCGCGCGGCGGCTCCGTGCCGACCTGCTGCAGCGGTTGAATCGCTAGATGGACGAGCAGCCGATCAAACGCGTTGTCATCGCAGGCGGCGGCACGGCCGGCTGGATCACCGCCTATGCGCTGGTGAAGCAGCTCGGTGGGCTCCTCGACATCATGCTCGTTGAATCGGACGAGATCGGGACCGTGGGTGTGGGCGAATCCACGATTCCGACCGCCCGCACCTTCCATCAATATATGGGGATCGACGAGGCCGACTTCGTCCGCGCCACCGGCTCGACTTTCAAGCTTGGCATTTCCTTCGAGGATTGGGCGCGCGAGGGCGACCGCTACACCCACTCGTTCGGGACGATCGGCCGCTCGACCTGGATGGTCGACTTCCACCATTTCTGGCTGCACGCACGCGAGCTCGGGATTGCTGACGAGGTCGGAACCTACTGCCTCGAACATCAGGCGGCGTCCGCGGGACGGTTCGGCCCGTCCGAGCAGGTGCCGCTCAATTATGCCTATCATCTCGATGCCGGGCTGTACGGGCGTTATTTGCGCAATCTGGCCGAGAAGGCAGGCGTACGCCGCGTCGAAGGCAAGATCGCCGACGTCCGGCAGGGTGGCTCAAGCGGCGACATCGAGGCGCTGGTGCTTGAATCCGGTCAGACGGTCGAAGGCGACCTGTTCATCGACTGCACGGGTTTTCGCGCGCTGCTGATCGGAAAGGCGCTTGGCGTCGGATTCGAGGATTGGTCGCACTGGCTTCCGACCGACAGCGCACTCGCTGTGCAAACCCGCGCCGTCGAGCCGCCACGGCCCTACACGCGGGCGATCGCCCATCGTGCCGGCTGGCGCTGGCAGATCCCGCTCCAGCACCGCGTCGGCAATGGCCTCGTCTATTCAAGCGCCCACATGGAAGATGAGGAGGCGCGGCGTCTTCTGGAGCAGGAAATCGAGGGCGAGGTGCTGATCGAGCCGCGGCTGATCCGCTTCAAGGCTGGCTATCGCCGCAAGGTGTGGGTCAAGAACTGCATCGCCATGGGCCTGTCGAGTGGCTTCGTCGAGCCGCTGGAATCCACCAGCATCCACCTCATCATGATTGCCGTAACCCGGCTGCTCCAGGTCTTCCCGCTTCGTAGGGTGAACGGCGCGGTCGCGGAGCGCTTCAATATGCAGGCAAGCCGCGAGATTGAGGGCATCCGCGACTTCATCGTTCTGCATTATCATTTGAACGAACGCGGCGATGCCGGCTTCTGGCGCGATTGCCGGAACATGGACGTGCCCGATTCGCTAAAGGAGCGGATCGAATTATTCCGCGATGCCGCGCACGCCTTCCAGGACACTCACGACCTGTTTCGTATCGACAGCTGGGTGCAGGTGATACTCGGCCAACGGCTGAAGCCGCGCGGGTACCACCCGGCCGCCCAGCTGATGCCGGAGCCGCAACTGCGCGACGCGCTTGGCGGCCTCAGGGACAATATCGCGCGCGCGGTCGCGGTGATGCCGAGGCATGAGATTTGGCTCCAGCGCTACGCCGCGGACGACTCACTGCAGATGGGGAAATTGCAGCGCAACGGCGAGGCCGATCGGCGACCAATCCGCACTATCTAATCACGCGAACCGATCGCACCTTATGCTGCGGCGCCTATCGTGCCCGAAAATCTCGCAAGGGTGGTGTCCGTCATCTGGGCGGAGAAGCCTGGTTGCGACGGCGGCATGTACCGGCCGTCGCGGACCAGTGGCGGAGCGACGAAATGCTCGTGCAGGTGGTCGACATATTCGGTCACTCGCCCCTCTATGGTTCCCGAGAAACAAAGATAGTCGATCATCGAGATGTGCTGCACATATTCGCACAGACCGACGCCTCCGGCATGCGGGCAGACCGGCAGATCATATTTTGCGGCCATGAGAAGCACANCGAGGACTTCGTTGAGGCCGGCAAGGCGGCAATTGTCGAGCTGAACCACGTCGAGCGCGCCGCGCATGATGAACTGCTTGAACATGATCCGGTTGTGGCACATTTCGCCCGTCGCAACTTTGACGGGAGCGATGGCCTCGCGGATCTTGCGATGCCCCTCGATGTCGTCGGGGCTGGTCGGCTCCTCGATGAACCAAGGGTTCGCGAAGCTCAGCGCGCGTACGTAGTCGATCGCTTGATCCACCTCCCATACCTGGTTGGCGTCGATCATCAGTTGCCGTTCGGGACCGATCGCATTGCGCGCGATCTCTAAGCGCCGAATGTCGCTCTCGAGCGATTTTCCAACCTTGAACTTGAGGTGATTGAAACCGCGCTCGACTGCGTCCCGGCAAAGCTCGTCCAGCTTTGCATCGGTGTAGCCAATCCAGCCGGCGGATGTCGTGTAACAGGGGTAGCCGCTTGCCTGGAGCTGCGCGATGCGCGCGTCTTTTCCAGCCGAGCGTGCTGCAAGCAGGTCCAAGGCTTCGTCAGGGGTGATGCAATCGGTGAGGTAGCGAAAGTCGATCAGCCGCACGAGTTCGGCCGGGCTCATGTCGGCAACAAGGCGCCACACCGGCTTGCCTTCCACCTTCGCCCAGAGGTCCCACACGGCGTTCACTACAGCTGCAGTGCCGAGGTGAATCACGCCCTTATCAGGGCCGACCCAGCGAAGCTGGCTGTCCCCTGTTATGTGCCTCCAAAAGCGCGCCGGGTCCTGCCGGATCCAATCTAGATCCAGACCCTCGACCAGCGCCGCCAGCGCGCGGATGGCGGCGCAGCACAGCTCATTGCCGCGGCCAATGGTGAAGGTGAGGCCGTGGCCTTCGAGCCCCGGAGTATCGGTTTCCAGAATGCAGTAGGCCGCCGAGTAATCCGGGGCAGGATTCATCGCGTCCGACCCGTCGAGCTGGTTCGAGGTCGGAAAGCGGATATCGAGCGCGCGTAGCTTAGTAACCGTTGTCACGCGGCCACGCTGCACTGCCGGCGGAAATGATGAGTCATTGGTGTTCCTTAGGCCCCGACACTTCGCGCAACGGACCTGCTGCGTCCATCAGCGATTGTTCGCTTGTGATCATCATTTTCATATGTGAGTACACGCTTCCGTGCAAGCTCAGCGTTCTGCTAAGCGACGCTCAGCATCTGCGAACGCAATGGAGGAGGGCCGCATGAAAATGTCCTGGTTTCGATCGCCACAGGCAAGTGTGCAGTCGTAATGGCTCGCCGCTGCTTCGCGCTGGACCTCAATGATGATCCGAACCTGATCGCCGAATACGAAACGCGACATGGACCAGGCGCTGTCTGGCCCAAAGTCATCGAGCATATCAAAGCGACCGGTGTGGAATCGATGGAGATCTGGCGCACGGGCGACCGGCTNTTCATGATCGCGGACGTCGTCGACGATTATCCGCGCACCGTCGAAACGCCNGCGGAGACTAATCGCTGGGAAGAGCTGATGTGGCGTTTCCAACGGCCGCTTGCGCATGCGGCGGAAGGCGAGAAATGGGTCCCGATGAAGCGCATCTTCAGCCTGGAGGAGCAGTGAGCGGTACCCTACCCTCACGTAAGCTAGGACGGACCGCAATCAGCGTCACGACGCTTGGACTCGGCTTGGCGCCGCTTGGCAATCTTTACCGCGCGGTTTCCGACGGTGAGGCCCGCGATACCCTGCAAGCGGCGGTCGAGCTGGGCATTCGCTATTTCGACACCGCACCTTATTACGGGTTCGGCCTCAGCGAACGCCGAGCTGGAGACGGGCTCCGCGAGGAAGCACAAGCCGTCATCTCGACCAAGGTTGGGCGACTGCTGAAGCCAGACGCCGACGTGGATACGTCGGTCGAGCGCTGCGGCTTCGTCTCGCCAATGCCGTTCGAGCCGATTTACGACTATTCCTATGACGGAATCCTCCGTTCGCATGAGGACAGCCTTCAGCGGCTGGGGCGCGGCCGTATCGACGTGCTTTTCATTCACGACATCGGCAAGCTGACCCACGGTGACCGCCACAATGACCGACTGGCGGAACTGATCGAGGGCGGCGGGCTCAACGCGTTGCGCCGTCTTCGCAATGAGAAGGCAGTCTCGGCAATCGGCGTCGGGGTCAACGAAATCGGCATTTGCCTCGACCTGATGGAACGAGCGGAGCTGGATGTGCTGCTTCTGGCCGGGCGCTACACTCTGCTCGAACAAGGTGCGATTGATGAACTGTTCCCGCTTTGCACTGACACCGGAGTTTCAGTCGTGATCGGAGGTCCCTTCAATTCCGGGATCCTTGCGACCGGCGCGACCCCCGCCGCACCTGCGCGGTACAATTACGGTCCCGCGCCGAGAGAAGTGCGCGAGCGCGTCACACGCCTTGAAGCGATCTGCCGATCGCACGGCGTTCCGCTAGCCGCCGCGGCACTCCAATTCCCGCTCGCCCATCCAGCAGTCGCTTCCGTGATCCCGGGCTTCGCAAACGCCGGTGAGGTGCGAAGCGGAGTGGAGCATTTCCGAATGTCGATCCCGGACAGTTTGTGGTCCGATCTCAGGACTGAAAGCCTGATCGATGCGCGAGCGCCAGTTCCCGGACCTCAGGCCGAGCTGGCCGCGCAATGAGCGGGCGTCTTGACACAAAGAAAGCGCTAATCACCGGAGCCGGCCAAGGCATCGGGCGCGCTGCGGCGATTGCNTTCGCGGCCGAGGGCGCGACGGTTTGGGCAACTGACCGAGACGGCTCCTCCGTAGCCGATATTGACGGATGCATCGGGCGCGAGCTGAACGTGGTGGATCCCGCGCAGATCGCGGCAGTAATGGACGAAGCCGGACCCTTGGACGTCCTGTTCAATTGCGCCGGCTATGTCGCAAACGGCACCATCCTCGACTGCGACGAAGCGGACTGGAGCTTCTCATTCGAGCTCAATGTCACTGCAATGTATCGGACAATCCGGCTCGCGCTTCCGCACATGATCGAAACGGGGCGCGGCTCAATCATCAACATGTCTTCCGTCGCGAGCTCGGTGATTGGAGTCCCGAACCGCTTTGCCTATGGCGCTTCGAAGGCTGCGGTGATTGGACTCACAAAAGGGATCGCCCGGGACTNCGCGGGAACAGGCGTGCGCTGCAACGCCATTTGCCCGGGAACAGTCGATACGCCCTCACTGCGCCAGCGACTGGCGCAGACCGGCGATTTCGAAACCGCCTGGAAGGCATTCAATGACCGGCAACCGATGGGTCGCCTCGGCCAGGCCGAAGAGATCGCCGCCCTTGCCGTCTATCTGGCGTCCGACGAGTCCGCCTTCACGACAGGCCAGTGCCACATCATCGATGGCGGGTGGACCGCCTAAATCCTGCTGTCACTCTCGACGAGTTGAGCGGAAATTCGGTCTGCAGCCTCGCGCACCAGCTCTGCCGCTTCTTCCGGCGGAACGGAGGGCTGCAGCTTGTTGAGATAGGGCACGGTGAGCGCCGCAGCGGCCAGCCCGCCACGCATCACCGGCGCGGAGATGTCGGTTACCCCTACGACGAATCTGCTGGGCGTCATGAGCACTCGGCGCTCGCGGATCGAATCCGCCTGAGCGCGAAACTTTACGAGCTCTTCCTTCGACAGATGCGAATTGAACATCGTTTCCCAGCGCCGCCGGACATCGTCAGGCTGAAAAGCATAAAGGACGCATCCCGAAGCCGACTTCGGTACCGGACGGCGATAGCCGATGCGGACCGAGAAACCGAGGAGCTCGGCCGACTCGATCCTAGCGACGACGACGATGTCACCAAGGCTATGCATCGCAAGGTGGCAGGACTGGCCCACCGCCTCCGCTAGCTGCCGCATCACCGGAAGGGAAATTTCGAGGAGTGTCCTGGTCCTCGGCTGCTGCATCCCCAGCGAAAACAGCCGGTCGGTGAGGCGGTACCCCTCGCCGCCCGATTCTTGTTCGATGTAGCCGCGATGCTCCAGAACCTGGACCATTCGGAACAGCTCGCCGTGCGAACGGCCGAGTTCCTTGACGATAGCGGTGAGCGTCATCGGCTCCGTCTCGGCCGCAAGCAGCTCGAGCACGTCGAGGCCCTTTTCGAGCGCAGGAGCGCGGTAGCGCGAATTGTTTTCCTGCACCTTGCCCCCTCCCCGGTTCACGTCACACTCCTTTGCATCACGCCAGCGGGCGAGCACAATAAAAACCGGTTACACGATCGTTTCGCTGGTGAACACGCTTTTCACAGAAGGCGAGTACGGTTAAGCGACGGAGCGAGGGAGAGACTTTTATGATCAGCGCTGCTCGAACTGCGCACTCGTTCCGGAGTCCGTCGTGAGCGACAGATCTCCTCCGACGAAACGGCCGATCGTTCCGATAATCCTGATCGTCGGCCTGTTCTTCCTCTGGGGAATGGCGAACAACCTCAACGATCCGCTGATCAAGCATTTCAAGAAGCTGTTCACGCTATCGGACTTGGGTTCCGGACTTGTCCAGTCGGCTTTCTATTTCGGCTATTTTGTGTTCGCGATTCCCGCGGCGCTGTTCATGCAGCGCTTCAGCTACAAGGCCGCGGTTATCTTCGGGCTGGTTCTGTACGCCGCCGGCGCTTTGCTCTTCTATCCGGCAGGCGAGATGCAGAGCTACGGGTTCTTCCTTGCCGCGCTTTTCGTCATTGCTGCCGGGCTCTCGTTTCTCGAGACATCGGCAAATCCGATGGTCGCGACGCTCGGACCGCCCGAGGATTCGGAGCGCAGGCTCAATTTCGCCCAGTCGTTCAACCCGCTCGGTTCCATCGCCGGAGTGTTCATCGGCAAGACCTTCATTCTTTCGGGCATCGAATATACGCCCGAACAACTGCAGGCGATGACACCGCAGGCGATCGCCGCCTGGCACGGACGTGAAGCTGCAGCAGCGGAAATGCCGTACATCGTCATTGGCATCGGCGTGCTCGTCTGGGCGGTGCTAATCGCGCTGACGCGCTTCCCCGCTCCCGCGACCAGCCACGCGGAGGGAATCGGCAATTTCGGGCGCTTCGGCGAGTTGCTCCGGCGGTCCCGCTACATGTTCGGGGTGTTCGCGCAATTCTGCTACGTCGGCGCTCAGGTCGGGATTTGGAGCTACACGATCCGTTATGTGCAGGCCGAGGTTCCCGGCACATCTGAGAAGACGGCCGCCAACCTCATCATTGCCGCGCTCGCCTTGTTTGCCGTCGGCCGATTCACCGGGACGGCCCTGATGCGCTTCGTCGCACCGATGCGATTGCTTGCGATCTTCGGCGCGGTCAATGTCGTGTTGTGCGCTGTGGCAGGGATCGTCGGCGGGACGGTCGGCATCGGTGCGCTAACGCTATCGAGCTTCTTCATGTCGATCATGTTCCCGACGATCTTCGCCGCGTCGATCCGTGGCCTTGGCGATCTCACCAAGCTTGGCGCATCGCTAATCGTCATGGCGATCATCGGCGGTGCGGTGTTCACGGCAGTGATGGGGCTCGTCTCAGATGCAACCGGCCACATCCGGTTCGCAATGCTCGTGCCACTGATCTGCTTCGTCGTCGTCGCCGCTTTCGCCACGTCGATGAGCCGCGTCCGCGAGGCGGAGCTCGCTATCGCGTGATCGACGCTCACGTTCATTTGTGGCGGCTTGGGCAGAACGGTTGCGCCTGGCCGACTCCCGATCTGACCGCCATCTACCGCGACTTTAGGCTGGACGAATTGAGCGGGGTCGCACAGCCGCGCGCAGTCGATCAGGTGATTCTGGTCCAGAGCCAGGAACATGATTCGGACACAGCCTGGCTTCTCTCCATTGCCCGCGATCCGCTGATCGCTGGAGTGGTCGGCTGGACCGATTTCCAGAACCCCGACGCTCCAGCGCGGATCGGCAGGCTCGCCTCGAACCCAAGTCTCCGAGGGCTGCGACCAATGGTCCAGGACCGCGACGCCGGCTGGTACGATGCACCTGCACTCGACCCCGCATTCGCCGCCATGACGGCGCTCCAACTGGTGCTGGATGCGCTCGTGCGGCCGCAGCACCTCCCGTCCTTGTTAAGGCTCGCCCTGCGCCATCCAGACCTCAGCATCGTGATCGACCATGCGGCGAAGCCGGTGCTCTTGAACCTCGACCCCTGGTCCGAGCAGATCGACCTTTTAGCGCGCCTGCCGAATGTCGCTTGCAAGCTGTCGGGGCTGCTGACGGAGCTTCCACCCGGCGCACCGGCTAGCACCGTCGCTCCAGTCTTCGATCATTTGTGGAACACATTTGGCGCCGAGCGGCTGATCTGGGGCAGCGACTGGCCAGTGCTCAGCCTTGCCGGAGATTACGGCGGCTGGCTTGATCAGAGCCGGCAGCTCGTTCCCTCAACCCACCACCAGGCGGTTTTCGACAGCAACGCCCGCCGCATCTACGGGATTTCAGAATGAAGCTCGCTCGATATGGACTGCAGGGCGAAGAGCGCCCTGCCCTCGTCGACGCCGGAGGGCAGTTGCGCGATCTCTCCGCGCACGTCGCCGACATCTCCGGCGCAACGCTCACCCCCACGGGTCTTGCCGCCCTCGCCGTGCTCGACCCCGCTTCCCTACCTCTCGTCGAAGGCGAGCCTCGGCTCGGTCCTTGCGTCGGTTCGGTTGGCAAGTTCCTGTGCATCGGGCTCAATTATGCTGACCACGCAGCGGAAAGCGGCGCAGTCGTGCCGCCGGAACCGGTGCTGTTCACGAAGGCGACGAGCGCAATCATCGGGCCCAACGACGACGTGCGCATTCCGCGGCGGTCAACCAAGACCGACTGGGAAGTTGAGCTTGGCGTCGTGATCGGAACCACGGCCAAATATGTGAGCGAGAGTGAGGCACCGCGGCACATCGCCGGCTATTGCGTCATCAACGACGTTTCGGAGCGCGAATTCCAGCTCGAGCGGCACGGCACCTGGGACAAGGGCAAGGGCTGCGACACGTTCGGTCCGATCGGGCCCTGGCTCGTCACTCCGGACGAGATCGGCAATCCCGGCAACCTCGACATGTGGCTGGAGGTCAACGGTCGCCGCTTCCAGGACGGCTCAACCGCCACGATGGTCTACAAGCCCGCCTTTCTGGTCAGCTACATCAGCCAGTTTATGAGCCTTCAGCCGGGCGACGTGATCTCGACGGGCACTCCGCCAGGAGTCGGCATGGGCCAGAAGCCGCCAGTCTATCTTAAATCGGGCGACGTCATGCGGCTCGGCATCGAAGGGCTTGGTGAGCAGCGGCAAAAGGTCGTCGCCGACTGACCTAAGTGAGCTGTTCCGGCGGCAGCGCGTGCGTCGGCCTGGATCCCCACAGCGCGTAGAACAGCACGTAAAGCTCGCAGACGGCAGTGATGATAAATGCCCAGTGGATGCCATACCTGTCCGCCACCCAGCCGTTCAGGATCACCAGCCCGCCGCCTGCGATGGACAGAATGAGCAGCCCAGAACCTTCTTCGGTCAACGGCCCCAGCCCGCGGATCGCAAGCGCGAAAATTGTCGGGAACATGATCGAGGTAAACAGGCCGACGGTGATCAGGGCGTACATAGCCGCCGGACCGTGCGCGAAGGTCGCCGCGAGCGACGCGGCGACGCCGCCGAGCGCGAAGACCGCCAGCACTTTCTCGGGTGGGATTGCGCGCATGATGAACGCACCGGCGAAGCGCCCCACCATCATCCCGCCCCAGAAGAAAGTCAGGTAAAAGGCGGCCTGTTCGCGGGTGATGTCGGCGACTGTCGGCTGCGACGCGAAATTGATGAACAGACTGCCGACACTGATCTCCGCCCAGACACAGGCGGCGATGGCGCCGCAGCCGAACACCAGGTTGCGATGTTTCCAGAGCGATAAGTGCTTGCGCTGCTCGGCCGCGATCCGGCGCGTCGATGCCCCAAGTTCTGGGAGCTTAGCGAACGCGATCATCACTGCCAGCACCGCGAGAACACCGGCGACGATCAGATAAGGCAGTTCGGTCGCCTGCGCGTCCGCCATGCGCTGCGCGTGGGTGAGCTGCACGCCTTCGCCCGACGTGCCGCCGACGGTCCGCGCGAGAATCAAATATTTGCCGAAGACAATCGCGAGGACGTCGCCAGTGGTGTTGAATGCCTGGACGAGCGTCAGGCGCGATTCCGAAGTCTCAGGCGGCCCGATCACCGCCACATAAGGATTGGCGGCGACCTGCAGCAACGCGATTCCGGATGAGACGACGAACATGGCTGTCACAGTCACCCAGTATGACGGCAGGCTAGCCGCCAGAACCATGCCGAGCGAGCCGACGGTCATGACCGCGAGGCCGGTGGTCAGCGCGCGTTGGTAACCGATGCGCTCGATCAGTTTTGCCGCCGGGATCGAAGCGAGCAGATAGCCGATGAACCAAATCCACTCGGTCAGCGTGGTCTGAAAGTAGTTGAGCTCGAACACGCTCCTGAGGTGCGGCAACAGCGTACCATTGATGACGCTGATAAAGCCCCACATGAAGAACAGAGTCGTAAGCAGAGCGAGCGCCGGGCCGTAACGCTGCATCGAAGAACGTTGCGCCGTAGCCGAAGCCGCTG
>JGI24737J22298_10000763_pt1 | contig 11368 bp, 7 predicted proteins | sample KBSCornC3_FD_22298 | JGI IMG/M metagenome (IMG submission 22298) | reverse complement strand
TCGCCCGTCACGAACTGCGCCCAGCCCAGGGAATCAGTGATCGATGCATCCTCCGGCTTCAGCGCGCTCGCTTTCTTCAGCAGCGCCAGCGCCGCGTGCATATTCTGCCGCCGCTCGATCTGCGCATAGCCCAGATAGTTGAGCACGGCGGGTTCATCGGGCGCCAATCTTGCGGCCCGCTCCAGCACGGAACGCGCCTCGTCCCAGCGCGCCCCCTGTTCCAGCGCGCTGCCCTCGAACAACAGCAGCGTCCAGGGTACGGCGTCGTCCGAATAGCCGGCCTGCGCCGTGCGGAAAGCCTCTGCGGCCGCCCGGTAGTCCTTTTCCTGCATCAGCAACTGACCCAACCGAACGTGGCGCTCTGGCTCCGCATGGGGCACGGCGGCCAGTTTGCGTGCAAGGGCGATCGCTTCCGGCCGCTGGCCCGCCGCCGCCAACGCCTCGACAAGTTCAGCCTGGACCAGCGCACCATACCAGCCGGCACCGGCAACCATCCGGCCTTCCTCGACGGCATAGGCCACATAGCCGCCGCGGCTCAGCAGATCTGCGGCGACGATGCGAGGCGCAGCCCCGTTGGGATCGGCAAAGGCGGCGATTCGTGCAAGCCTGATCCCCAGCGACCCCGTACTGCCATCCGAAGATATGTCGGCAGCTAACCGAGCAAGCAAGCGGGCAAAACCCTGCCCCGCCGTCAGCGCCCTGCCATAGGGCGAGAGAGCCCTGCCCTGTGCAATATCGTCGCGCGCGCGCGTGAAATTGGCCTGGGTTTCAGGCAGAAGCGCCAGTGCTTCCGCCTTCGCGCCTCGCGCTGCCAATTGCCCGGCGAAAAGCAGCCGCATTTCGTCCGTGTCCGCAGTCCGAAGCGCGAGGGCTCGATTGATCGCCGGCTGGGCGGCCTGAAGATCGCCCCGGCCCAGGGCCTGCAGCGCCAGATGCTCGCCCAGATAACGCCTTGCCAGCGAAGCGAAGCGGTCGTCAGGATCGATGACAGGCGCGTCATAACGCCCTTCCCCCACCGAAATCCAACTGCGCATGATCGGCGCGAGAAAGGCGAAATTGCCCTCCGCAACCATATGGTCGACCAACAGACGGGCGCCTGGCCAATCCTTGCGGTTCAGCGCGTCCGCAATCCGAAGCAGGGTGCCGTCGCGAGGGAGAATGCCCTCGCTCTCCAGCACGGCGGCGGAACGCAGCGCCAGCGCCATGTCGCCGCTTATCACCGCCTGGAAATAGGAGCGCCTTGCGACCTCCAGGCTGGCCGGGTCACTGGCCAGCGCCTGCCGATAGCTCTTGAGCGCAAGGCCGGGAGCACCGTCCTCATCGGCCAGCCGCCCCCGCATATAGGCATGCAATGCGCTGCCGGGATCCACCGATGCACCCGCCGCGGCGGGCAGCACCAGCATCATCGAAGCAAACAGACGCCTACATATTCGGATAGTTCGGCCCTCCACCGCCCTCTGGCACGACCCAGTTGATGTTCTGGGTCGGATCCTTGATATCGCAGGTCTTGCAGTGAACGCAATTCTGCGCGTTGATCTGGAAGCGCGGATTGCCCTCGTCCACCCCGACCACTTCATAGACGCCCGCGGGACAATAGCGTTGCGCCGGTTCGTCATATAGGGGCAGGTTGTAGGAAATCGGGATCGCCGGATCCTTGAGCTGCAGATGAACCGGCTGATCCTCCTCATGATTGGTGTTCGACAGGAACACCGACGACAGCCGGTCGAAGCTGATCACCCCATCGGGCTTGGGATAGTCGATCTTCATCGACGCGTCCTTGCGCCAAAGCTTCTCGGCATCGGGCTTGTGCTTCATCGTGAAGGGCAGGCCGATCTTCAGCGTACGCATCCACATGTCGATGCCCGCCAGCGCGGTACCGATGGTGTTGCCGAACTTCGACAGCAAAGGCTCCGCGTTCTTCACCAGTTGCAGCTCGGTCGCGATCCAGCTCGACCGAAGATTCGCCTCATAATCGTCCAGCACGTCGCTCGACCGCTCACCCTGAATAGCAGCGAACGCCGCTTCGGCCGCCAGCATGCCCGACTTCATCGCTGTGTGCGTGCCCTTGATGCGCGGGACGTTGACGAAGCCTGCCGAACAACCGATCAGCGCGCCGCCCGGGAAGGCGAGCTTGGGAATAGACTGCCAACCGCCCTCGTTGATCGCCCGCGCGCCATAGGAAACGCGACGGCCGCCCTCCAGATATTTGCGGATTTCCGGGTGCTGCTTCCAGCGCTGGAATTCCTCGAAGGGATACAGATAGGGGTTGCGATAGCCAAGGCCCACCACAAAGCCGAGCGCCACCTGCCCATTGGCCTGATGATAGAGGAAGCCGCCCCCATAGGCGTCGGTCAGCGGCCATCCCTGCGTATGGATCACCAGGCCTGGCTTGTGCTTGGCGGGGTCGATGTCCCACAATTCCTTCATTCCCAGGCCATAGACCTGCGGCTCGCTGTCGGCGTCGAGCGCGAACTGGCGCTTCAGGATCTTGGTGAGATGGCCACGCGCGCCTTCCGCAAAGAAGGTGTAGCGCGCATGCAATTCCAACCCAGGCTGATAGTCGGGCTTGCGGTTGCCCTCCCGGTCGACGCCCATGTCGCCTGTCGCCACGCCTTTGACCGACCCGTCCTCATTGTAGAGGATTTCCGCGGCTGCGAAGCCGGGGAAGATTTCGACGCCCAGCCCCTCCGCCTGTTCGGCCAGCCAGCGGCAGAGATTACCCAGCGATCCGGTATAGGTGCCCTTGTTGTGCATCCAGCCCGGCGTCATGATGTGCGGCATGCTGACCTTGCCGCCCTTGCTGAGGAACCAGTGCTGATTGTCCGTGACCGGCACCTCTGCCATCGGGCAGCCCATGTCGCGCCATTCAGGGAATAGTTCATCCAGCGCCTTGGGATCGACGACCGCGCCCGACAGGATATGGGCGCCGATTTCCGAGCCCTTTTCCAGCACGCATACCGACAGTTCCTGCCCCGCCTCGTTCGCGAGCTGCTTCAGCCTGATGGCCGAAGACAGGCCCGCCGGGCCGCCACCGATGATGACGATGTCATAGGGCATCGAATCCCGTTCGCTCATATTCCCTCCATTCCGTCGACAGCGCCGGCTTTCCTTCCCGATCCGGTCGCCGCGCTACCCAAACGTTTTGCCATTCAGGGCGATGAAGAAACTTGACCACGGCGTCAACCTCTGGCCCAAGACAATCGATGCGGGGATTATTGATGGAAAATCTGGCGGAAACCGCCAATGCCTATATGGCATGGTGGAGTCTGGCCGGCGTTGATTGCGCCGTCGGGGAGGAGCCGATGAATTGGCTGCGCCCTGTTCAGGACGCGGCGCGCCCACGGATTTCCGCTGCGGATGATGGTGCCATCTTGACCCGGCCCCAGTCTTTCGAATCCTTCATGACCTGGCTGGCGGAAGACGCTGCGCAGCCGGAGCGGCGCTGGCCGGGCGCTGCCATCATGCCTGCGGGGCCCGTCAATGCGCCGCTCATGGTCATTACCGACATGCCCGATCCCGCCGATTTAGAGGCAGGATTCCTGTTCAGCGATCGTGCGGGACAATTGTTCGACGCCATGCTGCGGGCGATTGGCCTCGATCGGCAGGACGTCCATCTGGCCTCCCTTTTCCTGTCCCGCCCGCCAGGTGCGATGGTAGAGGCGACGGACCTTGCACTGGCCGCAACGCGCATGCGCACACATGTGATGTTTGCTTCACCGCAAAGATTGCTGTTGTTGGGCGATCGGACGATCCGCACGCTGATGCCTACGGCTGATTCAGGTTTACGGAAATTTAACCATGATGGCGGCACTTTACCCGCCTTCGCCACATTTCACCCGCGTTTGCTGCTTGGCCAGCCCGCGGCAAAGGCAGAATGCTGGCGTGTCATGCAAGGTCTGATCGAGGAAATGACTAAGTGATCCGCGCCACCGCCTTTTCGTCATGCGTCGCAGCGCTGGCCTTCACGGCAGCTACAGTGATGCCGGCACAGGCCGATACGGCTGACTCCATTCCAGCGACATACAGAGATCTGTCGTCCTCGCCCCTGCAATTGAGCGATGGGGACAAAGGCCGGTACAGTTCCATCTACGCGGCTTTGCGGGACCAGCGGTGGATCGATGCGAAGGCGATGATCGCTGCGCTCGATGCGCAGGATGCATTCCGTCCGGTGGCCTTGGCCGAACTTTATCTTGCGAAGAATTCGCCCAGGGTCGAACTGTTCGAATTGCTCGACCTCATCAACAAGGCGCCGTGGCTGGACAAGGCTGATCAGCTTTCCCGCCTCGCGCAAAAGCGCGGCGCCACGATCCTGCCTACCCTGCCCCAGGTTCAGAAAATGGTCTGGCTGGGCGCTGCGCCGCGCCGCGAATATGTCGCCGCGGTGAAGACAGATCCTCTGGCCCAGGCGCTGGTCGGCCAGATTCAGACGTTCATCAAGAATGACGATCCAGCCGGCGCCGAAGCTGTGCTCGGTGCCGGGGAGGCCGGGCTGACGCCGGAGGGCCTGACCGAAGTGCGACAGCGCGTCGCCTGGGCCTATTATATCGAAAGCGATGATGCGAACGCGCGGCGCATGGCGGCAAAGGCTCTCGAAAGCCGGAGCGGCGGTGATTGGACAGTCCAGGCCCATTGGACGACAGGACTTGCAGCCTGGCGACAGAATGACTGTCGCGCTGCTGCCTCCGCCTTTGGCAATGTCGCTGCGCTTGCCGGCAACAGCGACATGCGCGCAGCCGGCGCTTATTGGGCTGCACGTGCCTATATGGTCTGCGGGGAGCCAGAGCGCGTCGAAAACCTGCTGAAAACCGCAGCCCGTTCTGAAGAAAGCTTCTATGGCCTCTTGGCCCGGGAAACGCTGGCGGAACCGCTGGGCGGCGTGCCCTCCGCCACCCGCTTCGGCACTGCTGAATGGCAGCAACTCAAGGATAGTCCGAATGTCCGGGCTGCGATCGCTCTTTCCGCAATTGGGGAAACGGCACGGGCCGACCAGATCCTCCGTTATCAGGCGAAGATCGGCGGTACCGGCCAGTATGAGGCGTTGATCCGGCTGGCGAGCACGCTCAACATGCCCGAAACGCAGCTCTGGCTGGCCCATAACGGACCAGCCGGCAAGCAGCCTGGCAGTTTCGCGCGCTTTCCCGCACCCAATTGGCGGCCCGATGGCGGGTGGCGCGTCGACCCGGCGCTCATCTATGCCCATACGCTTCAGGAATCGGGGTTCCGGCGGGATGTCGTGAGCAGCGCGGGCGCCAGAGGGCTGATGCAGGTACTGCCCAGCACAGGCAACCTGATGGGTCTTTCCGCGTCCGACCAATTGTTCGTGCCGTCGACCAATATGGAATATGGCCAGCGCTATCTTGAAAACCTGCGCGACATGAGCGCGACCGGCGGGCTGCTGCCCAAGGTTATGGCCGCCTATAATGCCGGTCCGGCACCTGTCGAACGGTGGAACAGCGAAGTGAAGGATAATGGCGATCCGCTGCTGTTTATCGAATCCCTGCCTTATTACGAGACGCGCGCCTATGTGAACATCGTGATGCGCAATTACTGGATGTATCAGATTCAGGCGAAGGGCAGTGCGGACTCCCTGGCCGGCATCGCGCAGGGCCTGTGGCCGACATTTCCGGGGACCAAGGGGTCGCGCCTGGTGCGCCTGACGCCGAAGAGGCCGATGGCGAGCGCCAGCATCGCCTCCAGCATCGCGGGCGGTTCCGACTGATGCCGATCGATGAAAGCCGGGCCTTCCTGCCGGTCAGGATCGCATTGTTGACAGTGTCGGACAGCCGCACGGTTGCCGACGACCGTTCCGGCGACACACTGGCGGAACGCATCACAGGCGCTGGTCATATCCTGGCGGACCGCCATATAGAGAAGGACGAACGCTCGGCCATCGTTGCGCGCCTGCATGCCTGGATAGACGATCCGCAGATTGATTGCATCATCACAACCGGGGGAACGGGCGTGACGGGCCGCGACATTACGCCCGAAGCGCTGGCACAGGTGCAGGACAAGGAGATTCCGGGCTTTGGCGAACTGTTCCGCTGGCTCAGCTATCAGAGCATCGGCACATCGACCATCCAGTCGCGGGCGACCGCCTGCGTGGCTCGGGGTACCTATATCTTCGCTCTGCCCGGATCCACCGGCGCGGTGAAGGATGCCTGGGATGGCATACTCGTCAGCCAATTGGACAGTCGTTTCCGGCCCTGCAACTTCGTGGAACTCATGCCGCGCCTGACCGAGCGCTGACACATCGCCGCAGGCCGCGGCCTCATTTATCAGGGGCGGGGTTTTCCTTGAAGAATTTGCTCGCCTCGCCCAGCATGACCGTCCACCAATCGATCACATCCTCGAAATTCTTCTGGTTGAGGCCGCCTACCGTCGTCACATCATAGGCAACCGCCAGAGACCCGTCGTCCCAGACCGACATCTGCGCGAATCTCTTGTCCTTGTTCCATTTATTGGCAAGCTCAGGCGTATTGCCGCCGTCATCCTCGAAACTCACCTGAAATTGCAGCGAGCCGCAATGGCGCGTCTGCTCGCATTCGTAGAAGAAGATCGAATAATCATAGCCGCTTGCCGCGCTTTCGATCTTCGGATTGCCGGTCTGCTTGCTCTTGCTCAGCAACGCCTTGTATCCAGCGGCCTGCAACGCCTGCACCACCGTCTGCGGATCACTCGCGCATATCAGTCCTGTGCCGCAGGCTTCCTTGTCGGCCGCCAGACAAGGCGACGCCAGCGCCACCATCCACAAACCTGCCGCGACGATGATCTTCCGCATGATGCCCCCATTTTTCAAAGGGTTTAGATGAACCTTCGGGTGGGGCCTTGTCAATATGTTCTCTTTATGTTCTAATTAGCCATGGCGACGGAGAAAGGCAGAGGTGCGACGGCGAACGGCGAAAGCCGTCGCTTCAACATGCCCGAGCGGAAGGAGGACGGCGATTGGCTGGATGCCCTGACCGAGATTGACGGCGCCCCGCCAAGGCGACGCACAGAGGTGACCATCGAACGCGCTCGCACCATCATCAGCCGGAACAATTCTCCCGATATCGCCTTCAGCCAATCGATCAACGCCTATCGGGGCTGCGAACATGGTTGCATCTACTGCTTTGCCCGTCCGACCCATGCCTATCACGACCTGTCCCCGGGCCTCGATTTCGAAACCCGCCTGTTTGCCAAACCCGATGCGGCGGCACTTCTTCGCAAGGAGCTTTCCAGAAAGTCTCATCTGGTCAGCCCGATCGCGATGGGCACCAACACAGATCCTTATCAGCCGATCGAACGAGATTGGAAGATTACCAGGCAATGCCTTGAAATATTATGGGAATGTCGACACCCAGTCTATATCACTACCAAATCCGACCGCATAGTGCGCGATCTGGATCTGTTGACCCGGTTGGCGCAGGAGCGGCTGGTCGCGGTGATGATTTCGGTGACCTCGCTGAACCCGCTCACGGCCCGAACATTGGANCCGCGAGCGCCGCATCCNCTCCGGCGCGTGGAGGCTATCCGGACNCTGGCGCAGTCGGGCGTTNCGGTCGTGGCCAGCATATCCCCGATCATCCCTGCGATCACCGATCATGAGATAGAGGACATTGTNGAGCGCGTCGCCTCTGCCGGCGCGCTGGACGCCACCTATATNCCCGTCCGTCTACCGCATGAAGTCGCANCTCTATTCCGCGCNTGGCTGGAGGAACATTATCCCGATCGCGCCGCCAAGGTGATGGCGATCATTCGCGAAATAAGGGGCGGCCGGGACAATGACCCGAACTTCGGCAGCCGAATGCGGGGAGGCGGCGTGTGGGCCGACCTGATCCGCGCCCGTTTCCAAAAGGCGCGACGGCGAGCGGGCTTTACCGGCGAGCGGGTGACGTTGCGTACCGACCTGTTCCGACGACCGGAGGGCGATCAGATGAGCCTCTTTTGACAACCGACAGATTTCACTGCGGGACGCCGCGGCGGACGGGCCCCTATCCAGCGACCAGTCGCAAACCCGAACGGCGGTTGCGGGCGCGATAACCATCGGCCTTGGGCTCCATGCGTTCGAACGACCCAATGCGCAAACCTGCTATGGTCGCGATGCTGTCGACCTGATCGGCGCCGATCAGATAATCGTCGCCCAGGAACAGTCGCACCGCCCTGCCCTCACCCACTGGAGCCCGCAGGAAGACTTCACTTCGTCCTCCCTTGGCCCGTGCAAGAAGCTGCGCGAGCGTGCCGATCGCCGCTGCGTCGCTCACATCGACCACCAGTTCCATCCGCGAACTGTTGGCCAGTTGGCGGAAGGGCTCGACCCCCCGGATCGTAACGCGCGGCGTTTCTTCGCCCGGCATACGGTCCAATTCCACCATCAACAGCGCGCAATCGCCTTCGCGCGCCATATCCTCGATCGCCCTGCACGCATCTTCATCGAAGCAGCTTGCCTGAAACTGACCGCTGCTGTCGGAAAATGTGGCGGAAGCATAGCGAGCGCCCCGCTTGGTTTCGCGCCAGCGGACATCCTCGACCATCGCCGCCATCACGCCATTGGCGCGCCCCCCTCCGCCACAGGTTCGGTGCATATGGCGCCATAGCTCTTCGCACCACGGGCTTCCGCCAGATGCCGGTAGCGGTCGACCGGATGCGCGGAGAAATAAAAGCCGAATGCCTCCTTTTCCTGCGCCATGCGATCCGCCGTCGACCAGGTCTGATGCGGCGGAATGCGAACATCGGCATGCGGCGTTTCGACATCTCCAAACAGGCCGCCCTGCCCGCTTTCCCTGGCCTCCGCAGCGCTGGAGGCAACACTGAGGATCGTTTCCGCCGCCGCATGGACACCCGCCCTGTCGGCATGTACGCCATCAAATGCGCCCGCGGCCGCCAGACTTTCCAGCTGTCGTCGATTGAGCAGCCGCGGTTCGATCCGGTCGGCAAAATCGTCCAGGGACTTGAACGGCCCGCCAGCGTCCCGCTCCGCCACGAGTTGCTCCATCGCCTTCTCGCCCACGCCTTTCAGGCCGCCGAGCGCATAACGCACGGCAAAGCCCAGGCGCGGATCGTCACCGTCATATTCCACCGCTTCGACCGAGAAATCCGCAAGGCTGCGGTTGATGTCCGGCGCAAGACAGTTCAGCCTCATGCGTCGCATGTCATCGACGAAAACGGTCAGCTTATCCGTCAGATGGATGTCGAAGGCCATGGAGGCGGCGTAGAATTCCGCCGGAAAATGCGCCTTCAGCCAGGCCGTCTGATAGGCGAGCAGCGCATAGGCGGCGGCATGCGACTTGTTGAAACCATAGCCCGCAAACTTGTCGATCAGGTCGAAAAGCTCATTTGCCTTCGCGGCCGCGATGTCGCTCTGTGCGCATCCTTCGACGAAGCGCGCGCGCTGCGCGTCCATCTCCGCCTTGATCTTCTTGCCCATGGCGCGGCGGAGAAGGTCGGCGTCGCCCAGCGAATAGCCTGCCAGGATCTGCGCGGCCTGCATCACCTGCTCCTGATAGACGAAGATGCCATAGGTTTCTTCGAGAATCGGTTTCAGCAGGATGTGGGGATATTCAATCTGTTCCTGCCCGTTCTTGCGACGGCCGAACATCGGGATATTGTCCATCGGCCCAGGGCGGTAGAGCGAAACAAGCGCGATGATGTCACCGAAATTGGTCGGGCGCACAGCGGCCAGCGTCTTGCGCATGCCCTCCGATTCCAACTGGAACACGCCGACCGTGTCGCCCCGCTGAAGCAGTTCATAGACGGCCGGATCATCCCAGCCGAGCGCATCAAGGTCGATCGCCACACCTCGGCCCGCGAGCAGTTGTACCGCCTTCTGCAGGACGGACAGCGTCTTGAGGCCCAGAAAGTCGAATTTCACCAGCCCCGCGCCCTCGACATATTTCATGTCGAACTGCGTCACCGGCATGTCCGATCGGGGATCTCGGTAAAGCGGCACAAGCTGGGACAATGGCCTGTCGCCGATCACCACACCGGCCGCATGGGTCGAACTGTGGCGGGGGAACCCCTCCAGCTTCATTGCGTAATCGATCAGCCGTTTGACCTGCGCGTCATTGTCATATTCCGCCCTGAACTCCGCCACGCCGTTCAGGGAGCGCTCCAGCGTCCAGGGGTCCGTCGGATGGTTGGGCACCAGCTTGGCCAGACGGTCGACCTGGCCATAGCTCATCTGCAGGACGCGCCCGGTATCCTTCAGAACGGCGCGCGCCTTCAGCTTTCCGAAGGTGATGATCTGTGCGACATGGTCCGCGCCATATTTCTGCTGGACGTAGCGGATTACCTCGCCCCGCCGCGTTTCGCAGAAGTCGATGTCGAAGTCCGGCATGGAAACGCGTTCCGGGTTCAGGAAGCGTTCGAACAGCAACCCCAGTTGCAGCGGATCGAGATCCGTGATCGTCAGCGCCCAGGCGACGACCGACCCCGCACCGGAACCACGTCCCGGCCCCACCGGAATGTCATGATCTTTCGCCCATTTGATGAAGTCGGCCACGATCAGGAAATAGCCGGGGAAGCCCATCTGGATGATGATGTCGGTTTCGAACTGAAGCCGGTCGAAATAGGGCTTTCGCGCTTCCTCCCCGGTGATGCCGGCCTTGGCGAGCCGCGCCTCCAGCCCCGCCGTCGCCTGCTCGCGCAGCATCTTCGCTTCGCCTTCTATGTCTCCGGCCAGGCTGGGCAATATGGGCTTGCGCTTGGGTGCCGCGACGGCGCAGCGCTGTGCGACCACCAGGGTGTTGGCGAGTGCTTCGGGCAGATCCTCGAACAGCCGCTTCATTTCCGCCGCCGGCTTCATCCAGGCGTCGGGCGAACTGGTCCGCCGGTCGGGCGTCTCGACATAGGCGCTGTCGGCGATGCAAAGCATCACATCATGCGCTTCATGGAAGTGCGGCTCGGCAAAGCAGGTGGGGTTGGTCGCGACCAGCGGCAGGTTGCGTGCATAGGCAAGGTCGAGCAGTTCATGTTCCGCCTTTCCCTCGACCGGGTCGAAGCGGCGACATATCTCGATATAGAGCCGGTCCGGGAACAACGCTTCCAACCGCTTGGCATAGGCGAGCGCCGCAACCGGTTGATCCTCGGCAAAGAGCCGCGCCAGCGCGCCTTCCGCTCCAGCCGTCAGGGCGATCAGCCCCTCGGTACGCCCCGCCAGCATGTCGAGGCTGATATGAGGCACTTCCTCAACCGGACGGTCAAGATGCGCCATCGACACAAGCGCGCAGAGATTGTCATAGCCGGCCGTATCCTGCGCATAAAGCGCGATCCAGTCGTGAACCGGCGCCGCATTGGCCGGTCGATCGGGCCGCGAAATGCCGACCATGGCGCCGATGATCGGCTGCACCCCTTCGCCCTTGCAGGCGTCGGAAAAGGCCATGGAGCCATAAAG
>JGI24737J22298_10000762_pt1 | contig 11372 bp, 6 predicted proteins | sample KBSCornC3_FD_22298 | JGI IMG/M metagenome (IMG submission 22298) | reverse complement strand
GGGTTACAACTGGCATGTTCTATCCTAACCTGCTCTAGCTTACGGATTGGCAATCTTATTGTGGGTGGCTATGCGCCTACGGTAGTTCATACCTGCGAAGAAGGTGCGATCTCCGACATCAATGTGAGCCACCTTACGGACGCCGATGTCTTCAACCATGATGCACTGATCCCACATGAACTTACCCTCGATACAGACAGCAACCTGCTCACCTACAGCCTTTGGCGCCTTGAACTGGGTGCCATCCAGCCTCTCCAGAGGAGTCTCTGCGGACACCTCAACCATAGCACCCATGTAGGAGGTTAGCCTCACGCAGCGAACGTAGGACGTCCGCAGGTGCCTAATAGCTCCAGACTCAATACCGTTGCGGGTGGCATTCAGCAGGTCGATGATATCCCCTTCATGCGCATCTCCTGCCTGCAGGTGGTCAAGCAACCAGTTGGTTGTGCAGACGCAGAAGCTACCGCCGCCTCCACCACCGCCAGAGCTACCTCCTGTACCTCCCGACGTCTGTGTCGTGACCACACCCAAGAACATACGCTGCCCGGGATTGTTACCCGTGTAGCTAAAGGTTGTGCTGAACACAATTGAGTGTCCGGCATCTGCTAGGTAAGGGCACAGCATGTACACGTAGTAGGTAGTGCTAGCTGTGAGACCGCTATAGGTGCCCCCTGTAATGGGGATGAAGCCCGAACCGAAGTCCACGGAGAAGTTGGACAGCGTGACCGACGTGATACCCGGAGTTACTGTGAGACCCACCAGGTTCGAAGACCCCATACCAGTAAAGGGTGAGGTAGGCAACAGCGAGGCCTGGCGCACAATGCGGGGGTTTCGTACGTAGATATTGCCGCCTACAGAGAAGCCCACCTGGATATATGGATAGAAACCTTCCCAGTTGGTATTAAGGGGTATTGTTATTGTGCGCGTGATCCATACATTCCTTGGAAGCACTGTGGCATCCAGGTCCATGGGGTTACCATAGTAGTTGTGCACTTTGCCCGTGGTGCAGAAGTCCCCACCGAAGAAGACATGTCCCTGGGTGACCGACGAGTCGATGTACACGTCAACCGTGATGTCAATGCGGTCATCTCTAACCACCTTGATATAAGCACCCTGCAAGGACGTGAGGTTGGTTGCCCCCGTGGCAGGCTGCTTCCAACGACGTGTGTCGGAAGACTCAATAAAGCCTCCATAGTTCATGCCTGAGATGGTGTATTCAGCCGAGGTTTGACCCGTTGCGGGCACTCGCTCGAACCAGGGATCTGTCCAGAGGTTGGCCGAACCTGCCACCGCTAGGTTGTTGATATAGGCGCTTAGCGCATCGTGTGCGGCCCTCAATGCGTTCTCGAAAGCCTGTTCCGAATTGCGCAGGTTGGTGCGCCCGGACGACCCCACATTGGTGGTGGAGAAGGTGGAGTAGTTATAGGCCACCAGATAGTCAAAGAAGCCGGTAGAGCCATTCGACCAGGAAGAGTTCAGAGTAGTGGCCGCAGCTGTTAGGCCGTAGCTGTTCATGAGAGTCACGATAGCGCTGACCGAACCTGCACCAGAGCCAGCCCAGGCTGTGATCTGCTGGTAGTACCTCTTCTTCTCGTCGGACGAGAACTTGTTGTTGTCCGTAATGTCGGCAACCATAGTGTTGCCTATGCTCGCCCAGGATGTGACAGTAGCCGCAGCTTGTCCAGCTACCAGAGCCGTATCGGCAGAGGTATTCTGCCCTGTGATATCGGCGCCCGGCTGATTAGATGGGCCTGCATTGAAGCCAGGTACTGCTGTAGTGCCTTGGCTGACCACGGTTGCGAATGGATGGCCCAACTGCACCGTCATCGAGCCTGCGCCAGAGGAGACAACACCCACGAAGAGGTTTGCCTTGACAGCGCCTACAGGCACTTGCGTGATCTTGGACAGGAGGGTGCCAAAGCTCTGGTTGCCTGTGAAGGCTACCGAATCGCTACCTACCTGTGTACCGGCCGAATTATAGAACTGGATGCCTAGGACACCATTGGCAACTACCCCCGCAGTGCCTACAACACCAGAGAAGCCTATCCATTGCCCAGCTGTGACCGCGAACCTGTTGGCCAAGGCTACGTTGATTTGGATCCCCTGCCCAGCTGCGGAAGCTGCTGCAACCGACTGGAAGTAAGGAATACCACTTGTGGTCCCCTGGGAGTTGGTAGGAGCCCCTGTAGACTGTGTGACTAGCCAGCCTTGTGCGTTCCCCTCAAAGAGGGAGAAGTACACAAGATTGTTACCACCCGCGCTTTGGGCTGCCTTTTGGTCCATAGCGTTCTGGAGGGCAGTCTTGGCTGTATAGTAGTCCGAGAACTTGGTGATGAAGGTTGCCCGCACAATCGCAGTGTTCTGGGTGTAATCTGTATACCCAGGCGTGAGCCCCGTCAGGTAAGTGGACAATGCCGAATAGGCAGTGTTGAGCGTTGACAGTTCGGTTGTGATACCGAGCGCCGTTGCCTTAGAGTTTAGACCTGCGTTCTCCGAGACAATAGTGGTGTAGTCGGTTACCACCGTTCTCTTCTCTGCAGGCGTCAAGATCCCATCAGAGGCAATGGCGGTTAGGGATGCCAGTAAGGCCACCTGGTCTGCAGTGTATACCTTCCGTAGGGTCACGGAGTGCAATACTACCTTGCCTATAGTATTGGCCCCCGGATAGTTGGCCAGAATCAGAGGCTTGATCTTCACAGTGCCTGAGGGCAGCTTGGATGGGGCCGTAATATCATTGGCCTGCACACCCACATTATGCCCAGCACCAACTACATCGGTCCCTTGAGCATAGCCCCTGTAAGTCTGCCTACCTAAAGTGGTACCCCCAGAGAGGGCAATATAAGCGTGCGCGCCTGCATCAGTTGCGAGAATGGCCCCCGTATTGTCAAGGCACTCAAGCCCCAGATACTGCCCGACACCTGTATTGGTAATTATCTCGTAGTCAACCTCGATAGTGTAAAGAGCCCCTGCATCATAAGGGATACCCCTCTTGTACACAAGCTGCTTATAGTCATTGCCTGCAGCATCACCAACCTGGATAGCGTAGCCGCTACCATCGGTGACAGTCAAGGCCGCCAGCTCACCCAGCCCGGCAGGTTCATCCCAGACCTGGTCGAAGTCCACCACGAATGGGTAGTTCATTGGGTCGTAGATGTAATTGGCATTGCCTCCAGACGGCACACCTGTAGGCATAGTGCCCGAGGACCAAGCTGACCAAGGCCCACTACGGACGCCATCACTTGTACGCCCCCGCACAGCGTAGACTACTGTCGGCTGCAGAGGGACCAAATCTACAGGGTTCACGTCAATAGGATGGACGCCACCAGACCAAGGGTGCGCATGGTCATCATCATAGGCAATCTGCAGTTCCCAGAAGCGGGCAGAGGCTGTGAGGTCAGTCAACAGATCGTCCAAGGTCACTTCTAACCCGAACGTCTGCGTGTTTGTAGCCTGGTCATACAAGCTGTAAGGGGCCACTACGATTGCAGGAACTGGCAACGTGTAGGCATTCGGGTTCCAGGTGGTGTCTGTCCGTGCACGCTCATCAGTGTCAGGATCCCAACCATCAATGGCAGGGTCAATCTCCTGAGCAGTTACAATGATGCGCAGGTTTGCCTGAATGTCAACAGTGCGCGCCACGAACCACTTAGTAGCAAAACCCCAACGGGCAGAGGTAAGAGTAAACCAGTCATCCTGTTCGAGGCCTAAACACCAGATGGGGAGCACAAATGCCACTTGCCCCTGAAGACGTGTGGCCTCATACATGCGCTTGGTGATGCGCTGAACCTGTGTAGGTGAGGTTACTGCACGGAAGGCGTAGGACTGTGCAAACCTCTCACCACCGTCATCTGTCTCCCAAGCGGTATTCTTCCAGGGAGGGAAGCTGGTCTCGTTGAAGAGATTGGTCTGGTCAACAAAAGTGCCGGAGATGTAGTTGCATAGTTGGTCAACGTTAGCCTTGGGCTGCCAAGACTTTTCGTCCGTCCAGACGATGTCGGCATCCGTAAGGTTTAGCGTCGCCGTGTGCGTAGCACCTGGGCGCAGTGTAATAGCACCACCGCGATCAAGGATCTTGCCATCCATGGCAGACTGTAGGTCAGTCAGTACCGTCTCAGCCTGCTCCCCTGCATTGATAAGCAGGTTAGCTACGTACTTGGGCTCAACCGACAAGTCGGCATTGGTCACATAGCTCCCGCAGATGTTATAGGCATCAAAGAGCATCGGGGTCCAAAGATCCCGCTCTTCACAACCTACGCCTGCAATAAGCACGTCGCCTGTGTAGAAGCCCCGGAGATACTGAGCAGCAACCAGGGCGGCCAGGTTATTGTAGGTCCAGGTGGCTGGGTTGTTCAAGCGTTGAGCACCCGAACCGCCAGAACGCGTACTATCGAAGCGGTCATCATACAGGTGGGCGCCTTCCATGACAAAGGTCAACTGGGGCTCACCCGAAGGGAAGGCATCAGGATCGTAATCGGCCTCGATGATGGCGTAGCACAGACCCTTACCCTTATGGTTATTGGACCACAAGCCACCAGAGATGGTGACTAGACTTGCATCTGCCACCGGAGTATCCGAGCCCAGGAAAAGGCGCATGTACAGTTTGCGTACGCCGTTCTTGTCTATGTGCTGATTGCACGCGTACCACCCTGTTGTGATATCCCCATCGAAGGTCAGCTGTGCCGTACCTTCGTAGACGCCCACTAAGGCATTGCACGGCCTGTCAGAGATGACTATGACACGGTAGAGATAACCGTTAGGCTTCTTAGCGTTGCCCCTGCTGGTAGTGAAAGCCCATGCTGAGCTGCCCCCCGTAGCTGTCTTACCTACCAACACCTGACGGTTAATGGTGGGGTCAACTTTGAGCTGAAGTTCCTGAGCCTGGGTGAGCTGCCTCTGGGGCTTCTTGGCAAAGGCAATGGCCGCCACCGTAAGGGCCAAGGTAATAACAGCAGCCGCAATGGTCGAGATCACACCTGCAGCGGCTGCAATCTGTACGACAGCAGCGGCAATAGCAATTATTGCGGGAGGCATGCAGGCTTCCTTCCAACGGCAAAGAAGTGCTTGGCTAAGTGTAGTGGCCCATGAGCCAGCCCGGCAGGATCAACTAGGCGGTAGAAAGGCGGATCAGCGACTGCCATAGTATTAGGCATCACAGTGCTTTCAAGGAGGGATTCCCCAAGCACAGCAGGCACCAACACAATGTCCCCCGCCATAACAAACGCCCCAGGGATCTCCTGGAAGTAATCCGCCACTAACTCGTCCAGGTTCTTATACCCAGCCTTTAGGATAGCCTTGGCTGCCCCCTCAGCAGTAGTGTAGCCAGCAAAGTCCTTGTGGACATCCTCGCCTGTGATGGCCTCAACCATCTGGCAGACCCATGAGGCGCAGGAATGCGTACCCCAGTCAAGGATAAGCTTCTCCTGGTTCCCCTGGGCGTCCAAGATAAACTGGGCAAACCTTACCGACCAGTCGTGATAACGAACACCGGTAGCTTTTAGGGTACGGGCCGGCTCAGTTGTAGTAGTCACTGGGGTCAACTCCGAAAGGTAGATACTTCCTGGTCACCTGGGTATAGCTGTGCTGTACTGGAGAGACGCCGCCCCAATAGAGGTTCTTGTCATTCGCAATGGCATCAGCCACGTAGGAGAAGAACATGTCCGTGGGGTCTAACTCCAGCTGGTCCTGGTGTGAACGCACACGGTTGGTGGCCCTCGAGTACCTCTTGGCTAAAGAGTCCAGGGTGATTTGCAACTGCGTGATCAATTGAGGGGACCCAGAACTTGGGTCCAAGTCTCCAGTATTGTTGTCCTCTAGGGGGACTGCCATATCCTGGAGGGAGCAGTAGTTGATCTTGCCTGCATAGATAGGGACGGTCAGATTGACGTCATAGGAATAGTTATACCTGAAGCCCAGGGCCAAGTCGACACGCCTCTGTTGGAATAAGTACCCCAGGATATCCCGCAGCACCCTTGCCGGATCGTCAATGCCGTATTGTGCCATCCGATTGCCGTCAATTACCAGGGTCACTGGTTCAGCAGCAAGATCCTGGCTGGACTTGACTTCAATGGAGTCGGTGAGAGCACTGGCACCAACATAGTTGTGTACGCCATCGTACAGGCCTCTATCCAGATCGCAGAAACGCCAGGCACCATCGGGCTGGTCTGGGTTCACCTCATCCAGGTAGAAGGTTACAAGGGCGTTGACAGCCAAGTCAGGGGACTTGAGTAGCGCCATCTGGTCGGGAGAAAATGCGCGTGCCATTATACAGACCTGTTGTTGAACTGGGTTGCTTGCCAAGATAGGACTGGCTTAGAGTCGACGGAGTCGGTCTCCTTGTAGTTACCTATCATCTTCATCTCTGCGCAGGCCTTACGGTAGCGTACAGCGTAGCCTGTCATCCAGTCGGTGCTCGGAGGCCCCGCATGGAAGAAGGGTTTAGGCCGAGGCTCCACGCTGACAGCCACTGGGCCATTAGAGGCAGCTACTACCGTCTGCTTAACCCTATGCAGATTCCAGACGTTATCCACGTCCAGCCAGCTGAGGTAGTCACCTGCAGTGAAGACTGCGCCCACGGCTACCCGATAGAGAGCAACCCCCTGAGAGGTATAATCGGCCTCACCGATAATAAGGTTAGGGTAACCTGCCTGTACTAGGGGATTATTGCCCAAGGGCTGCGTTTGATATGCACGGGGCATTGGGCGCCTAGGATCATAGCCCAAGAAGCTATTACGGCTTCCCTGTAATGAATCCAGGAAGGCTATTGCAGCATCGTACTGGTCGTCGCGCAGAGGGTTCGTTTGGTACTGCGCTATCCAGAAGGGGTCAGCACGGTCGGCAGTCTGGATATAGCCAGCACTGACAGCGGTCAACTGCTGTTTGTATACCAGGCGGAACTCCTTAGAGGTAAAACCTACCAAGGCAGGAATCTCAATGGCCATTATGCAAGCCTCCTGCGGGCGGAACTATCACGTACCCGCTGATCAATGATGGCCGGCAGCTGCGTACGGATACGTGAATCACGGGCACGCATCTCTTGCCTAAGCTGGGCGATTGCCTGGGGATCTGCCCCCGGTGCATGGATCACAGTCGACGCATCAATATGGAAGGTGTGCCCACCAGAACCATCACCCCCAGAGCTACGGACGAAGTCCCCATTGACTGAAGGCTGGAAGTATTCCTTCTCATACCCTTGCTCACGTACTCGATACATGTTACCTGCAAGACCAGGACCACCAAAGGCACGAGGTGCTGCAATACGGAAGTCAATTCCTGTACCTGATAGGTCTGTATTCGGTGTGGTGTTAAGCCCAGGCAGCGAGAGGCCAGCCAGAGCGTCTCCTCCACCCTGAGAAGCAGCGAACACGCCTGCAACTTTACCCAGAATATCCAAGATGCCTCCTCCAGAACCTTTGCCCCCGGAGGATACAGCCAGCTGGTTCAAGGCGGTAGCTGCTGCCAAGGCTGCCCCTGACATAGTATTGATAGCCGTCGTGCCCGAGATGGACTTCGATCCGAAGAGGCTCAGAGGATTAGATACCTTCTTGACCGCGTTACCAAACTTGGCAATCTCTTCCGAGGCAGTCAATTGCTGCCCATTATCGATGCCTGCAGCGCCCCTATTTCCAACCCTCGTCAGAAGGCTCTGGAAGCTATTCTGCAATGGCACCTGGATGAACGTCTTCAGGCCTGAATCCAAGAGGGTCTTCTCCAGGCTCTTGATTGCAGCACCTGCCTTGGAGGAACCATCGGCAATGCTGATAAAGGTATCGGAGATAGAGCCGATAGCGTCGACTGCTGCATCCTTGACACCTTCCATGAAGGTCTTAAGGCGTTGGAAGACAGTGGATTGGGCGTCAATCTGGCGGAGCTGTTCCAGGTATGGAGTAGTCAGCTCGTTGATCTGCTGCTGTGAGACCCCTGCCGCATCAAGTGCCCTGGCAAACTCACGTACCTTGTCTGCCCGCGCAAGTGCCTGCTCTGCAGCTTCCCCAATTGCAGCCCCCTGCCTATAAGCGTCCATAGCCTTGCCGGTGTCGGAGAAGTTGTCGTTAGCCGCACGCATGGCCGTTGCCAACTGCGTAAGCGTCTCGACTAGCATCTTGGCCCGTTCTTGCTGGTCAAAGAAGTTGGACAGCGCCTGCTCGGCCGTATCACCCTCGATGCCGATCTGGTGTAGGGAATCCTTGATGGCAGTCAGTGCTGTATTCTTGATGGAGGTGTTCGAGATACGGGCAATGTCACGCAGAGCATCCTGGGCCTTAGCAAGGCTGTCTAGATGGTACATCTTGTCAGGATTACCGCCACTACCAAGGAAGTTAAGCTTGGCACCAGCTGCTGCAAGATCTACCTGCCCGTTCTGGATATCCCTCCAGACACCCATGAAGACTTCAGTGGCAGTAGTTGCCTCACGGGTCAGCGTTATGAACGGCGTGATACGTGCGACCAGGGAGTTGAAACTGGTATTGCCCACTAGGCCCATCTCGTTCAAGCGTGCGTTGAGCTTACCCACCTGGATGGGATCGAGACCATTGATGGCCTTACGTGCCTTATCAAGGTCATCTATCAGCTTGAAGTTAGCCGGGCCCTTAGCGAGCTCGTTCAGGCGTGCCTGTGCGTCCTTAGCCCCCTGGATGATATCGTCAAACCGGTCGATAGAGTGCCTCCCCTTAACCCCAGGTTCTGCAACCGTAAAGGTAGGGGGCTTCATCACTGCCTGCTTGGCGTAGATGTTCTGCAGCTGTGCATATTCATCTGCCGTCTGGCGCGCCTGTGCGACTGCTGCATCAGCTTCGGCATTGGCAGCCTTAACACGGTCAGCAAACACGTCGGTCGAAGACTTGCCACCCCCTACGCCGGCACCAGCCTTCTGTGCCTGATCGACCATAGCATGGAACCTATCCATGATAGATACGCCTCCAGCTTGGACAGCGGCCGCTTTCAACCCGGCCTTAGCTGCGTTAGCTGAGTCGATGGTGTTCTGGGCGGCAATCTGCTTCATCATCTCGGCTGTAGCGGCTGCAGTGGCTGTGGTCAGCTTGTTCTGCTGTGCAATGTACGCCTGGATGGCAGAGGTATCAGTGAACAGCTGCTGGTTCTTAGCCACAGCCGAGGAGAAGAGGTCATAGCCTGCAATGGCACCGCCAATAGCTGCGCCCAAGGTGATCAGGATCTTGACGAAAGCTCCCACAGGGTTAGCCGTCATGGCTACGTTCAGGCCCATCTGGACGACGGTCAAAGCCTCTGTCAGAGATGCGGCCTCACCCAATAGGGCTATGAAGGACCCAAAGCTGGCGATTACCGTTACCAAGGTCGGCAGAGCCATTACAACACCTAGACCAGCCAGGGCCCCAGTAAGAGCACCCACATAGCCAATGACCTGCTGCATATTCCCCGACATGTAGGAGAATGCACCGCTGACCGCATCGACCACGATCTTGAAGACCTTAGAGGCTCCAGTTGCCTGGTCGATAGCCAATAGGAACAGTGTCCAATTGGTGGAAAGGCGCGATAGGCTTGCCGTCAAGGAGTCAACGCTCTTGTTCGCGTCAATGTGATAGGCAGCCATCAAGGCTTCTGTGAACTTAGGTACAAAGTCGCGGCTGAGCACCTGACCCTGACGGATCATCTTGTCCAACTCTTGGGTTGTAACGCCCACTGCCTTAGCCGCAATCTGGAATGCGCCAGGCAAGGAGTTACCCAACTGGCGTCGCAGTTCCTCCGAAGACACCTTACCCTTGGAGAGCATCTGTTCGAGGGCAACAAAAGTTCCCTGGGCCTGCTCGGGTGATAGATGCAACGTACCAATGGCGAGAGACAGTTCCCTGAAGGACTTCTGCGTTTGCCCCAAGGAGAGCCCGGAGTTAGAAGCGGAGGCCAAAAACTTGGAGTAGGATTGGGCTGTGGCATCAAAAGCTACGCCTGCCTGCAGCGCCGTATCCTTGATGAAGATAAGCTGGGTGTTAGCCACCGCAGCAGAGCCTGTCACAGCTGTGAGTGCAATCTGCGTGGCCTGCATTTTCTGTGCAGCTTTGATCCCGGCATCCCCGAGGAGGAGAGCTGCACCACCCAGGCCCGAGAGGACGCCAGTCACAATAGCCGTCTTGACCCCGAACTGGTCGATCAGCTGGGAGAGTGCAAATAGGCGAGTGGACATACCGCCGAAGTGCCCCGTGGTTAGGAGCGAAGCTTCGGCGGCAGCCTTCATGGACTTAGTCAGATTCTTAACCGAGGAGTCGGCCTTGTTAACGGACTGGGAAAGGTTGTTGAGCGAGCTGTTGGCCTTGTCGAGACCTGCGGTATCGGCAAACATGGTAAAGAAAAGGCCACCAAGGTTAATCATCGCTGTTCCTACCTATCGCTTCCCTGCCTGCTTGGCTCGGTCGATTGCCTTCTTCTCTTCCTCGTTCATGATCCGGTTGAAAGCTAACCACCTTTGCAATCGTGGCGGCTTCCAAGACCAAACCTCTTCCTCAGAAAGATGCAGCTCCTTGGCTATCATCATGACGTTCAGGGTCAGTGGGTCAAGCCTCAAGGCTTTTGACGGCAGATTTCACACCCTTATCAAGGACCTCCTCTTCAGACATGACCTTACCGATGGCGATGACCAATTGCTTGATACCACCATGGAAGGCAAGGTTCCTGACCACGTCAAGGTCGGCCTCTTCGAACACATGTTCGTCGGTGTCGGGGATAAAGGTATGCCGGATGATGCCCTTCGCCATCTGGTCGGGATCGACCACAGGCTTGCCCTCATCATCAACGCCCCCCTCATTGCGGTAGGCTGCCAACTCTGCGAGAGTCGGTGCACGCACTTCCACCCTAGCCCCATTGGGCAGAGTGACATAGGTGGGCGTAATAGAGACGTCCAGCAAGGCAGAACGGATATCGTCCCTGCTGAACATCTTCGTGATCGTCTCGGCAGCGGGTGCTGCACTTTCTGGTGTACTCGTAGCCACGGGCGCCTCCCTTTGGCTTAATTACCGCTTACACAGCGGCAGGTGTGCCACTCCCCTGCAGAGTGACTCGGAACTCATTCAGACCCTCCAGAGTATTGGCGAGGCTGAAAGAGGTAATGATGGACTGACCCTTGTGGCCAGCATTCGGAGTGGTACCGCCATCGGGCAGATACTTGGTGTAGAACACGATCTGCGACTGCCATGCCGAGATCAGGTTCTTCAGGCTGGGCGACATCTTGGTGTTGCCTGTGAAGTACCAACCGAACGGTGCCGAGAGGAGCTGGCCGTCAGGGACGAAGAGGTTGAAGTTCTGGGTCGTCGCTTCCAACGCACCGACATCACCCGTCTGGGAGTTGTTTGCCGGCTTGAAGAAGCCCCGGAACAACGTATCCGTCGTATTGTCGGGCGAGATCTCGA
>JGI24737J22298_10000761_pt1 | contig 11382 bp, 11 predicted proteins | sample KBSCornC3_FD_22298 | JGI IMG/M metagenome (IMG submission 22298) | reverse complement strand
TGGCGTGAAGGAGAATCGGGCGTCGCTGCCACCCTCGCGCTCGATCGCCTCGAACACCGAACAGATACGGTCGCGCAGGCTTTCGAACCAGTTGCGAGCCTGTTGCTGCTCGGCGTCGAGCGTGATTCCAGAGGGCGTGTCCATAGGCCCAGCCGATGCCCGCACCGGGGCCATATGACAAGCTGGGCATGGCATGAATAAAGGATGCTTGGCAAAGGCCGGGGACCGCGTCTATCAGCGCCGCGTGTCGCCGCTCGTCCGGCGAGCTTTGTGGTATGCGCCTGCATCCGCAAACAGGGTTAAAAACGCAAAGGGTCTCTCGCGAAATGGCGACGTCCGAATATGTCGACGATCCCAATCAGCGTCCGCCGGTGATCGGCGACGAAGTGGAAGGGGGCGTGGGTGCGCGTCGCCGTGACTTCCTCAACATTGCCGCGGTCAGCTTCGCCGGTGTCGGTGCCGCTGCGGTGGTGATTCCGCTGGTCAACCAGATGAATCCTTCGGCCGACGTGCTCGCGCTCGCCTCGATCGAGGTCGATCTGGCGAAGATCGCCGAAGGTTCGGGCATCAAGGTCGCCTGGCGCAAGCAGCCGGTCTTCGTACGCCGCCTGACCGCCAAGGAAGTGTCCGAGGCAAATGCGGTCCCGGTNGGCGAGTTGCGCGATCCGGAGACGCTCGCGCAGCGCACCAAGCCGGGCAAGGAAAACTGGCTGATCACGATGGCCGTCTGCACCCATCTCGGTTGCGTGCCGCTCGGCATCAATTCGGGTGAGAGTCGCGGCGATTTCGGCGGCTATTTCTGCCCATGCCACGGCTCGCAGTACGATACCGCAGGCCGCATCCGTAAGGGGCCGGCGCCGAAGAACCTGCAGGTTCCCGAGTACAGCTTCAAGTCCAACACCGTCGTCCAGATCGGCTGAGGTAAAGATAGATGAGCTTCCCCTGGGCTGAAAATTACGCACCGAAGAACCCGCTGATGAAGTGGCTGGACGCGAAGCTTCCGCTGCCGCGCCTCGTCTACAATGCCGTCGGCGCGGGCTATCCGGTGCCGCGCAACCTCAATTATTTCTGGAATTTCGGTGTCCTGGCGGGCGTCGCGCTCACGATCCAGATCGTCACCGGCATCATCCTAGCGATGCATTTCGCGTCGAATTCGGACCTGGCCTTCACCTCGGTCGAAGGCATTATGCGCGACGTGAATGCGGGCTGGCTGCTGCGCTACATGCACATGAACGGCGCCAGCATGTTCTTCATCGTTGTCTATATCCACATCTTCCGCGGCCTTTATTACGGATCGTACAAGGCGCCGCGCGAGATGGTGTGGCTGCTCGGCGTGGTCATTTTCCTGCTGATGATGGCGACCGCCTTCATGGGCTACGTGCTGCCGTGGGGCCAGATGAGCTTCTGGGGTGCGCAGGTGATCACCGGCTTCTTCTCGGCGATCCCGATCGTCGGCGATCCAATCCACACCTGGCTGCTCGGCGGCTTCGCGCCAGACAATGCCACGCTCAGCCGGTTCTTCTCGCTGCACTATCTGCTGCCGTTCGTGATCGCGGGCGTGATCATCCTCCACATCTGGGCTCTGCACATTCCGGGATCGAACAACCCGACCGGCGTCGAGGTGAAGGGGCCGCAGGATACGGTGCCGTTCCATCCTTATTACACCGCCAAGGACGGCATGGGCCTGGGCGTGTTCCTGATCGTGTTCGCGGTCTTGCTGTTCTTCTATCCAAACACGCTCGGCCACCCGGACAATTATATCCAGGCCAATCCGCTCTCGACGCCCGCGCATATCGTGCCTGAATGGTATTTCTGGCCCTTCTACGCGATCCTGCGCGCCTTCACGGTCAACTGGCTGTGGATCCCCGCGAAATTGTGGGGTGTGCTGGCGATGTTCTCGTCGATCCTGCTGCTCTTCTTCCTCCCCTGGCTCGACAATTCGCCGGTTCGTTCGGCCAATTACCGTCCCGCCTACCGCATCGCTTTCTGGGTGCTGGTGGTGGACGTGCTGATCCTCGGCTGGATCGGCAAGAGCCCGGCCGAGGAGCCTTATGTCCGCATCGGTCAGATCGCTGCGGCATACTACTTCGCCCACTTCCTGCTGATCGTCCCGATCATCGCGGCGGTGGAAAAGACCAAGCCCTTGCCCAACTCGATCTCTGAATCGGTGTTGCATGGCGAGGCGGCAGAGGCTGCGCCTATCGGCGTCGGCTCGGCGCATTGATCGGCCAAGGGGGACTATAGAAAATGCTTCGTTTCCTGGCTGGTTTGGTCGGTGTCGGTTTCGTATCCGCGCTGCTGATTGCTTTCCTGATGCCGCGCGAAAAGGTCGAACCGAGCGCGGCGTCGGTCTACCATTTGTCCGAGAAGGAGGTGAAATTCTCCTTCGATGGCCCCTTCGGCAAATATGACAATGCGCAGCTTCAGCGCGGCTTCCAGGTTTACAAGGAAGTCTGCTCGGCCTGCCATTCGATGAAGCTGGTCGCGTTCCGCGATCTGGAGGAGATCGGTTTCACCAAGCCCGAGGTCAAGGCGATCGCCAAGCAGTGGGCGGTCGAGGTTCCCTCGATCAACCCGGATACGGGCGAGGCGGCGACGCGCAAGGCGTTGCCGAGCGATTATTTCCCGTCGCCTTATGCGAACGAGACCGCCGCGCGCGCCGGGAACAACAATGCGCTGCCGCCTGACATGTCTTTGCTCGCCAAGGCGCGCGAGGGTGGGCCCCATTACATCTACTCGCTCATCACGGGCTATCAGGCGCAGCCGGCCGAATTGCTGAAGCAATTCCCGGATGCGAAGACGCCGGCGGGTCTGCATTACAATCCCTACTTCGCGAACCTGAATATCGCGATGCCTCCGCCTTTGGTGGCGGACGGTCAGGTCACCTATGCGGGCGACAAGAAGGCGACAGTCGACCAGATGGCGCAGGATGTCTCCGCATTCCTGATGTGGGCTGCCGAGCCGAAGCTCGAAAACCGCCACCGCTGGGGCTTCGTTGTGATCATCTACCTGCTGATCGCAACCGGCTTGGCCTATGGCGCCTATCGCAACATCTGGCGCGACAAGAAGCATTGATCGAGGGCGCCGGCCGGTGACCGAGCCGGCGCTCCTTTCCATCTCTATGCTCGCAGTCTTCGCGCTTGGCGCGGGGGGCGGCTGGATGATTCTCAAGCGACGCGAAAAGAAGAAGGGCGTGCTGATGGTCATCGCCGCCCTGGTGCTGCTCGGTAACGTGCTGATCTGGGCCTGGCCGATCCATTCTTGAACGGGATTTGAGATGACCGAAATCGACGACGCCACCGCAGCTGCCGCCTTCCGCAGGCTGGTCGCGCACCTTCGGCACCGCACCGATGCGCAAAACGTCGACCTGATGGGGTTGGCTGGCTTTTGCCGCAACTGCCTGGGCGATTGGCTGGCCGAGGCTTCCGGCGGCGCGCTGACGAGCGCCGAGGGGCGCGAATATGTTTACGGCATGCTCTATGCGGAATGGAAATCTAACCATCAGCAGCCGGCAACACCCGAACAGCTTCAGCGGATGGAAGAAAGCCTCAAGCGTAATCCAACCACTTGAAGCTCAGATGATATCGCGCCCGGTGGTGAAGCTGGGCAGCACCGTCGAGGGATGATCATCCTCCGCGCCGAGCCGACCGATCACCAGCTGGCACACCGCCTCCTCGCGTGTCGGCTTGGGATCGCTGTGACGCGCGATCCAAGCGTCGATCGCGTTGAGCTGGTCGGGCCCGAACTCGACCGTGAGTGACGTCTTGGGGTGCGACTCCGACATATCCACAGGTTGCTGCGGTAATGCGGGCCGGTCAAGCGCATCGGCCCTTCCGTTGGGGGTGCCGCCGCCGCTAAGCCTGTCGGGTGAGCGGCGAACCGACCCCGATGATGGCGCAATATCTGGCGCTCAAGGCGCAGGCGCCCGATTGCCTGCTCTTCTATCGCATGGGCGACTTCTTCGAATTGTTCTTCGAGGATGCCAAGGCCGCCTCCGCCACGCTCGATATCGCGCTCACCGCACGCGGTGAACATGATGGCGAACCCATACCGATGTGCGGCGTGCCCGCGCACAGCCATGAGGCTTATCTCGCCCGGCTGATCAAGGGCGGCCACCGCGTCGCCATTGCCGAGCAGACCGAGACGCCTGAGCAGGCCAAGAAACGGGGCGGCAGTAAGGCGCTGGTCGCACGCGGGATCGTTCGCATCGTCACGCCTGGCACATTGACCGAAGAGGTGCTGCTCGACGCGCGCGCCGCCAATTGGCTGGTGGCGGTCGTGAAGTCTGGAGGGGCTTTGGGGCTGGCGGCGGCCGATATCTCGACCGGCCGTTTCGAGATCGTTGCGGTCGGCCCCAATATGCTCGACGCCGAGCTGGCACGCCTCAGCCCGGCCGAGGTGGTCGCGCCCGAGAATTTCGATCTCCAGACCAGTTATCCGCTCACGACGGCGGGCGGCTTTGACAGCAATGCCGCCGAACGACGTCTCAAGACGCAGTTCAACGTTGCCACGCTCGATGGCTGGGGCGAATTCAGCCGTGCCGAATTGTGCGCGGCGGGCGGCCTGCTCGCCTATCTCGAACGTGCCGGGCAGGGTGCGCTGCCCTTCCTGCAGCCGCCAATCCGCCGTGCGGTCAGCGATCACATGATGATCGATGCGGCGACGCGCGAAAGCCTCGAGATCGTCTGCACGACCAGCGGCAGCCGGAAGGGTAGCCTGCTGGATGCGATCGACCGTTCCGTCACTGGGGGCGGTGCGCGCCTTCTCGGCAGCGATCTGGCGGCACCGCTGACCGATCGTGCGACGATCGACGCGCGGCTCGATCTGGTCGGCTTCCTCCACGATAACGGCGATCTGCGTGCGCGCCTGCGCGCAGCCTTGCGCGCCTTGCCTGATATCGGCCGTGCTTTAGGTCGCCTGGCGGCCGGACGGGGGTCGCCACGCGATCTCGCCCAGCTGCGCGACGGGCTCGGCCAGGGCTATCACCTCCATGACATGCTCCAGGTGACACCTCGCCCAGCGCTCCTGGACGAACTGCTTCCTGTCTTTCTCGGCCATGGCGAGCTGGTCGATCGGCTCCAGCGGGCGATTGTCGCCTCGCCGCCGATAGATACCAGTCAGGGCGGCTATATCGCAGAGGGGTATGACGCGGCGCTCGATGCGTTGCGCATGCGCGGCGGGGAAGGGCGGCGCGCGATCGCGGCGCTCGAGGCTTCCTATCGAGACAAGACCGGCATCAGCCAGCTCAAGATCCGGCACAATAATGTGCTCGGCTATCATATCGAGGTCCCGGCCAAGGTCGCGGACCCATTGATGCGCGCCGAGTCGGGCTTCACCCACCGTCAGACGTTGGCGGGTGTGGTCCGCTTCAACGCGCCCGAACTGCACGATCATGCGAGCGAGGTCGGTCAGGCGGGCAGCCATGCGCTTGCCGCCGAGGCCGCGCATTTCGAGGAGTTGACCGGTTTCTCCCTCGCCCGCGCACGCGCGATCGCCGTCACCGCCGACGCGCTCGCCCGGCTCGACGTCGCCGCAGGCCTCGCCGAGCGCGCCGCGGAAGGGGGCTGGTGCCGCCCGGCTTTGGTCGAGCAACCTTGTCTCGAAGTGCGCGAAGGGCGCCATCCCGTGGTTGAAAACGCCGTGGCGGCCAGCGGAGGGCGTTTCGTCGCCAACGACTGCAATCTGGGCCCGCACGACCGATTGTGGCTTGTCACCGGCCCCAACATGGGCGGCAAATCGACCTTCCTGCGCCAGAATGCCGCGATCCTCGTCCTCGCTCAGGCGGGCAGCTTCGTGCCTGCCGCGAGCGCGAAGCTCGGCCTGTGTGACCGCCTGTTCAGCCGCGTCGGCGCGTCCGACAATCTCGCGCGCGGACGTTCCACCTTCATGGTCGAGATGGTTGAGACCGCCGCGATCCTCGCGCAGGCGACCGAGAATAGCTTCGTCATTCTCGATGAGGTCGGGCGCGGCACCTCAACTTATGATGGCCTCGCCATTGCCTGGGCCGTGGTCGAGGCGGTGCATGACATCAACAGATGCCGCTGCCTGTTCGCGACACATTATCACGAGCTGACGCGGCTGGCGGAGCGCCTGGACAGTCTGAGCCTTCACCACGTCCGCGCGCGCGAATGGAAGGGCGACCTGGTCCTGCTCCACGAAGTCGCCGCCGGCCCCGCAGATCGCAGCTACGGCCTCGCCGTGGCGCGTCTCGCTGGCTTGTCGCCGGCAGTCGTCGGCCGTGCCAAGGATGTGCTCAAGCGGCTTGAAGCTGGACGGGCTGCCACGGGCGGGCTCGCCGCCGGGCTCGACGATCTTCCCCTCTTCGCCGCCGCCGCTGCGATCGAGCAGGCGCCGGCGGACCCGTTGCGGGAGGCGGTCGCTCAAGTCGATGCGGACGTACTTTCCCCACGGGAAGCACTCGATCTGGTCTACCGGCTCAAGGCATTGCTCGCCGACGGTTCATGACGCCGCAAGCGGCCGCGGCGCAGGACATGGCGATGCAGCGGCCCACACATATCCTCAACGCGGCATCGAACCTGCTCGGTATCGCCCTGTTGATCATTGCCGGGCTTAACGTCAGCCATATCGCGGACAAGAGCCTTGCGGATGAGACCGCCTGGTTCGCGGCGGTCTGCCTCGCCACGTCCTGCCTACTCTCCTACCTGTCGCTCCGGCGCGGAGAGCCCGGCCATCGTTTCGAGGATTGGGCCGATCGCATCTTCCTGATCGGCCTGACCATGCTGATCGGCTCGATCGTGGTGCTCGCGATCGGCAATCGCTAGCAGCCCGTCACACAACCCCAGCATGGGTGGGGTTGATTTTTCCCTCAGGTGACTGCGGCGCGTTCTGCTCCTATCTGGGAAGGATCATGGCCAACCGCTTCGACAGTCTGCCCAATCGCCGCTCAATTATCGACCGACGCAGGCTCGCGGACCTGTTGGCGGGATTGGAGGGCGCCGATCCTGCCGCGCTTCGCGCCAAGGCGACGCCGGTGCTGCGCGAGGCGCTCGACGATGGCCGCGCCGAGATTGCGCGCCGGCTCGCGGAAAAACCCAGCCACGGTGCCGAAATCGCCGCCTCCTACGCATTCCTGACCGACCAGCTCTTGCGGCTCTGCTTCGACTTCACGCTCCAGCGCCTCTACCGTAACAATCATCCAACCGCGGGCGAGCGCATCACGCTGATCGCGGTCGGCGGCTATGGCCGCGGCGAGATGGCGCTCCATTCGGACATCGACATCGCCTTCATTACCCCCTGGAAGCAGACCGGCTGGGCCGAGCAGGTGATCGAATCGATCCTCTACATGCTGTGGGATCTGGGGCTGAAGGTCGGCCATTCGAGCCGTTCGCTCGACGATATGGTGCGCATGGCGAAGAGTGATCTCACCATCTGCACCGCCTTGCTGGAATCGCGGTACGTGTGGGGCGATCAGGCGCTGTATGACGAGGCGGCTGCGCGCTTCGATCGGGATGTCCAGGCGGGCAATGCGCGCAGCTTCGTCGCCGCCAAGCTAGCCGAGCGTAACGAGCGGCACGCGCGGATGGGTGACAGCCGCTATGTGGTCGAACCCAACCTCAAGGAGGGGAAGGGCGGCTTGCGCGACCTCCACACGCTCTTCTGGATCGGCAAATATGTCCATAAGGTCGGGACCGTCGCGGAGNTGGTCGACAAAGGCCTGTTCACTGCCGACGAATATCGCCGTTTCCGTCGGGCCGAGAATTTTCTGTGGGCGGTGCGCTGTCATCTCCACATCTATGCGAAGCGCGCCGAGGACCGGCTGACCTTCGACGTCCAGTCCGAGATTGCGGTGCGCATGCATTATGCCGCCCGGCCCGGGCGCAGCGCGGTCGAACGCTTCATGCGCCATTATTTCCTGACCGCGAAGGAAGTCGGCGACCTCACCGGCGTCTTCCTCGCGCACATTGACGAAGAGTTTGCCGGCCGCGGCCGCCGTTTCGGCTTCCCAACCCTACGGCGCAGGCCGCGCAAGCTGGATGGCTTCATGCTTGATCGCGGTCGCCTCAAGGCGCCCGAGGATGACTTTTTTGCGCAGGATCCGGTCCGACTGATCGAGCTGTTCTGGCTGGCCGACAAACATGAGTTGGAAATCCATCCGCTGACGATGCGCCAGGCAGGCCGCGATTGTAGGCTGATCGATGGCCGCGTGCGCGAGGATCGCCGCGCCAACGCGCTGTTTCTCGACGTGCTGACGTCGCCTCGCAATCCCGAAATGGTGTTGCGCTGGATGAACGAAGCGGGCGTGTTCGGTCGCTTCATGCCGGACTTCGGCCGCGTCGTCGCGCAGATGCAGTTCGATATGTATCACCATTATACGGTGGACGAGCATTCGCTGCGCGCGATCGGCCTGCTGTCGCGGATCGAAAAAGGTGAGCTGGCCGAGGATCATCCGCTCGCCTCCAAGATCTTCAAACAGATCGTGTCACGTCGGGCGCTCTACGTGTCCGTATTGCTTCACGATATCGCCAAAGGGCGCGGCGGGGACCATTCGGTGCTGGGCGCGGAGGTGGCGGAGCGGCTCTGTCCCCGCCTCGGCATGACGGCGGCCGAGACCGAGACGGTCGCCTGGCTGGTCCGTTATCACCTGATCATGTCCGCGACCGCGTTCAAGCGTGACCTGGCCGATTTCAAGACGATTCTCGACTTCGCCGCCGTGGTGCAAAGTCCGGAGCGCCTGCGCCTTCTGCTGATGCTGACCATCGTCGATATCCGCGCGGTGGGCCCTGGTGTGTGGAACGGCTGGAAGCGCCAGCTGCTCGCCGATCTTTACGACGCCTCCGAGGAGGTGCTGCGCCTGGGCCACAAGCAGCGCGGGCGCGGCGAGCGCATCGACCTGAAGCGCGCCGAGCTCAGCGTCGCGCTGGGCTGGAGCCGCCACAGATTTGACGAATTTGCGAAGCGTTTCCCCGATTCATACTGGGTGGCAGAGAGCGTCGACGTCCTCGAACGTAATGCCCGTCAGATCGCCGCCGCGGACCAGGCCGAAAAGGCCCTGTCGATCGTGGCGCAGGCCGACCCGCAGCGTGGCGCGACCCTCGTCACGATCTATGCCGGCGACCATCCGGGCCTGTTCTACCGAATCGCGGGCGCGATCCATCTCGCGGGCGGGAACATCATCGACGCGCGCATCTACACGACGCGTGACGGTATGGCGGTCGACAATTTCCTCGTCCAGGATCCGTTCGGCCAGGCGTTCGACGATCCGCATCGGCTCAAGCGCCTCGCCCAGTCGATCGAGGATGCGCTGATGGCGCGCAACCAGCTTGCGACCAAGCTCGCAGCCAAACCCGCGCCGCGCACGCGTGCGCATGCCTTCGCGACTGTGCCCAACGTGCTGATCGATAACAATGCGTCGAACCGCTACACCGTGGTGGAGGTCAATGCCGGGGACCGGCCGGCTCTGCTCTATGCCCTCGCGCGCGCCATGTTCCAGGCGAAGGTGACGATCCACTCCGCCCACATCGCCACCTATGGCGAGCGCGCGATCGATGTTTTCTACATAACCGATCTGATCGGCGACAAGATCGAGACCCCGGCGCGGATGCGCACGCTCGAGCGGCTTCTGCTGGAGGCAGGGGGAGGCGAGCCGGAAGAAGAAGAGAAGGCCAAGGATAGGAAGACGGCGGCCTGAAGCCGGACGTCACCCCAGGGAAAGCTGGGAGCTCAGGAGGAGCGCGAGTCTTTACCAGGTGAGATGCCAGCTTTCGCTGGCATGACGGGCGGAAGGCTATCGCCCCTGCATATCCCGCGCTTCCGCCGGAATCCGCACGGTCAAGCTTCCCCAGCTCTCATCCACCCATATCTGACAGGAGAGGCGGCTGGTGCGCGTTACCGACCCTGCAAGGTCGAGCAGATCATCCTCGTCTGCGCTCGCCGGCGGCAATTTGTCGAAATCCTTCGGATCGACGATAACATGGCAGGTCGAACAGGCCATTTGGCCCTCGCACGTGCCTTCGAGAGGTTGGCCGTTCGCTTGACCCAATTCGAGCAGCCGATCTCCGGTCTTGCCTTCGATCTCGCGCACGCTGTCGCCATCGGCGGAAACAAAACAGACCTTCATGCCCACTCCAATTGCCGCGCGACCGCCTGGTTGATCAGCGCTGCGGCCTCACGCAGCTCCTCTTGGGTCGTGTAACGACCGAAGCCAAGCCGGATCGACCCGCGCGCCTGCGCCTCGCTCAGCCCCAACGCGCGCAGCACATGGCTTGGCCGCCCCGATCCGCTGGCGCAGGCCGATCCCGCAGAGAAGGCGATGTTGCGCACCTCGGAGATTAGGCGGCTCGCATCCACGCCGTCGCGGCGCAGATTGCGATTGCCGTCATAACGCCGGACGGGATCACCGTTCAAAGTCCAGTCCTCAAATAACTTATCAGCTAAATCCGATAAGTTTATGATATGTATTCTATCTTGCTCGCATCTTTGATCCGCGAGCGTCGCGGCAGCGCCGAAGCCAGCGGCCAGCATCGGGCTCAAGGTGCCCGAACGCAGGCCCTGCTGCTGGCCGCCGCCGTGGATCATTGCGGGCCAGTCGAGCCCGTCGCGCAGCCAGAGTGCGCCAATTCCCTTGGGTCCGTGAATCTTGTGCGCGGAGATGGCGACCAGATCGCATTCATTGAGCGGCAGGTCGACCCTGCCGAAGCCCTGCACCGCATCGCAGAAGAAGTGGGCGCCCGCCCGACGTGCCATTTGTGCCAGTTCGGCGATCGGCTGGATCACGCCGATCTCATTATTGACAAGCATCGTCGCTACCAATGCCGTCCGTTCGTCGATGGCACTTGCGGCTGCGTCGAGGTCGACAAGGCCGTTCGCCAGTACAGGCAGGACCATCAACTCGACATTCCGCTGCGCGAGCCACTCTGCCGTGTCCAGCACGCAGGCATGTTCGGTAGCGATGGTCACGATTTTGCGGCGTTTGCCCGCAACTGCGCCTTGCAACGCCCAATTGGCGGCCTCGGTCGCGCCCGAGGTGAGGATCACCCGTCCCAAGCCCTTCTTATCGCCCAGGGCCACAGCGATTTGAGTTGTCGCAACCTCGATCGCCGCGCCTGCCTCACGCCCCAATCGGTGCGGCGAGTGGGGGTTGCCGAATTTGTCGAGCCAGGGCAGCATTGCGTCGCGTGCTTCGACGGCAAGCGGCGTGGTCGCCTGATAATCGAGATAAATCATGCCGCGCGCCTCCGCTCGGCGAGTTTGGACCAGACCTCCAGGAAGCGCTCGATCTCCCCGGTGGTGGTCTGCGGAGCCAGGCTCACCCTGATGACCTCGCGCGCTTCATCCTCATCCCAGCCCATCGCGGTCAAGACCGCGCTCGATTTCAATGTGCCGGACGAGCAGGCGCTCCCCGCCGATACTGCGATTCCAGCC
>JGI24737J22298_10000756_pt1 | contig 11408 bp, 10 predicted proteins | sample KBSCornC3_FD_22298 | JGI IMG/M metagenome (IMG submission 22298) | reverse complement strand
GCCGAACAGGCGGTCCAGCGCCGATGCTGCAGCCTGTGGTTCCGACGCAAGGGGCGAGACCGGTGCGGGCATCCAGTTGAGCAAGGCGTCGCGCAAGGAGGCGAGGCTGGCCGGTTTCAGCAGCATCGCGTCCATGCCGGCGTCGGCGCAGCGCCTGGCTTCGCCGGGCATCGCGCTGGCCGTCAGGGCGAGGATGGGCAGCCGATGGTCCGCGGTCTCCGCCGCGCGGATGGTGGCNGCCAGGGTGTAGCCGTCCATGCGTGGCATGTCGCAGTCGGTGATCAGCAGGGCGACGTCGTCGTGGGCGCTCAATGCCTCGAGCGCTTCCACGCCGTCGCCGACGGTGAGGCAGCGGTAACTGAGCCGCTGCAACTGCTCCTGGATCAGCAGGCGATTGGTCGGATGGTCTTCCGCGACCAGGACCAGGCCTGGGTGCTCGGTACGCGGAGCATAGACGGCGGGCTCCGTTTCCGCGCCGGCCGCAGCCATGCCGAACGCGCGCCTGCAGCAGGCTTCGATGGCCGCCGAGGAAAACGGATTCCGGCTGAGCATGCAGGTGCCGTCCGGCTCGATGGTGTAGCCGAGCGGGCTGGGTTCGTCGGTCACGACGATCGTGGGCATCGTCTGTCCGGTTGCACTGGACAGGTCGAGTTCGTCGACGAAGCGCAGCGACGCCGTGTCGCCGGTGCCCGCCGGCATCATGCCCAGTGGCGCGAGCAGGCCGGCCAGGACGGCGGCTTCGTCGGCGGCCAGCGCCAGCAGCGCGCGACGACCCGGCAGGATCGGCGGCGCATGCATGCGATGGACCGGCAGGGCCAGCTCGATGACCATCGCGGTTCCTTCGCCGGGCGCACTGTGCATGGCCAGCGTGCCGTCCATCAGCTCCACCAGCCGCCGGCAGATGGTCAGGCCAAGCCCGGTGCCGCCGAAGCGCCGCGCGATCGATGCATCCGCCTGCACGAAAGGCTCGAACAATCGCCGTTGCTGCTCGGCTGTCATGCCGATGCCGCTGTCGCGCACGGTCAGGCGGATGCGCTGGCGTGCAGGATCGGAGGCGAGCACGTCGAGGCGCACGTCGATCGCGCCTTCCTCGGTGAACTTGGTCGCGTTGCTCAACAGGTTGAACAGGATCTGCCGCAGGCGCACGCCGTCGCCCATGAACTCCGCGGCCAGCTGCGGATCGATGGCGTTGCGCACGTGCAGGCCCTTCTCGTGCGCGAGCGTCGAGGCGATGGCCAGTACGTTGTCGACCAGCGAGCGCAGGTCGACCGGAGTCGGCGACAAGGTGAGCTGGCCGGCCTCGATCTTGGAGAAATCGAGGATGTCGTTGAGGATCTGCATGAGCGTGGCGGCGGAATCGTCGACCATGCGCAGCATCCACTGCTGGTTGGCCGTCAGCGGGCCATCGCGGAGCAGCTCGAGCAGGCCCAGCAGGCCGTTCATCGGCGTGCGGATTTCATGGCTCATGGTGGCCAGGAAGCTCGCCTTGGCCGCGGCCGCCGCCTCGGCTTCCTCCTTGGCCTGCGCCAGCGCCTCCGCCTGGGCGCGCGCCTCGGTCACGTCAGTCCATACGCCGCTCCAGAAGGTCTGGCCGTGCTCCTCGCGCTGCGGCGTCGCCTCGGCGCTGATCCAGCGCTCCCGGTCGTGGACGATGCTGCGGAACACGATCGAGATCGGCTGCATCGTCGCCACCGATGCCTCGACCGCCCGCTCGATCACGGCCTGGTCTTCTGGATGTACCCGTGCAAACGCCGCGCGTTCGTTGCTTTCCATGTCCTGTGCGGACAGGTCCCACATGGCCTGCGTATTGCCGCCGACGTAAGGGAAGCTCAACGTGCCGTCCGCGGCGCGGCGCAATTCGAACACCACCGCGGGAAGATGCGCGGTGATCCGTTTCAGGCGCAGGTCCAGCGCGCTGGCGCGCTGCTCGGCTTCGCGGATATCGGTGACGTCGACCAGGGCGGCCAGCAGGCCACCGGTATGGCCGCTGGCGCGCTGGAACGGACGGATCCAGTACAGCCAGGTGCGTTCCTTGCCGGTTGCATCGGGCAGGCGCAGTTCGGCGTGGTAATGGTTGCCCGTATGCAGGGCGTCCGCGGTCAGTTGATGGAAACGGCGGTTCCATTCGCTGCTGTAATGGGATGAATCCTCGGTGGTCTGNCCGATCAGGCGTGCACGCCCGATNCCGAAGCTTTCCTCATAGGCGTGATTGACCGCCAGATAGCGGTTGTCGGTGTCCTTGGCCACCAGCGGATACGGCAGCGACTCCATCAAGGCCTCGCGGAAGCTGAGCTGGTCCGCCAGTTGGCGTTCCGCCACGACGCGTTGGCGGACTTCCCGGCGCAGGCGCAGGTAGGCGGTGAGGATCAGCGCGATCACCGCGAGCACGCTGCCGCCGACCACGGCGGCGGTCTTCCAGAAGGTCCGCCAGTCCAGGCCGCTGGTATAGGTGGACCACAGCCAGGTGCTGCGGATGCGCTGCTGTTCTTTCTCCGGAATGCTCGCCAGCGCCTGGTTGAGATAAGGCACCAGGCGGGCGTACTCGCGGCTCACGCCCAGCGACTGCGCACTGACGATGTCGGCCGACGCGGCGATCTTCAGCTGACCGGCGAAGCGGCTGCGGATCTGCAGGTCGGCCACTGCGGCGTTGCCGATGTAGGCGTCGGCGGAGCCATTGGCCACTTTGTCCAAGGCCGTGCCGACGTCGCCGACCAGGGTGATGCTCGCGCCGGTCATGCGGCGGCGGATCGATTCGGGGATTTCGCGTGGATCGGAAATGACGACGCGCAGGCCAGCGAGGTCGTCCACACCGACGGGGGACGCGCGCTTCTCGGAAACGACGATGACATCGGAGAAGCTGGCGAACGGTTGGGTGTAGATCAAGTTTCCATCGGGCGAAGGCAGCGCATTGAGCGGGGCGACGATATCCACCTTGCCATGACNGGCCAGTTGGAGTGTCTCGCCCCAGTTGCGGCTGGGCACATAGATGAATTCGATGCCGAGGGACGAGGCGACACGGTCCAGGTAGTCGGAGGCGATGCCGCTCGGATGCCCGTTGGCGTCGACATAGGCGATCGGCGCCCAGTTGGGATCGAAGCCCAGCTTGAGCGGCGGCAGCGAAGCCAGCCACTGGCGTTCTTCCCGGGTCAGGTTGAGGCCGGTATCGCGCACGCCGACGCCGACGGTGGCATTGAGCCAGCGTGCCCGGATCTGCTGGTGCTGCTCGGGCGTCATCCGCAGGAGCGCGGCGTTCAGCGCGTCCAGCAGCGGCAGGCGGTCGCGCGGTGCGGCAAAATGGATCGTCCTGGATGCGATGCGGCCCTGGTTGTAGATGCCGAGCGTGGCCTTCGCTTCATCGCCGAGATAGTGCGCGATGACGTAGGGATCGCCCAGGTACACATCGGCGCGGCCTTCCTCCACCATGCGCAGTCCGAGCGGGGTGTCGGCCACGGGGATGCCGGTGGCCGATGGCAGGCGGCGCTCGATCCAGTTCTCCGTGGCGGTGTCCTTTTCGTAGGCGATGCGCGCGTTACCCAGTCCGTTGTCGTTGTGATAGCGCGTGCCGTCCTTGCGGGCCACGATGACCGGGGGAACATCCAGGTAGGGCTCGGAGAAGGCCAGGCACTGCGTCCGTCCGGGCGTCATGTTGACGTTCATCACCAGATCGACGTCGCCGCGGCACAGGGCGGCCATCAAGGCCAGCAGGCTCGGATAGATCTTAGGTTCGAAGCCGATGTGCAGGTCGCCGGTGATGGTGCGCAGATAGTCCGGGCTCAAACCCTCCAGCCGACCATGGCTATAAGTCTGATAAGGCGGCCAATTCTCGCGCACGATGCCGACCGTGATGGTCTTGTGATGATCGAGCCAGGCTTTCTCGTCCGGCGAGAGCGGGGACATGGTGGCATCGGACGCTTGTGCCATCGACGTGGCCNCCAGCCATATCCCTAAAAGCAGCCATCTGAACATCGGCACGATCCTATTGCTGCACGAGGCACGTGTGCCTGTATCCTAAAGACTCTTCTGATCTGAGACGACGCCCCCGAGGGACCTATGACGATACGTGTCGTGCTGGCGGATGACCACCCCATCGTCCTTCTAGGGAGCCGCATGCTGATCGAGCAGGGCGGTACCACTGTCGTCGGCGAAGCGCGCAATCCTCAGGAATTGCTGCTGATCCTGTCCAGCACGGAATGTGATGTGCTAGTGACGGACTTCGCCATGCCCGGCGAGGGCCATGCCGATGGCCTGGCGATGTTGGGATTGATCCGGCGGAAATATCCGGAGCTTCCCATCGTTGTACTCACCAATATGTCCAACATCGGCGTGTTGCGCTCCATTCTGGGCGAAGGCGTGCGAGGCATCGTGGAAAAGGGCGCTGAAATGGGCGAACTTCCCGTGGCCATACGTTCGGCGGCCAAGGGCACCGTCTACCTGAGCGACAAGCTTCGCCGCAATCTCGAAGAGCAGGGTTTCACCGCCAAGGAAAGCACCACCGCGGCACGNCTCACGGCACGCGAAATGGAAGTGGTGCGCATGCTGGCCAGCGGCCTTTCCCCGACGGAAGTCAGCCAGGCCCTGCATCGGACGGTCAAGACGGTGAGCTGGACCAAGATTTCCGCCAAGCGCAAGCTCGGCTTGAAGAGCGATGCGGAGCTGTACGAATACGCCCGCAGTCATCAGTTGACGTCCTAAGCGGAGATGGAGCGCGTTCGGGATGGCTGGCCGAGGGCATCGTGTGTATCCGATGGGAATATCTGAGGTCTGGAGCCGAACTTAGGCCTGCGCGGCCTCCTCTCCCTACTGGAAAAGTCCAGTCGTCCCGCATGTGCTGCGAAAAATGTGCGCCCGAACGCGTTACGGCGTGGGATTCCGTCTGACCTGATCGCGACGGGGTCGATCTGTCTGGTATGACTGCGCCGCGGGAATTATCGAAGCCTATGCTTTGCGTCACGGTCTATGCGGCGACCGCAGTCGCGCGACGACATCCAGCAGCGTAATCGCCTGTTAGCTCGACGGAAGTGCGAATCGCGAATCGCGTGGGAGATGATTGTGCGTCCGTCTTGTCGCGCCCATCGCTGGCCCATCAATCCTATTGGATTTATCCGGTGTTCGGTCTCGGAAAGGATCGCTAACGTACAAGGGCTGAGCGGCTCGTTCGTTCTGACGACAGTCGATCCTCGCTTTCCTCCCCACCGGATGGACCTAACCATCTGCTGCACGCGATCTACCACCCCTGGGTTCGTCGGGTGACGGATGGCCGGTGGGGAGGATCTTTTTTTGTGCGCATCGCGATCTATTCCGATGGCTCCCACGTTATCGCCCAACGCGTCGGGCGCCGCGCACTTTCNCGTCAATCTCCCGGAGCGAACTCTCGGGATGCCTGGTTCACCGATCTTCAGTCCAGTGTGATGGCGTACGCCGGTGCCGCCGGAGCGATTGCCTGACGGCGCGCGCCAGCATGACCGCGGTCGGAATCAGCAAGGCAAGGCAGAACGCCAGCCCAAGATCTTCGGCATGAGGGGTCGTCAGCATCTTGGCGCTCCAGCGCTGAGCGGCATCTGCCGGAGGCAACAGCATCCATACGCCAGGGCTGGCACTGAAGATCGAAGCCAGCGAGATGATGGATGGGAGCATGAGCGGCATTCCTTGNNGAGCAATCGTCGATAGGGCATTCGCCCCGAACCGACAGGATCACTCTTCGCGTCGATGCCACTAACAAGAATAATCCGGCGAGTAACTCTGACTCGACTATTCCAGGGTAAATACATGCAACTTCAGGTCAGCTGTGGATGAGAAATTTCCTGTAGGTAAGGAAAGAGCCCCTTCCTAGGCTTGCTCGACTCCTTAGGGGTCTTTCTTCATGCCATACGCGGATATTCTTCTTGTTTACGATCTGCTAGGTGCCGCCATTGCGCGGGGCCAGCTCGATGTGGCCCAGTACGACGGGAAGTACACCCGTTCCGAAGTGCTTTCCTGCCTGTGCATGCTGTGGCGCGAGCGATTGATCAAGCCGCCCGTGGTGAGCTTCGTCCCCGGTAGCGACAGCGTCATTTCGTTCGAGCATGGCGCGGATGAGGATGGGCGAGGCATGCATCGCCTGTTGCGGCAGACGCTGCTGGTTTCTCCTGGTTTCAGCGAAGCCACGCCGAAGGCCGGCGTCATGCGCGGCCACGGCGAGCGACGCGAGCGCGGCTCCTCACGAACGGACGGAGGGCGGTGCCATGTCCTTCGCTAATATCGCCGTGATCTTCGACCTGCTCCATGCCGTGGTGTCGTGTTCGCCGATGATCGCCACGGAGTACGACGCCTGCGGCCGCTACACCACCGGACAGATCATGCGTGGCTTCAGTGTGTTGCATCAGCATGAGCTGACGATGTCCGAGCTGATCCTGGACGAGACGGGTTACCGCATCCTCGACTACAAGCAGCAAGGCCTGACTGAAAAAGGCCGGCGCATCTACCAGGTATTGCTGCAGACGCAGGTGGCGTTCGACGACGCTGACATCATCGCGCGTCGCGACGCCGTGTAGCTGCACAAGCACGGGCGCAGCCGGGAATGGATTGTCCATTCCCGGCCTTTCGCGGATTACAGCGAGAAGCGCAGGGCCTGGGCCCTGCGTTCGACCAGGCCCACCGCGGGCTGGTCCTGCAGGCGCAGATCCCGCAACTCATATGGCGGCGCCGCGCCTTGCAGGCTGGCCGGATCGAAGTGCAGGCGCAATTCGCCGCTGCCGTTTTCCAGCCAGGCGGCCGATTGCGCATAGGCAACCGGCTGCGCACGGCCATCCGCGCCGCGGCCGTAGAGCACAGCCGAGACCGCGTAGCGGCTGCCGCTGCGGACATCGACGCCGAGCGCGATATCGATGCCGCCGTCGCTCGCTCGCTTCGGTTCGACGCTGCCGGTGAAGCGCGCGTCGGGCACCGCCACCGCGAACGCGGTGTTGACGTTACGCCGGACTTCGCGTCCGCCGGCATCGGTGCCGGTGACCGTGCTTTGCACTTCCCACAGGCCGGGCAGGCCGGCCTGCTGCGTCGGGCTGGCCGTGGCGACGAAGCTGCCGTCGGCCTGCCGCTGGAAGCTCAGCGGCGTGGTGTTGCCATCCGGCGAGCGCAGCACGCCAGTGGCTCCGCCCAGTGCACGCTGCCTGGCGTTGTCGCGCAGATTCAATGACACCTGCAGGTTGCCGCCGAGCAGCAGCTCGGCACGGCTGGCGCGGGCTTCCACCACCAGCGGGCTTTGCGGTTCGTAGACATAGACGACGTAGCGCCCATGGGCTTTCGGCGCCTGCAGCGTGGTGCGGCCGGCGCCCAGGTCGGCGCGCAGCTGCAAGGCCATCGAGGCGTCGGTGGCCTCCATGCCCGCGGCCTGGAGCTGCTCGGTATCGGCGACATGGCGCATGGCCGCAGCGCCTTCGAACTGGCGGTTGCCGACGCGCACGCGCAGGTCGGCCGGCTGGATGCGCGTGCCGCCCCGGCCGGGGCTGAGCCGGATGATCGCGCCCGGTGCGGTGGTCGAGAGCTCGACGCCGCGTTGCAGTTCGGTGTCGCTTACCTCGCGCCAGTATTCGCGGCTTTCGCGGCGCGTCGGTTGCGGTGTTGCTTCCAGCGGCTGCGCGGCATTGAGCGCCCAGCTCACCTGGATCGGTTGCCGCTCCTCGTGCACCTGCGGCGCGGCGGGCGCGAGCCGGTTCGATACCGTAGCGGTCGGACTGGCCATGCGTGCATGGACCAGGGTGGGTACGAGATCGTCGGATTGCGCGGGCAGCAGGTTCTGCGTGGCGGCGATGGCGGAAACGGGCAGGGTGCCGGCGAGCAGCGCCAGCATCAACGGTCGAATGCGCATGGCGGCTTATCCCTTGAGGTCGTTGGCGAGAATGGATTCCAGGCCGAAGCAGGCACGCCGGCTCTGGTTGTGATTCAGCACCGCGCCGCCGCCGGTGCGTTGCGTATCGCGGAACCACACGCTGCCCGCGGCCGAGGAGCTGCTGCAGTTGATGAAGCCGTCCGAGCAGCTGTCCAGCCAGTTCTGCGTGATTTCCAGGCCCACGCTCTGTGCATAGCCGCCGCAGTAGCTGTCGCCGTCCCAGACCGCCGAGGTCACGTCGGTGCCGACCACGCTGCGGAAAGTGACGGGCAGGGCGGGCCGGCCGGCCGTGCCCAGCAGGTTCTGCTGGTTGTAGGTGGCCATCCANCTCACCTGCTGCATGCGCACCGCGTCGTTCTGGTAGCCGAGCAGCCAGCCCAGCGCGGACTCGAACACGTTGCCGTTGATCACCGCGTCGGCCAGCGGCGTGCCGGCGCTGGACGGCGCGATGGCATTCACCCGTACGATGCGGCGGATGATGTTCGGATAGCGCGCGTCGTAGGTCGGATTGGAAAGAATCCAGCGCATCACATTGCCGCCGTTGGAATGCGTGATGACGATCAGGCGATCGATGTTGCGCGCATTGATGAAGTCGGTGAGCTGTTGCGCGAGGCAACCGGCCGCGCGGTTGTCCCACATGTATTGCTCGAAGTCGCAGTTGACGACCAGCAGGTTCTGCTTGTCGGTCAAACCATTGCGCACGCCTTCGACCATGGCCGACTGCCAGTAGTCGTTCGCCGCGTCGGTCTGCTTGCCGGTGCCATGCACCAGCGCCACACCAGTGGCTGCATGGGCCATGGCGCAGGCCAGGCCGAGGATCAGGATAGCTATCAAACGTCGCACGTCTCTTCCCTCCCTAGTGAGCGCATGGTCGATGCCACGCGCGGATAGGGCGCCCGTGCGGGACGAGATCGCTCGTCGGGAACGGCGCGCCCGCGAATCGGGCGCGCATGGAGGGCGGCATCGGCGATGCCCGGCACGGCTTCCATGCGGCCGCAGCTTTGGCGCAGCGAATCTAGCGGGCGCGCCGGAACGGATTCTGTGAAGCGGTGCGGCTATCTTCGTTGCAGGCAGGTGTCACGCCTGCGCGCCGTCGGTTTCGTCGGTGCGTCGTGATGGAAACGTGAGTTGGCCTTGCGCGTCGTTTCGAACGTTTCGAACGCAAGATTTCATTCCTGCCTCGTGCGCGCGCAGGAGCGCAGCGTGGCGCTGCCGGAGACATGGCGATTGCCTGGCACGCACCATCGCCATGGAAAGTCCTTCGCGACGCTGATGCCGATGCGTGGCCCGACCTGCGGATCGCCCGGCGGAGCCGTCCCGTCGTCGACGACGGTGAAGCCTTCCAGCGCCGACACCAGGTCGATGCCATCCTGCGCGCCGCTGATGCCCATCGCCTGCGTCAGCCGAGCCGGTCCGCGGCACAGATCGCGATCCACCGACGCACGCGGTCGCGCGGCGCGCATCTGCGCCAATCCATGCAGAGGCCCAGGGCGCGGATCAGCACGGCGCCACCGGCGCCTTCCGGTCCGGCGACGCAGTTGGCGCACCAGTGCATGCCGTAGGTGAAGTACACATACAGATGTCCGGGCGGACCGAACATGGTCGCGTTGCGCGCCGTCTTGCCGCGATAAGTGTGCGCGGCGGGATCGACGGCGCCCGCATAGGCTTCCACTTCCACGATGCGGCCAGCGCGGCCGTCCGCCGCGGCGAGGATCTTGTTGAGCAGCAGGGGCGCCAGCAGGGTGGAAGGGCGGTCGAAGAACGCGCGCGGCAACGGTGTGCCCGGCCACGCGATCGAAGTCGTTTTTCTACGGGCCACTGGTGTCTCCGTCATGCGCCGTTCGCGCGTATCGGAACGGTTGCCCGAACCGCATGTCGAGCGCTGCACGGGGTGGGCGCCGCAGGGTATGGGTAATGTCGCGTAACAGCAGGCTGTCTCTGCGCGAGAATGGCATAGGCGATTGCCATGCCGCCAGAACGCGGCCCACCGCGGCGGCCGGGCCGGCAGGTCCTCGAGCCCGGCAACGACTGAACGATCCGCACTTCCTGTCGCACGGGTTGGTTGCTATAGAGCGGCGGAACGCACGAGGCCTTTCCGCATGAAGAACTCACCCGGCTTCCGCCAGGCACGCCTGGGGATCGAGCGCCTCGCGCCGGGCTATGCCTTGCCCAGGCATCAGCATGGCGCGGCCTACGCCACCGTGCTGCTGCGCGGCTCGTTCGAACAATGCAGCTATGCCGGGCGCATGCGCATCGGGGCAGGGGACGTGCTGGTCCAACCGACCCTCGATGCCCACGCGGATCGCATGCTCAGCGCCGGATTGACCGTGCTTCGGCTNCCGTGGCCGCGCGATGAAACCTGTGGCGGCGTCCATGCCGGCTGCGACGTGGACATGCTCGCGCGATTGGCCGAGCGCGATGTGGTCGAGGCAGCGGCGGCCCTGCGCGAACATCTTGCCTGCAGCCAGCCGNCGCCGGCATTGATGGAAGATCAGGCCGACGCGCTCGCCCGTGCCTTGATGCAGCCCCATGCGGTCGCGATCGGCGCATGGGCGGTTCGGATCGGCATGGCGCGCGAGACGGTATCGCGCGGTTTCAGCCGCCTGTATGGCGTATCGCCCGCTCGCTTCCGTGCCGAGTGGCGCGCCCGTGCCGCGTGGTTGCGCATCACCGGCGAGCGCGTATCCCTGGCCGCGATCGCCGCCGATGGCGGATTCGCCGACCAGGCCCACATGACGCGTGCGGTGAGCCGCCTGACCGGCGCACCGCCGGCGGCGTGGCGTGGCCGGTCACATTCGTTCAAGACCGCGTAGCGGAACGACGCGAGACTGTCCGAATGATGACTTTCATATTCGCCATGGCCTTGTCCGGCCCGGTCACGACCCCGCTCGAAACCACGCTGCGCGCGAGGGACCAGGCCCTGCTTGACGCCATCGCCCCCGGCAATCGTGCGCTGTGGGAACGCACCTTGACCGACGATGCCATCTACGTCGACGAGAACGGGACGATCATGGATCGCCCCACCTTCCTCAAGACCCTGGTGCCGCTTCCGCGCGGCGTCACCGGTTCCATCGCGATCACCGGCTATCGCGTGCAACGGCATGGCGACAGCGCCTTCGTCATCCATCAGGACGAAGAGCGCGAGATGTTCCACGGCCAGGCACTGCTCGCGCATTACCTGATGACCGAAACCTGGCGATTCGAACGCAACGAATGGAAGCTTGCCTCGGCGCATGTCTACGTGGTCAACGACGACCCGCCGGCAATCCCGCTGCCGGCGGCCACGCTTGCCCAATATGTCGGGCATTACCAGGCCGCGCCGGATCTGCGCTACGTGGTGCGGATCGAACAAGGCGTCCTGCTGGGCGGCGTCGAAGGCGGCCCGGTGCAGCCGCTGCTGGCCGAGGTCGCCGACGTGCTGTTTCTCAAGGGGCAGCCACGCAAGCGCTTCGTTTTCCGGCGCGACGGGCAGGGCAGGATCACCGGTTTTGCCTCACGGCGTGAAGGGCATGACGTGATCTGGACAAAGCTGCCCTAGTCGAGT
>JGI24737J22298_10000753_pt1 | contig 11442 bp, 7 predicted proteins | sample KBSCornC3_FD_22298 | JGI IMG/M metagenome (IMG submission 22298) | reverse complement strand
ATCCACTTCGGTGGCGATGAGGTTCCTGCGAATGTATGGGAAAAATCACCGGCTTATGCGGCGCTCAGGGTTACACATCCCGAAATACAAAGCACCAATGATCTTTGGTATTATTTCTACGGAAGGATTAATGAAATCCTGAAAGCGCAAGGTATCCGCCTGTCGGGTTGGGAAGAAATGGCGCTTCGTAAAACTACGCTCGACGGTCAGCCGGCTTACATACCTAATCCGGATTTTACGAAAGAACACTTACAGGTTGATGTTTGGAACAACGTATTAGGCGGAGGGCAGGAAGATTTGGCTTACCGTTTGGCTAATGGTGGTTACAAGGTTGTGCTAACCTGCGTTACCAACCTGTATTTTGATATGGCCAACTACAAATCATTTGATGAGCCGGGTTATTACTGGGGCGCGTTTTTAGGGATAGATAAATTCTTTTCGTTTATTCCATACGACTATTTTAAAAATGCTGATGTTGATAAGCAAGGCAACCCGATAAACAGGAATATCTTCATCGGCAAGCAACGCCTCACGGATTATGGCAAAAGCAATATCGTGGGCTTGCAGGGCGCGCTGTGGGCCGAAACAGTGAAAGGCCCTGAACGGATGGATTACATGATTTTCCCTCGACTGCTTGGCCTGGCCGAACGCGCCTGGGCGCAAGACCCGGCATGGGCTACCGAAAAAGACCCTGTAAAAAGTAAAGAGGCATACCAGGTATCCTGGTCAAATTTCCTGAATGTGTTAGGCAAACGTGAACTGCCGCGTCTAACTTATTACAATGGTGGTTATGGTTACCGGGTGCCTAAGCCAGGGATCAGCCTGCAGGATGGTAAATATTTTAGTAACGTAGAGTTTCCAGGCTTGACTATCCGGTATACAACCAATGGTAAAGATCCTGACGCTGGTAGTAAGGTTTACACTGGCCCGGTTAATTACAACGGTGGCGTTATCAAATTCCGCGCTTTTGATCCAAAAGGCAGGGGTGGTAATGTGGCTGAGGGAGGAAGTAATAATCTAAATCCGTAGTTTCAGTTGGCAGTTTTGGGTTTGCAGTTTGCAAGTCAGAAAAAGATCGCCGCCGCTCGGCTCCAGCCGAGTGGCAACTATCCCCCGGCCTCCGGCCGCCGTAAACAAGCAAGGCGTACACAGGCCAGAGGCCTGGAAATAATCGACACTCGGCAGGAGCCGAGCGTCTGCACTGCTTGCTGTGTGCATTACCACGATCTATGAACCATCAACTACCCGCCATCTAATACATAAAATTCATCCCAACCGAATAATTCCTCAACGGAGCAGCATTATAATACCTGTTACCCACAGCATTCAAATCATTACCAAGGCTGTATTTTTCATTCAACAAGTTATCTGCTGCAGCAAATATTTCAAAGTGTGTTTTACGGCCGATAGTTGGCTGGTAGCTAACCCTTGCCTGCAGCAGGTTGTATTTTGGAGCGTATACCGTGCTGGCATCATTAAGCGGGATTTTTGCAGTAAAGGTATGCTGAACAAACAATGCGAGGCTTTCCGGAAACCTGATCTGAACACTGCTTACAAATACGTTTTTAGGCACACCAGTCAGCCTGTTGCCCGAATAATTAGCATTGGTAACAATATAATCCCTGAACCTGAAATGGCTATATGTGAAAGATTCATTGAACTGTAATCCACGAATAAAGCCGTATTTACCGGGGCGGATGATCCAATAGTACAACGAGGCCTCGGTACCAAGCTGGTTGGTGCCACCGGCGTTGATATAATGTTCGGTTTCATTAGCATTTAGGCGGCGTACTATGGCATTGTTTAAGCGATAGTAGTAAACAGATGCATCCAGCATAAAAGTTTCATCGCTGTTGCGCAGGCGGAAACCTGTTTCATAATTCCAGCCGTATTGGGCCTGCAGGCTTGTGTTTACAATATTATCAGTTGGCCGTACCTCGGCAGTTGTAGGGCTTGAGTAACCCCGGCTTACACTCGCACGCCATGCTAAGGGATTGATGATCTGGTATGACAAAGCAAGCCTCGGCATTAATTGCGCGCTAAAGTTGCGGTTAGTAAAGCTGTTTTGGTTTAGCGGGTAAACATTTTTAAAGTTATAACCATAGTCATTTAAGCTTACCGCGGCTTCAATATGCAGGCGTTTATACACATCTGCAGCATAACGGGCAAATACAAAATGCTGGTTGGTGTGGATATCATCAACTGTTTGGGTGGTATCTTTTACCCCCTTCTTATTACCATAATTGGCAATGTGCGAGTTGGTTTGCTGCCATTCAAAACCGAGGTCAACTTTCCAGTTTAAATTGGGTTTCTTATCGCCGGTTAGTTCAAAATAGGTGCGGAAGCCATAGGTATTTTCACTGCGTTGTTCGTAGTTGGTGATAAACGGATTGGCAAAATCAACGTGATTGCCAAACACAGCCAGCACGTTGCGGATGTGGTCGTTAAAATGATATTCGTTGGTTAAGCCGCCTAAATACATTTTGGTAGTAATACCTATGCGTTGCTGAATAGCCCCAGGCAAAGTTGCCGTAGGCTGGCGGGCTAATCTCGGATTGGCGGTATACTGGGCCAGGTTTAAGCCACCCGGTGTTTGATAGGCCAAATCGGAATAAATGCCCAATGCTTTTAAGGTGTTTTTACCGCTGTAGTTCCAGCTATCGGCCAGTTGCAGATAATTGCGGTGGGTATCGCTGTTTTGCCTGTAACCATGATAGGTTTGAAAGCTTTGGTTAATGTTGAGCAGGTAATTGGTAGTTTTTAATTGTACTGCTGCTTTTTCATGAAACAACCCGTACGAACCACCGTTTACCCCCGCCGAAATATAAGTGCTGTCGTTATAACGGTTAAGCGGACTAAGAATCACGACACCGCCCGAGTTAGCCCCAAATAGGCTGCCATCCGGCCCCTTTAATATTTCAACCTTTTGGATGGCTGCTATATCAATAGCATTTAAATAACTGTTACCCCCGGCGTCGGTAAGCGGGATATCATCAAAATAGATCTTTACGTCCCTCACGCCAAAAGGCGAACGTAATAAACTGCCCCTGATGGATAAACGATAGCTGCCCGGCGAACGCTCCTCGGTACGTACCCCCGGAACCGTATTTAGCGCGTTAACAAATGAGTTATCGGGCTGGATCCTGAGCTGGGCTGCGTTAAGCACACTTACCGACGCCGGTACGCTTATCACAGGCTGGTCGCTCAGGTAACCTTTGATGATCACCGGTTTAAGCTCGGTGGTATCTCTGTTAGGTTTGATCTTATTTTGTGCGTGGGTTTCAGTAAAAGCAGCAAGTATAAGAGGTATAAGAGTAAAGCGTTTTAGCATAGATTGACAATCAGGGATGACCCTCAAAAATAGTTTTTATACTTGTAAAAGGATATCGCCTGCTTGTAAATATCTTGATGTTGTGAGTGGGCGGCGCTGAAACTTACGAAGTTTTCAAAACTTCGTAAGTTTGGGTTTGGGTCAATGCCGCCCTTTTCCTTTTGTCCCCTAAATCTCAGGGACTGTTTAAAAACGGGAAATATTCATAGCCGTTGGTTTTAACCAACGGAAAAAAAGCTGAAAAGTCTGCTTTAGCCCAAATGTGCAAAAGAATTTTGGCTGAAGCCCCCTTATTATTGCTCATTATTCCGTTGGCTAAAACCAACGGCAATGATTCCAATATGATACATAAATAATTCGAATCAAATTTAAACAGCTTCTCAGGGGTGAGAAACAAACGTAAAAGCCTTAACAAATTAATTTGCTAAGGCTTTTACGGTGATTGACCTAAAATAAATTATTAAATCTTTCCAAAAATCTCCGCGAGCTTATTCTCCAGATCTTCACCCCGCAGGTTTTTACCGATGATCTTTCCGTTAGGATCTAATAAAAAGTTTTGAGGGATTCCGCGTACCGCATACAGATCGGCTGCTTTGCTGTCCCAAAATTTAAGATCGGATACATGGTTCCAGGTAAGACCATCTTTGTGGATAGCTGCCAGCCATTTATCTTTCGCGTTCGGCCTGTCAAGCGACACGCCAAGTATGGTGAAGTTTTTGCCTTTATAAGCGTTGTAAGCCTTTACCACATTAGGGTTTTCACGACGACAAGGGCCACACCATGATGCCCAGAAATCTATCAGTACATATTTACCACGAAATGATGACAGGCTAACCATTTTACCGGCAGTATCAGCTTCGGCAAATTCGGGTGCGGTTGCACCTAATGCCACAGCTTTTAATTTTGGCAGGCGTTCGGCAAATTTCTTACCTGCTTCCGTTGCTTTAATAGCAGGACTGAAGCTGTTGAACAATGGGGCAATATCTACGTAATCGGCACTGTAGGCATATGATTCAAGCGCGTTAAGGCTTACATATGAATCGGGGTTTTCCTGGATAAACTTTTTATTTAGCTGCGCATCCTGGTCGTCGATCTTTTTTTCCTCAGCATTTAGTTCGGCAAGTTGGTCCGGCGTGGCGGTTTTACGTTTTGCCGAAAGCGCCTCATAGGCGTCGTTGATCGGTTTTTCGGCCAGGTTATATTTTTCGTTATCGTTATTGGTTTTGGTGCCTTCTATTTTGGCATCAGCAATTTTATCAGTTGCGCTTACGTTGATCGTGCCCGGTTCCAGGTATATGGAACGATAATCTTCCGAGCTATGCAGACCGGTACCTTTGGGGTTAAACAAAATATAACCGCTTACAGGTGTTGTTGTGCTTGTTTTACCGGTAAATTTGAAGGTCCCTCCGTTCAATACTGCCGAGTCGACAACCGTTTTTCCATCTTTACGATATTGCACATAGACTTTCGCCGGTGCGTTATAGGCGCCAATTTTACCTTGCACAGTATATTGGGCATCCTGGGCAAAAGCTAAAGCAGGGGCGCTTGCAATTGCTGTTAAAGCTATTTTTTTAATTGAGGTCAAGTTCATATCGCAATATAATAAAATTAGCCGGGTATTAAATATCCGGCTAATTCAACGGTGAATATGACATATTAATTAATATTGCCCAGGCAGGGCCTTAGTATCAATTAATTGTATTTTCCAAATAGCTGTTCCAGTTTGGCATCAAGATCTTCGCCGCGCAAATTTTTTGCAATGATTTTTCCCTGCGGATCGATCAGGAAGTTTTGAGGGATAGATGTTACCGAGTATAAGGCAGCAGCCTGGTTGTTCCAGAATTTAAGATCAGATAATTGCGTCCATTCCAATCCGTCACTTTTAATGGCAGCAAGCCACGCCGATTTGCCGTCGGGCCTATCCAACGAAACCCCAACTACGGTAAAGTTTTTGTTTTTGAACCTTGCATAGTTACGTACCACGTTCGGGTTTTCCTGACGACAGGGACCGCACCATGATGCCCAAAAATCAAGTAATACATACTTGCCCCTGAACGACGATAGCTTTACAGGAGTTCCGTTAACGTCGTTTTGTATAAAATCAGGAGCTTCGGAGCCGATAGCCGTAACTTTTAGGGCGTCGAGCTGCACCTTCATCATTTTACCGGCTTCGGTATCTTTGATTTTTTGAGATAACGAATTGTATAATGGCTCAACCTCGCTAAGGTCGGGAGCAGGACCGCTTACCGAGGTTAGTGCAAGTAAACTTAAATAACTATCGGGGTTGGCTGCAATAAAGCTTTTTAAAGTTGTCTTTTGCTCTGTTTGCAGGGCTTTATACCTTGCCTGCATGGCACTCCTGAAAGCTGCCGATTTTTGCTGCTCCGGCGTTGCAGCCTTGGCCTCAGCCATTAGCTTTTCGCCTTTTTGATTGATGGCTTTTAACTGTGCCTGGAGTTTTACATTATCTGTATTAAGTTGCGACCCTGTGATCTGCGCTTTATCTATCGAATCTTTGCTGGTGATGGTGATGGTACCTTTTTCCAGGAAAAAATCTATGTCGTCTGCCGTCTTTGAAATCAGGCTGCCGTTATCAGCATATTTATAGTTGCCGTCGATAAATTTTTCGAGGGGTAAGCCCTTGTAGTTAACCGCTAATGTGGCATTAACGGGGTTAAAGATAGTGCCGGTAAATGAAAATGCCCCGTTAACCACATTGGCCGAATCGGTAACATTATTAGCACCCAGTTGGTACGATAAATATACTTTGGCAGGTGTGGTGACATTGCCTAATTTACCATTAATAACAAAGGTATCTGTAGCCTGTGCAAGCGCCGTTGCCGGCAGCATGGCGGCTATGTAAAAAAATAATTTCTTCATTAAAATATATAAAAACTCTACGCTGCTAACGTTTGAGCAAGGGTTAAAATTGTGAATATCAGTTTAATTTTTGATATGTGCGCCACCAAAGGTCCGGCAATTCGCCTGATGTTGCCGTTTTATAGTCGGCATAGCTGCAGGGCACCAAATGAAAACGCTCATTAGGCGAACCTGCCGAAGGATAAGGCACCTGCATCCACCACCGGTCGGACTTTTTGCTTTTTACAAATATTACTTCCTGGTCGTCGTGGGTTAAGCTGGTTTTATAAATAAGGTATTGTGATTTAGGGTTAAGCGGAAAATCGCGCTTACGGTTATAAAAACCGTCAATAAAATACCAGATCATTTGGGCCAGTTGCCAGGCAGTTTGTCCGTTACTGTCATAAGCCGGGTTAAATTCATAAAAACCTATCGAGGTAAGTTTATCATTAAAGCCAGCGTAACGGCAGAGCTGGCAGGCTTCTTCACCATAAAAACCATTTGGTGTGGCATTGGCATTCCCCATGGCATCGGCAGCGCGAATTGCGCCGATATCGAAACTTACCATGCTGGCATTGCGGATAGCAGGTTCGGTAACAGCAATATTGCCGCTTAGTTCGCCTAAGCGGTGTACATCAAAATAGAGCTTATCCATTACCCGCAGGCTGTCCTGGCTTACAAAATAGGTTTGGTAGCCAAGGTTGCTGAAGTTAAACAGGTAATTTGGATCATGCAGGAATATTTTGTTGAGATAAGAGCCGGAAGTTGTTTCGATACTGCCGCCGTGATCATCTTCATCCAGGTCAAAATGTGAGTCGATCACCACCAGGTCAACCTTCTGTTCAAGCTCCTCATAACCTAGGTACTGGGCGTAAGTAAGATCCTGCCCCCCGCCTAAAATAACGGGGATGATGTCTTTTTTGATCAGTTCGGCTACTACAGTTTTAACGGCAAAATAGGTGTCGGTTACTTTTTCGCCGGCACGGATGTTTCCGAGATCAGCGATTTTTACAGAGTAACCGCCTTCATTTAGCTGGTAAAGTTTTTCGCGGATATAATCGGGAGCAAGCGAGCAGCCGGGATTGCCGGTTGCATTGCGATCATCCATAACACCAATAATAGCGATATCCGTTTTCTCTTCCAGATCTGGAAAATCGACAGAATAATGCACAATTTTATCGCCAAGCTGGCTGGTATAATAGCCTTTTTTAGGAGCTATCTTTTTAAGATCAATCGGCGTAAAAAAATCAGCTAATGACATAATTATTTAATGTGCAGATTTCAGATGTACAAATGTGCAGATTTTTTAGCCTAAAGCTTAAGGCTAAAAGCAGAAAGCTTTTCTTACCATGTTGCTTAAGTTTAAAAAAGAAAGCTTTCGGCCTCAGGCTTTCTGCTTTGAGCTAAAAAATAATCACATTTGCATCATGATCTTAATAACTGGCGCAACTGGTTTTCTCGGGGCCGAACTGGCAAAACTATTGGTTACCACTAACGGGCAGCGAATCCGCTGCACCAAAAGGGCAAGTTCAGTTATTCCAAAGTTACTGTTGCCATACCAGGAAAACATCGACTGGGTTGACGCCGATATAATGGATATTTTTGCATTAGCCGATGCTCTTGATGGCGTTACCCAAGTTTACCATTGTGCCGCCTGGGTATCATTAAAGCAGGCGGATAAAAAGTCGATGATCAACACCAATGTTACCGGGACTGCCAATTTGGTTAACCTTTGCAACGACCGTGGCATAAGGATGGTGCATGTAAGCTCAATTGCTGCTATTGGCGCAGCCAAACCCGGAGAGTTAATTACCGAAAACCATCACCTGGAGCAATCAACAGAAAATGATGGCTATGCCATATCCAAATTGGAAAGCGAAATGGAAGTTTGGCGGGGCATTGCCGAAGGTTTGGACGCTGTTATCGTTAACCCCTCGCTGATAATTGGCGCGAGTGCCGGTATCCAGGGCAGCGGCGCCTTATTCAACACGGTACGTAAGGGGCTTAAATTTTATACCTCGGGCACTATAGGTTTTGTTGATGTAGAAGATGTTGCCAAATGCATGGTAGGTTTAATGCACAGCAATATTACGGCCGAGCGTTATATCATCAGCGCCGAAAACCGGGACTACAAAGGTATGGTTACCGAGATAGCAAAAGGTTTCGGCATCAAGCCGCCCGCTATTTTTGCTAAACCCTGGATGATGGAACTGGCCTGGCGCGGAGCCGCTTTTGTTTCGGCTATAACCGGTGGTGTTCCGGCTATAGATAAAACATCGGCACAAACAGCTTCATTAACCCGCGAGTTTGATAATTCAAAAATTAAAAAGGCGATAGGCTTTGAATTTAAGCCCATCAGTAAGACGGTAGGGGAAATTTGTGAGGCGTTAAAATAGTGTAAGCTTTCAATTACCTATAAATTCTACCTGTTCTATCAGCAAATTTTTTCGCACCTTTGCAGCCAAGATGGAACAGTACTTTATTATTGATTTCGATAGTACCTTTACACAGGTTGAGGCCCTTGATGAACTGGCCCGGATCTCTCTAAAAAATCGCCCCGACCGCGAAGATATCTACAAACAGATAGAAGATTTGACCAATGCCTCGATGGAAGGTAAGCTGTCGTTTACCGAAAGTTTAGAGCGCAGGGTGAAATTGCTAAATGCTAACCGCGATCATTTAAAGCAACTGATCAGCCATCTTAAAAAGAAAGTTTCTACTTCTTTTTCGCGGAATACTATCTTCTTTAAAAATCACCAGGACGAGGTTTTGATCGTATCCGGTGGGTTCAAAGAGTTCATTACACCGGTAGTAACCGAGTACCACATTAAAAAAGAAAATATCTACGCCAACACTTTCGTGTTTGACGAGGAAGGCAATATTATAGGTTACGACCGCGAAAACCCGCTTTCGCAGGAAGGTGGCAAGGTAAAGCTGCTGAAAGAGCTTCAGTTACCGGGCGATATCTATGGCATCGGTGATGGTTATTCTGATTTTCAGTTAAAGGAATCGGGTATGATCAAAAAATTCTTCGCTTTTACCGAAAACATCGAACGTAAATCAGTAGCCGAAAAGGCCGACCATATTACCCCAAGCTTTGACGAGTTCCTCTATCTGAATAAACTGCCGCGTGCCATCTCCTACCCTAAAAACCGTATTAAATGTTTGGTTGTGGGCAACGTGGATGAGGATGCCTTAGACCAGCTTAAAAAAGAGGGTTACAACATGCGCCACCGCGACGATGTTGAAGAAAAATATCTTGAGGAAGCCGGTGTGTTATTTTGTGACGAAGAACATCAGCCAAGTGCCGAACAAGTTCAAAATGCAGGCAGGTTAAAGGTGATTGGTATTTTTGGCAAATGTAACCGCAAGCTGGCCGATGCCGCTGCCGAAAACGGAATTATTATATTTGACGACCCAAGACATAACCCACACAGTAATGATTTTCTTCCAAAAAGGGTAATGGCTTTCATGAATGAAGGTAAAACACATACCAGCTGTAATTTTCCCGATCTGCAGCCGCCGCGTGTTAACAATGCCCACCGTTTAATTCACATCCATAAAAACGTACCAGGGATACTGGCTAAAATTAATGATGTATTTGCCCGCCATAATATTAACATTGTGGGTGAGTTCCTGGTTACCAACCCGCAAATAGGTTATGTAATCACCGATGTTAATACAGGCTATGATACTGAAGTATTGAACGAGTTAAAAGCGATTGAGCATACCATTAAGTTCAGGCTTTTATATTAATTTTTCGCTTCAATATAAGGCACAACCAATACAGGAATCAATGATTTGTTGACCACCTGCTCGGCAACGTTTCCTAAAAAGAATTTATCGATACCGGTACGGCGGTGGGTGCCTAAAACTATCAGGTCGGCATTAAACTCCTGGCTGCATTCAATAATACCCTCGGCTGTTGAGCCGTATTGGGTGAAGTGAGCTATTTCCAGTCCTTCGCCCCATTCTTTTGCAGTCTGATCCAGCAGTGCGGCAGAACGCTCGGTTTGCAATGTTTCTAATTCTGTACCTGGCAGATTTATATTAGGATCATATGGCATCCCTCCTAATAAACCATCCTGGGTGTCAGTGGGCACAATGATAGGTTCAACTATGTGTACCAAACCAACTTCGGCATTATAGGTATGCGCTATATCAAAAGCGTAGGCCGCTGCATAACGTGAAAATTCGCTTTCATCAATACCGATGAGTATCTTCCTGATCTTCATAATAATATTTATAAGGCTTGTATCCATTATAACAACCTAATACGGATATGTTTTAGCAGTACACTATTTTATTACCTTTGAAGTATGCATTTCTCTCCCGAAATTGAAGACCGGTTAAATCAACTGCAGGAAAAGTACGAAGCCATGGGCCAGGATATGAACTCATACCTTGATGGCCTGCTTTATGCCGATTTTTTAACCTATTGGGATTATATCCACCTGGATACCCTGCTTAGTTTACAAAACCCTAAAACCCCATTTCCCGACGAGGAGATCTTTATCGTTTATCACCAGATCACTGAATTATATTTTAAGCTTGCCCTGCATGAGTGCAGGCAAATTGCTGAAGCAGCGCCGCTGACAGCCGAGTTTTTTACAGCGCGGTTAAAAAGGATCAACAGATATTTTGGTGCCTTAACCCACTCGTTCGAGATCATGGTTGACGGCATGGAAAAGGAACAGTTTTTGAAATTCAGGATGTCTCTATTACCGGCAAGCGGTTTTCAATCGGGACAGTACCGCATGATTGAGATCTACGCTACGGATTTTATAAACCTGGTTGCTAAAGATAAACGTGAGGAACTGCAGCATGCAACTATTGAAGCGCAATTTGAATACCTGTACTGGAAGTTTGGCGCTACCGAACTTTCCACCGGTAAAAAGACTTTGACGCTTAAACAGTTCGAGAAAAAATATTCAAAAACATTTATTGAACTGGGCAAGGCCGCTGTTAAGCACAACTTTAATACGCTGGCTAAACAATTGGATTCGTCATCACAACTGACTCCTGAATTGCGTAACGAATTGCGCCAGCTGGATATCAATGTCAACGTAAACTGGCCGCTTTCACATTATAAATCGGCGGTGCGTTACCTTAATCGTGAGCCGGAGGATATTAAGGCAACAGGCGGCACTAACTGGCAAAAGTACCTGCCGCCGCGTTTTCAAAAGCGAATCTTTTATCCCTGGGTATGGAGCGAAGAGGAAAAAGAGAACTGGGGTAAGGCCTGGGTTGAT
>JGI24737J22298_10000751_pt1 | contig 11462 bp, 11 predicted proteins | sample KBSCornC3_FD_22298 | JGI IMG/M metagenome (IMG submission 22298) | reverse complement strand
CTTCCCGAGCTTGACGCCGACCCACATGCTTTTCTCTGGCGCGCCTTCGATCCATGTCGCGACGGTGCGCCCGCCATTTTGGTTCACGTCGAGAACGAAGCCTTCGGACATCGATCCCTGGCATTTGGGGCAATTATTCGATCGCATCTCGAGCTTTCCCTTCTCTGGGCGGGCGCCCACGCTTGCGTGGCGCCGGATCCTTCAGTCTTACTCCCCGAGCACTCAATGCTTCGCGAAGCAGGCGTTCGACTTGAGCGTTGACGCTGCGCAAATCGGCGGCGGCACAGCGCTCGACCGCCGCCCACAAAGCAGGGTCGACGCGGAGAGGGTAGGCCTTGCGCTCGCCCGACACGATCGCGCTATTGGTAGAGCGTGCCGGTGTTGACGACGGGCTGGGTGTCGCGCTCGCCGCAGAGCACCACCATCAGGTTCGACACCATCGCCGCGCGCCGCTCGTCGTCGAGCTCGACGACCTTCTTCTCGGACAGTGACGCAAGCGCCATCTCGACCATTCCGACTGCCCCATCGACGAGCGTGCGGCGGGCCGCAACGATCGCCTGCGCCTGTTGGCGGCGGAGCATCACACCGGCGATTTCGGTCGCGTAGGCCAGGTGAGTGAAGCCGCATTCATCGATCGTAATTCCGGCGACCGCAAGGCGCTCCTGGAGCTCGGTACGCAGCTCAGCACCGACCTGGTCGTGATTGCCGCGAAGCGTGATTTCCTGATGCTCGAAATCATCATATGGATAACGCGAGCCGATGGTGCGGATGGCCGCCTCGACCTGGACGCGAACGAATTGCTTGTAATCGTCGACGTCAAACAAGGTCTGAGCAGTGTCGACCACGCGCCAGACGATCTGCGCCGCCATTTCGATGGGATTACCGCGCAGATCGTTGACCTTTATCTTTTCCGAGATGAAGTTGTTCGCGCGGACCGACAGCTTCTTCTTGCCCATCCACGGCCAGATCCAACGCAAGCCGGTCGCCCGGTCAGTGCCACGATATTCGCCGAACAAAGTGATCGCCACCGCCTGGTTGGGCTGGAGCATGTAGAAACCCGGCATCACGAGCACAAAGACAAGCGTCGCAGCGACGGCAATAACCAAGCCGGTCGCGCTTTCGCCGCCAAATGCGGCGAGCTGCTTGACTGCATAAATGTCGGCCAGAATCGCGAGCAGCAGGACGAACAGCATCAGATAGCCGCTGTACGTGGATGCCGGCCGTTCACTCGTTGCCGTCAGTGCGATGACTTTGTCGTTGGCCACCTTTGCCTCCCTGAAAATATGATATCATAATAATATGAAAAGCGCGCAGCCGTCAACTGGCGTGGCGCGAATGGCGCAGCTAAGGCTCCCCGTCATGACGAAATGGCGGTTGGTCATTCATGGAGGAGCGGGGTCGATGCGCCCAGGCCAGCTCGATCCAGAGCAGGAGCGCTGCGCTCGCGACGGCCTCAAAGCCGCGCTGGCCGGGGGTTCAACTATCCTGGAGAAACGCGGAAGCGCGCTCGATGCGGTCGAAGCAGCGGTACGGGTATTGGAAGAGGACCCGTGCTTCAACGCCGGTCGCGGAAGCGTGCTGACGGCGACCGGCTGCATCGAGCTGGACGCCGCGATCATGGACGGGCGAACTCGCCTCGCCGGTGCGGTTTCTGGGCTTAGGACGACTCGCGCGCCAATCAGCCTGGCGCGGCGATTATTGGAACAAGGACCGCATGTTTTCCTCTCGGGTCACGGCGCCGATGATTTCGCGCGTGATCATGGCTTCGAGCAGGTTGGCAACAGCTGGTTCGAAATGCCCGAGCGGCGGCGCCAGCTTGAAGAGCTGCTCACGAGCGACGGTTTCGATGACGAAGTGAAATACGGCACCGTGGGTGCTGTCGCGGTCGATATCGACGGCCATGTCGCAGTCGCGACTTCGACCGGTGGACTCACCGCCAAGCGCTGGGGCCGGGTTGGCGATTCGCCGCTGATCGGCGCCGGCACTTATGCCGACGACCGCTCAGCCGCAGTGTCGGCGACCGGCTCGGGAGAGTATTTCATCCGCGCCGTCGCGACACATCAGGTTGCGGAGCGGATGCGGTTGGCCGGACAGTCGCTGNAGGAAGCGATCGCTGCAGTGCTTGCGGACATCGAGCTACTCGGTGGCAAGGGGGGCTTGATCGCCGTCGCGCCCGATGGCGAGGCTGCGTGGGGCTTCACCACGCCTGCCATGTACCGCGGCATGGCCGACGCGACCGGGCAGGCCGTGCGCGTCTATTCGGACGAAGAGGAGCGGTAAGGCAGGTCCCGCCGCAGCCATTCTGCCTCCGCGGCGACGCCTTCGCGCTCCGCCTTGAGGAAATCGGCGACGGCATTGCGGAAGCTGCGGTTCGGGATGAAGTGCGCGCTCTTGGTGATCACCGGCTCATAGCCTCGGGCGACCTTGTGCTCGCCCTGGGCGCCGGCCTGCACGCACTTCAGACCATTCTCAATCGCCCACTCGACGGCCCTATAATAGCACAGCTCGAAATGGAGGAACGGCACCTCTTCGGTGCATCCCCAATAGCGGCCGTACAGCGTCTCCGGTCCGACGAAGTTCAGCGCTCCTGCGATTGGTTGCCCGTCGCGGCAGGCGAGGAACAGCAGCACCGAGTCGCCCATTCGCTCGCCGACGAGGTCGAAGAATTCGCGCGTGAGGTAGGGATGGCCCCACTTCCTTGAGCCGGTGTCCTGATAGAAGGCCCACATCGCGTCCCAATCGTCTGGGCCAATGTCGGGTCCGCGCAGCGTGAGGAAGTCCAGCCCCTGGCGCGCAGCGGTGCGTTCCTTGCGCAAAGTCTTGCGCTTGCGGCTGCTCAGCGTCGCCAGAAAGTCGTCGAAGCGCACATAGCCGCGGTTGAACCAATGGTACTGGACCCCGTGGCGGATCAGCCATCCGCGCCTCTCGCATTCCTCGGCTCCGCTCTCGTCGATAAAGGTGATGTGCGCCGAGGACATTTCGTTCTGCACGGTGACCGCTTCGATCGCGGTCAGCAGGTAATGCGGACGGTGGCCGAGGAGCCGCGAACCAGGCACTGGCGTGAACGGCACCGCGACCTGCAGCTTCGGATAATATTCGCCGCCGGCACGCTCCCAAGCCTCCGCCCAGCCGTGGTCGAATATATATTCACCCTGGCTATGACTCTTCAGATAGGCCGGTGCTGCAGCGATCAGATGCTCGGCATCGTCCTCGACCAGGATCGGTGCTGGCGTCCAGCCAGTGCCCGGGCCAACGCTGCCTGAATCTTCAAGCGCCGACAGGAACGCGTGGCTGACGAAAGGATCGTCTCCAGCAAGCCGGTCCCAAGCGACACCATTGAGGCCTGATATGCCCGAGGCGATCTTGGCGATGATCTCGGTTTCGCGGTCCGCCATAGCCGCTCAAGTGGGTAGACGCGGCGAGATGAATTAGGCCTTCACCGCAACGATTGCGTCGACCTCGACCGCGACTCCGAGCGGAAGCACCGCGACTCCGACGGCGCTGCGCGCGTGCCGCCCGGGCTCGCCGAAGACCTCCTGCATCAGCTCCGAGGCGCCGTTGGCGACCTTCGGCTGGTCAGTGAAGCTAGGCGCGCTGTTGACGAAGACTCCGAGCTTCACGATCCGTTCGACGCGGTCGAGTGAGCCTAGCGCCGCCTTCATCTGCGCGAGGAGCATGATCCCGCACCGCCGGGCGGCGGCGATCCCGCCATCGAGATCGACGTCCTCGCCAAGCCTCCCTTTGATCAGGCTGCCGTCCTCGGCAAAGCTGATCTGGCCGGAGATGTGCAAAAGGCCGCCCAGCTCGACGGCTGGGACATAGGCTGCCACCGGCGCGGCGGGTTGCGGCAGGGTGATTCCGAGTTCGGAGAGGCACTGGTCGATGTTCATCGGCCGCCCCAAGCACCGCAGCCGCGGCGAATCAACCCTCGCGGTGAACGGCAAAGCCCGCCCAGCTCTGGTTCACCGGCATCAGCTCGATCGTGTTGATGTTGAGATGGGGCGGAAGGTTGGCCAGCCACCAGAACAGGTCCGCATGATCCTCCGCAGTCATCGGGTTCGCACCTTGGTAGAGCTTGTCCGATGCTTGCTGATCGCCGCCGGTCCGCACCAGCGTGAATTCCGTCTCGGCCATTCCCGGCTCAACCGACGTGACGCGGACGCCGGTCCCTTCAACGTCGCAGCGCAAGTCGAGCGAGAACTGCCGGACGAAGGCCTTGGTCCCGGCATAAACCGCTCCGCCCTTGTAGGGATAGCTCGCTGCAACCGAGGAGAGATTGATGATCTGGCCCTTGCGTTCGATCAGCTTGGGCAGAAGCGCCCGGGTCAGCACGACGAGGCCGGTCACGTTGGTGTCGATCACCGTTTGCAGCCGGTCCCACTCCGTTTCGGAAAGCGGAGTGGTCGGTGGTGCAAGACCGGCATTGTTGAGCAGCAGATCGATTTCGCCCCAAGGCGCATCCAATCGCGCCAGGCTCTCGAGAGCCTCGCGATCGCGCATGTCGATCTCAAGCGGTAGGAAGGCGTCGCCCAACTCCTCCTGCAAGCGCTTCAGGCGGTCGCCGCGCCGGCCAGTCCCGATGGCGCGCCAGCCGCCGGCGACGAACTTGCGCGCCGCGGCTTCGCCGAACCCCGATGTCGCGCCGGTGACCAGGATGGTTTTCATCTGCTTCCTTCCTCAAGTTCGCGCCGCGCCTCTACGAGAGCTTCCGGCTTCACGCCAAGCTCCGCCGAAACGGACACGAGATCCGGCTCATGCCCCTCGAGGAAGCGTAAGAGGGCGCCAAGCAACGCCGGCTCGGCAGCTCGGGCGCGGAGCTCATCCGTCCCGATTCCGGTCAGGTCGATGAACCGCTGGGCCCGACGCTCGCACCCAAGCGTTGCCGCGAGCGCGGCGAGGGCAAGAACCAGCGGATCATTTGGTGTCTGGTGCGGCACGGCCTACAAGCTTGCGGCTGGGTCTAGAAGGAAGCGAATGGCGAAGATCCTGATCGTCGAGGACAATGCACTCAACATCAAGCTGTTCTGCGACCTGCTCGCGGCCCATGGTCATCAGCCCGAGGCGGTGACCGACAGTCGCAACGCGCTCGATGCCGCGCGCGAGTTCGATCCTGACCTGGTGATCACCGACATCCAGCTGCCACACGTCAGCGGCCTGGATCTCATCCGAATGATCCGCAAGGACGACCAGCTAGCCGGTGTGCCGATCATGGCGGTGACCGCCTATTCGGCGCGCGGCGACGAGGAGCGGATCCGCGCTGCGGGCGCGCAGGCCTATGTGTCGAAGCCGATCTCGGTCGTGCGCTTCGCCGAGACTGTGGATCAGTTGCTGAAGAATGGCCACCATAGAACCGCGCAAGCCGAATCGGACGAGCCTGAAATCGACAATCCGGAGAGTCAGGCGAACGATTCGGGCGATGGCCCCGGACCGGGCGAGACCGGCGGTGAGGAGACATAACTCCACCTGTCATGCTGAACTCGGTTCAGCATCCACTTCAACACCGGCTGTGTGGCTCGAGGATGAATCCTGACCTTCGTCAGGGTGACGCATCGGCGCTTATGCGCCTGGGATCACTTGATCTTGGCTTCCTTGAACTCGACGTGCTTGCGCGCGACTGGGTCGTACTTTTTGAAGCTTAGCTTCTCGGTCTGGGTGCGGGGGTTCTTCTTGGTCACGTAGAAGAAGCCCGTGTCCGCGCTGCTGACGAGCTTGATTTTGACGGTTGCCGGCTTGGCCATCGGACAGTCCCAAATGCTTGAAAAAAGAAAAGCGGCTCTCCGCCGCCCATTCGGCGCGCTCAATGACGAAAGCAGGTGATTGTGTCAACCGCGCGCGTGTTTGTCTTGCCTCCGTAACGAGCCCTTAACCTTCTTGGGAGAACCTCCGTTCAACCAGGAGGAAGGCGCATGGCTACCGATCCACTCGCGAAGGTGAGGACAGAGATCGGGCTGCGCGTTGCCGAGCTCCGCAGCGCCGGTCCGCGCATTTCGCCGCTCGATCTCCATGCTCGGATGGATGCGATTCGCCAACTGGCTGCGCTGAACGGCTTCGCCGCGCTCGAGGGCCTTGCACGTTCAACCGCGCAGCGCGCCCTTCTGCCCGGCCACCGGGTGGCGATACAATCGTGCCTCGAACATGTCGAAGAAGCCCTCGACAGTCGTTCCGACAGCGACTGCACGGCGATCCTCGCTGCGCTTGCCGTTCGCCTCCACTGACACCGTAGCGCCGTTCGTGCATTAGAGGCGCGATGCGCGCCTTTTCGCAGCTGCTCGACGATCTCGTCTACACGCGTTCGCGCAACACCAAGCTCAAGCTCATCGGCGATTATCTGAAGGAAACGCCGGACCCCGACCGTGGCTACGGGCTCGCTGCGCTCACCGGAACGCTCGACATCCCGCATGTGAAACCGGCAGCGATCCGTGGGCTGGTCGAAGAGCGGATCGATCCAGTCCTCTTCTACATGAGCCGCGACTATGTCGGCGACACCGCCGAAACCATGTCGCTGCTCTGGCCGACGCGAGCGGGAGAGCCACCGGAGGTCGACGATGCGACCATCTCGATCAGCGAGGCGATCGATCGCCTGCGCTCCGCCTCGAAACTGGATGCGCCGCGCGTGCTCGCTGCAATGCTCGACCATCTCGATGCGTCGGGGCGCTTCGCGCTGCTTAAGCTTGCCCTTGGCGAGCTGCGCGTCGGGATCAACGCGCGTCTCGCCAAGCAAGCGCTTGCGCAAGCCTTCGGGCTGGAGGTCGAAGCGGTTGAGGAGGTCTGGCATGGCCTCAGGCCGCCCTTCACCGAACTGTTCGACTGGGCCGAGGGACGCGGCGACCAGCCGGTCGCGCGCGACTTGCCCGTCTTTCGTCCTTTCATGCTCGCTCACCCACTCGAGAAAACGCATGTTTCGCTGGACGATTACGCGGCCGAGTGGAAGTGGGACGGCATCCGCGTCCAGCTGGTCCACGCCGGCGGCGAGACTCGGCTCTACAGCCGCACCGGCGACGACATTTCGGGAAGCTTCCCCGACATTGCCGAAGCCTTTCACACGCCGGGCGTGCTCGACGGCGAGCTGCTGGTGCGCGGTTCCGACCAAGGCGTTGCGGACGTCCACGGCGGCGCGGCCGCGAGCTTCAACGCGCTGCAGCAGCGGCTCGGGCGGAAGAACGTCAGCCAGAAGATGCTGAGCGCCTATCCCGCCTTCGTGCGTCTCTATGACATACTGTTCGATAACGGGGAGGACTTTCGAGAGCTGCCCTGGACTGAGCGGCGCAAGAGACTGGAAGCGTTCGCTGAGCGGCTCGACCCAGAGCGTTTCGACGTCTCGCAGCTGATCGAAGCGCAAAGCTTCGAGGAACTCGAGGACCTGCGCCTCAACGCCCGGGATGCTTCGATTGAGGGCATCATGCTCAAGCGTCGCGACAGCCCCTATGTCGCGGGACGCCGCACCGGGCTTTGGTACAAATGGAAGCGCGATCCGCTGACTGCCGATTGCGTGCTGATGTACGCGCAGCGCGGGTCGGGCAAGCGATCAAGCTACTACAGCGACTACACCTTTGGCTGCTGGACCGACGAGGGTGAGCTACTACCGGTCGGCAAAGCCTATTTCGGCTTCACCGACGAGGAGCTCAAATGGCTCGACCGCTGGATTCGCGGCCACACCGTCCAGCGCTTCGGACCGGTGCGCGAAGTCGAAAAGAAACTCGTGCTCGAAGTCGCCTTCGATTCGATCCACAAGAGCACGCGTCACAAGTCCGGCCTCGCCATGCGCTTTCCGCGCATCAGCCGGATACGGATCGACAAACCGGCGGCTGAGGCCGACCGAGTGGCCGGCCTGCAAGCGATGGTAACTTGAAGCGCGCGGCAAGGGCGTTAAGCCTTCCTCTCTGTTCCGGAGGGGAATCTAATGCTCAAAGCTTTGCTCGCGGGCGCNGCCGCGCTCGTATTTGCGGGCGCCGCAACCGCTGAAACCTACGCGGTTCAAGCCGGCAAACTGATCGTCGACGCGGCCCAGCCAGCGCNCGGCAACTCGACGGTAATCGTCGAAAGCGGACGCGTCGTCCGCGTGGAGCCCGGCTTCACCGCTCCGGCGGGCGCAATCGTTGTCGACGAGCGNAACATGACGGTCATGCCCGGCATGACCGATGCGCACGTGCACCTCACTGGCACCAGCGGCGAGCCCTGGTACAATCGTTTCACAAAAAAATATTCGGTTCCCTATCAGACGACGCTCGGTCTCACNCATGCCTTGGAGATGGCGCGCGCNGGCTTCACCACNGTGCGCGACCTNGGCGGCGACACCAGCGCAGTTATCGCCGTTCGCGACGCAGTNGCAGAGGGGCGCTTCCCNGGGCCGCGGATTAGAGTCTCGGGAGCGCCGCTGTCGATCGTCGGGGGCCACGCCGACGATGCGACCGGGCTTCCGCCCGAGCTCGCCGAAGCGGTAAATGAAGCGCACCTCAATCCGTCGGTCTGCACCGGCGTCGAGGAATGCCAGAAGGTCGTGCGCCAGCTTGCCGCGGCGGGTGTCGACGTAATCAAGATCATGGCCACCGGCGGCGTGCTCGATCCGGGTACGCGCGGGCTCGAACAGCATTTCACTGATGCAGAGATGAAGGGCATCGTCGATATGGCGCATTCGAGCGGCCTCAAGGTCGCCGCTCACGCCCACGGCACGCGTGGAATCCTGGGTGCGACGCTCGCAAGTGTGGATTCGATCGAGCACGGCACATTCCTCGACCAAGCGGGCGCGAAAGCGATGAAGGAGCACGGCACTTATTATGTCGCGACTCTGATGGCCTTCAGCGGCATTCAGAATTTGCTCGGCAAGGGCGTCATGTCGCCTGCGAGCGAGATCAAGACCCGCCAGACGCTCGGCGCCTGGGGCAAAGGTCTCAACCTTGCGTATCGGACTGGCGTGAAGATCGCGCTTGGCACCGACAGCGCAGTCGCTCCCCACAGCCTCGCCAATCGCGAGGTCGAGCTGATGGTCAGCAAGGGCGGTATGACCCCGCGCGATGCGCTCATCGCCGCTACCAAAGGCGGACCGGAACTGCTCGGCGTCGCGGCCGAGACGGGAACGCTCGATGCTGGCAAGTCCGCCGATCTGATTGCAGTCGAGGGTGACCCGTTGGTCGATCCGACTGCTGTTCAGCGCGTCGGCTATGTCATGGTCGCAGGACGACCGATCCCGATGAAAGGACAATGATGCGCTCGTCTCTGCTCGCAATCGCGCTAGTGCTGAGCGCGCCCGCTCACGCCGATGATACTCCGGCCGGCGACGTTCCGCCTAAGGATGTGAAGGCAGAAGCGCAGAAGCCTGATGACAAGGATGTGGTGAAAGCCAGCGTCGAGGAAGACGCGCAACCAGTCCGGCGCTCAATCCCGTTGCGCGGCAGAACGCTTGCCTACACGGCCACGCCTGGCCACCTCACGATCCGTAACGACAAGGGCGAGCCAACCGCGAGCCTGTTCTATGTCGCCTATACGGCGTCATCCGCGAACGGGCGGCCGCGGCCGGTCACCTTCCTGTGGAACGGTGGACCGGGCTCGTCGACCATGTGGCTGCACATGGGATCATTCGGACCGATGAAGGTGGACGCGTCGCTTCCGCAGACGATCGCGGGACCGCCGTTCCGCTACGGACCGAACCCCGACACGCTGCTCGATATCAGCGACCTCGTCTTCATCGACGCACCGACGACCGGCCTATCGCGAACGCTCGGCAAGGCCGAGCCAAAAGACTTCTTCGGCGTCGACAAGGACATCGGTGCCTTCTCCCGCGCGATCCAGCGCTATCTCACCAAATATCAGCGCTGGAACAGCCCCAAGTTCATCATCGGCGAGAGCTACGGCACAACGCGGGCGGCGGGGATTTCTTCGAAGCTGCTCGACCAGGGCGTTCAGCTCAACGGCATCACTTTCGTGTCGACCGTATTCAACTTCGCTGACTTCCAGGGCGATCAGTCGTTCGTCAATTTCCTGCCGACTTATGCGGCGGACGCTTGGTATCACGGGAAGATCGCTGACAAGCCCGAACTCCGCGGCTTCATCGCCAGGGCAAAGGAATTCGCCAACGGTCCCTACGCCCTCGCGCTCCAGAGGGGCAGCCGGCTCGGCGATGCTGAGAAGCAATCGGTCGCGCAGCAAATGGCGCAGCTGACCGGTCTTTCCGCAGATTACATCATCCGCTCGAACCTGCGCGTGGATCCGGAGCGCTTCCGCCGCGAGCTTCTTCGCGACCGTCACCAGATCATCGGCCGGATCGATTCGCGCTACGTCGGGACCGAACCTGACAACGCCGGCGATTCGGCGAGTTACGATCCGCAGGCGAGCGCGATCACCGGCGCATTCGTGGGCGCGCTCAACGACTACCTATCCCGAGATCTCGGCTACAAGACGCAACTGACCTATCGCCCGAACAATTATGGCGAAGTGTTTGGCGATAGCGGTCCGGACAGCTGGACCTTCCAGCACAAGTCAGCGGCAGGCTCGCAGCTGATTGCCGATACGAGTGTCGACCTTGCCGACGCCATGCGGCAGAACCCGCGGATGAAGGTGCTCTCGGTGAACGGTCTCTACGACCTGGCGACGCCGTTCAACGGTGCCGACTATGAGTTCGAGCATCTGGCGCTGGACCCGCAGATCGCGGCGAACATCCGCTACACTTATTATGAAGCGGGCCACATGATGTACACCGATCCGCCATCGGCCCGGCAGCTCAAGGCCGACCTGGCGTCATTCTACGCGAGCGCCATGTAGCGAAAAGGAAAAGGGCCGGCAGATCGCTCCGCCGGCCCTTCCGCCCCTCTGAGGGGAAATTACTCGCTTTTCGGCTGAAGGTTCACCGCCGCATATTTGCCGCGGCGATCGACCTCGAGCTCGAATTCGAGCCGGTCGCCTTCGTTGAGCGTCGGCATGCCCGCGCGCTCAACAGCTGAAATGTGCACGAATGCGTCGGGCTGTCCGTCGTCGCGCTGAATGAAGCCGAAGCCTTTCATGGCATTGAAGAACTTGACCGTGCCGCTGGCCTTTTCACCAGTCAGCTGACGCTGCGGACCACCGCCGCCCGCGCCGCCGCGGTCGCCGCCACCGCTGCGCTCGACCGCCATCGGCTCGCCTTCGATACGAAGGTTCGTCGCCGAGATCCGACCGCCGCGATCGACGAGCGTGAACTCGAGCGGCTGGCCGTCCGCGAGGTCAGTGAGACCCGCCTGCTCGACCGCCGAGATGTGGACGAAGACATCTTCGCCGCCATCATCACGGACGATGAAGCCGAAGCCCTTCTGAGGGTTAAAGAATTTGACGACGCCTTTGCCCTCGCCAACGACCTGCGGAGGCATTCCGCCGCCGGCGCCGCCACCACCGCGGAAGCCACCGCCGCCGCCGCCGCCACGGAATCCACCGCCACCGCCACGATCACCGAAGCCACCGCCGCCGCCGCCGCCGAAGCCGCCGCGGTTGCCATA
>JGI24737J22298_10000749_pt1 | contig 11478 bp, 10 predicted proteins | sample KBSCornC3_FD_22298 | JGI IMG/M metagenome (IMG submission 22298) | reverse complement strand
CAGGACCTGCAATTCCTCGAAGGCGACGCGCAATTCTTCTTCGGCCTGGCCCTGCTCCTCGATCCGCCTGGAGGGTGCGGGCGCGGGGGGAGGGGACGGGGAGGAGGGCTGGCTCGATCGGAACGATTGCAGATCGCGCGACAATTGGGCGACGCGGCGCGCCAGCCGGTCGCGATCCTCCATCAGATGCGCATTTTCCTCCAGCGCGGATTCCAGCGATGTGCGCAATTGCTCGATTTCATCGAGATGACTGCCGCCTGCCGCCCCGGATGCTTCTGCTTTCTCGGCCATGATTTTCCCTGTTGCCAAGGGAGGTAACGCACGACCGCGAAAATGGCTCTAAATTAAGTCAAATACCGTTGCACCTTTTTCTCCTTCCGCTTCGTTCCCAGAAAGGAGAAGGCGTAATGCAGATGAGGGACATTATCGTGATCGGGGCATCGGCCGGGGGCGTCGACGCCCTGCGGCGGCTTTGCGCCGAATTGCCCGCGGACCTGCCCGCGTCGGTCTTCGTCGCGCAGCATCTCTCGCCCTCGGCGCGCAGCGTCCTTCCTCAATTGCTCGACCGGGTGGGGCCGCTCCATGCGCTTTGCCCGATGGACGGGCAGGCCATCGAGCCGGGCCATATCTATGTCTCCGCGCCGGATCTCCATATGCTGCTGCGCCCCGGCAGGATAATCATGCGGCGCGGCCCTTATGAAAACCGCACGCGTCCTGCGGTGAACGCCTTATTCCGGTCGGCGGCGATTCATTACGGCGCAAGGACGATGGGCATCGTGCTCACCGGCCTGTTGGATGATGGCACAGAGGGATTGATCGCGATCAAGGCGGGGGGCGGGCTGTCCATCGTCCAGGACCCGGAGGATGCGGAATGGCCGTCCATGCCGCGCAACGCGCTCAAGCGGGACCATGTCGATCATGCCGTCCGGCTGGATGATCTGCCCGGTCTGCTGGCCCGGCTAGTGCGCGAGGAGGCGACCCCTACCATACCTTTGCCCGAAGAATATCTGATCGAAGACCGCATCGCTGCACAGGAGTTTGCCGTGGCCGAACCCCAGATCGTAACGCCGGGCAGGCCCAGCCACATGTCCTGTCCGGACTGTGGCGGCGTGCTGAACCATATCGAAAGCGACAGCGAAATCCGTTTCCGCTGTCAAGTGGGCCATGCCTTCACGCCTTTGGGACTGGCGGAGGCGCAGAGCGACGAGCTGGAACGGGCGCTGGCGGTCGCGGTGCGGACGCACCGGGATCGTATCCGTCTGTTCGATCAGATGCAGGACAGCGCCCGGAAACGCGGTCTGGACCATGCGGTAAGGCGCTGGACGGAGGCTTCGCGGGAAAGCGAGCATATGATCGAAGTGCTGGAAGACGCGATGACCAGCCTGCGCAAGACGTCGAACGAGGGGGAGGGCTGACGCCGCTGCCCGACCGCCCGTAATGGCGGAGCAGCGTGGCCATTTCCGCGAGGGAACAGAGATGGTCCACGGCGACGCAGGCGGCGGCCCTTCGTGGCATGGAAGGCGCGGTTGCCTCCGCCGGGTCCTGCACGATGGCTATGCCGCCCTTGTCCTTGATCGCGACCAGCCCCGCCGATCCATCGCTCAACTGGCCGGTCAGGACGATCCCCACGACCTGCTGCCCGAACGCTGCCGCCGCGGAGCGGAAGAGGGGGTCTATTGCGGGCCTGCTGAAATTCTCCTTCGGACCCCGCAGCAGCCTGATGCGGTCGCCCTCCACGACCATGTGCAGGTCAGGCGGGGCGACATAGATATGCCCTGCCCGTATCTCCTCCCCATCGCCTGGCTGGCCGGCGGGCAGGGAACCCGCATGGTTCAACAGGTCTGCAAGCCGGCTGATGCCCGCGCCGACATGCAGCACGATCAGCACCGCCGCCTTCATGTCTGCGGGAAGCAGCGCTGCCAGCCGCATGAGCGCATCCACCCCTCCGGCGGACGCTCCGATGACGACGATGTTGCGGCAGGTCATGCATGGACCTTTCCATCAACCTTCCTGTTCGGGCGCGCCGGGATGCTGGCGGCCATCGTACACCATCGCGACCAGGATCGGCGAAGTCTCTTGGGCGAAATATTGCATGCGCAATTCCGCAGGGAAAGGGCGTCCTTCCCCGTCGCGCAGCCTCGCGTCGATGAGCAGTTCCGACTGCGCGCCACTGCGCAGCGGGGCGATGACCGCTTGCAGATCGTCAGCCGCAATGTCCAGAAGCACGTCGGGCAGCGTCATTTGCGAAAGCTGATGTGCGTCCAGCCCCAATTTCCGCTGGGCGCCGTCATTCACCAGGAGGAAGCGCAGGCTCGCGGGGTCCAGAAAATAGATCTGGCTGACGGACGCGCTCAGAATCCGGCCGAGATAGCGGGTATATTCCTCGCTGCTGCGCTCCTCTGTTATGTCCTGGAACACGATCACCAGACCGTGATTGCCGCCATCTTCGTCCAGCAAGCCCGTGATTCGGACGCGGCAGATGATGCGTCGGCCGCGCCTGTCCACCCCCTCCAGCTGGCGTTCATTCTGGTCTTCCGCGCCCGATTGCACCGCGATCATGCTGTCGCGCAACTGTTGGACGGGCAGGCCGATGTCCAGCTTGTCGAAGCTGGTTCCGATCACTTCCTCGGCGCGCAGGCCCCAGCTATTCTCGCTCCAACGGTTCCAGCTCTGTATGCAATGGCGCGTGTCGAGCACCACAATGCCCGCATTCATCGACCGCAGCACGGATTCCAGGTGCAGCCGGTATCCCGCCGCCTGCTCGGCCTGGATACGCAACTCCTCATTGACGGACTCCATCTCCTCATTGGAGGAGCGGGCCTCCTCGTTCAGGGTCTCCAGTTCCTCATTGGTGGATTGAAGCTCTTCGTTGGTCGTCTCCAGTTCCTCATTGGTGGACTGAAGCTCCTCATTGGTGGTTTCCAACTCCTCGTTCGCCGACTGGAGTTCCTCGATGGACTGCTCCAGATTTTCCTGCGCCGCCTCCAGTTCGCGATGCAGTGTGTGGATGCCGGTATGGTCGTGAAAGGCCAGCAATATGGCGTGGACGCTTCCGTCGGCGCGCTGGAGCGGGCGGATGTCGATGGTAAGCCGCATTACCTCGCTCTGGTTCAGGCGATATTCCTGATCCTCCAGCCTCAGGCCCCGGCGGTTGCGGAAGGCCTCGTCGATCGGCCCCCTCAATTCGATCGGCCGGTAGGAAATGGGCAGGTCCTGGAAGGGGCGGCCCAGATCGGCTTCCCCGACCCCCAGCAAATGTCGCGCAGGCTGGTTGGCGAGCGCCACCGCGCCCGCATCGTCGATAACCAACAGCGCGGTTCCCGCTTCGTTGATGATCGCTTCCAGCAGGTGCACGTCCGGCAGGGGCATGTCCAGCCGGGTCGGGCGGTTGGCGGTGAAGCTGCCGTTCAGAGGCCGCCGCCATTCCTGCGGCACTTTGGCGAAGATGCGGTGCTTCATGTCGACGGGGCGGAACAGGGATGATCGGGCGAGTTGCGTTTCCGCCTTGCCCAGGAACAGGAAGCCGTCCGGATTGAGCGCATAATGCAGACGGGGCAGGACGACTGACTGGGTTTCGGCCTCCAGATAGATCAGCAGGTTGCGGCAGGCGAGCAGGTCGATGCGGGAGATCGGCGCGTCATGGACGACATTGTGGCGCCCGAATATGACGCATTTGCGCAGTTCCCGTTCGAACACATAATGATTGTTGGTCCGTTCGAAATATTTTTCCAGCAGCGGGGCGGGAACACTGTCCACCTCTCGCGGAGAATAGGTGGCGACGCGGGCGATCTTGAGCGCTTCCTCGTCAAGGTCTGTCGCATATATCTTCACGCGGCGGCTGAAATCCGCCATGCCCAGCGCCTCGGCCAGCAGCATGGCGATGGAATAAGGCTCCTCCCCGCTGGCGCACCCGACGCTCCAGACTCGAATCGGGCGGTCTTCATCGATGCTCTCCAATATGTCCGGGATCACCTGGTCACGGATCACATTCCATGCATCCTCGTCGCGGAAGAAGGAGGTGACGTTGATCAGGACGGTGTTGAGCAGTTCCTCATATTCGCTCGGCTGCGCTTCCAGATAAGCGCGATGAAATCGTCCGCATTCACCGCTTCCATGCGCAAGGTGATGCGGCGGCGCAGGCTGGTACGCTTATAGCCCCGGAAATCCAGGCCACGGCTTTCCTGAATATGATGCAGCAGGGCTTCGAACTCAGGATCGGGGGCGGCTCTTTCGACCATTTATATCTTTCGGCTCCGGTTTGGGTTGCTCCTTGCTATGCCCGAATGTGTCCGCCGTCCATGCAAGTCGGGCCGTGCGGCGCCGAAATGAGCAGGAGTGCCCCGTCCGCTTGATCCCGGTTAGTCTGTTTTTCCGGAACGCTTGTCCGGCTCTCGAATTCTAGTCACGATGCGAAGGAAGGTTTTTGTCGTGGCAACACAGCTTGATTATCGTGAATCGCAATTTCTGCAGCAGCCTTTTCAGGAGGAGTTGAGTCACTGGAATCGTCGACGGCTTTCCCCTGGATTTCCGGAGGAGATGACGGGAGAAAGGTTCGATCTGGATCGGCGGATGCTGCGGCTCGAACATGGCTTCATCAATGAGCTTCGTGCGGAAATCAAGGAGGAAGCCGCGCAGGCGCCGGTGGACGCGACCGGATTTCTGCAATGGTTCGAGGATCTGAAGCAATCGGGGCCCGGGCAGAATGATCCTCTGTTCCCTTGGCTCGCGGATCAGGCGGACCGAGATGACATCCGATGGTTCCTTTCCCAGGAGGCGGCGGGCGAGGCAGGTTTCGAAGATCTGGTAGCCTTCACCCAGGTAAAGTTGCCGCCACGCGCAAAACTTGAGCTTGCGCGCAATTATTGGGACGAAATGGGTCGCGGCAATCCCAAGGGGATGCATGGACCGATGCTGGGCCAGCTGGTGGACGTACTCGGTCTTGACGTGCATATCGAAGGCACTTTGTGGGAAAGCCTGGCCCTGGCCAATGCGATGACCGCGATGGCGACATCCCGTTGTTACGCCTGGCATAGCGTGGGCGCACTCGGCGTGATCGAACTGACCGCGCCCGGCCGTTCCGCCCATACTGCACGGGCCCTTCGCCGGATTGGCCTGAGTGGAAGCGAACGGCGTTATTTCGACCTTCACGCCGTTCTCGACATCAAGCATAGCCGGGACTGGAATAACGAGGCTATTGCGCCTTTGGTGGAGAAAGATCCCCGGCGCGCTACCGCCATGGCGGAAGGCGCGCTGATTCGCTTGCGATGCGGACAGCGCTGCTTCGAACGGTATCGCGCTCATTTCGGATTGCGCTGATATGGCCCCCCTGAGAATTTTGCTGGTCGAGGACGATCCCGCCATTGCGTCCGTCATCGCCGACATATTGGAGGAAGGCGAATATGAAGTGGATGGGCCTTATGCGAGCTTGTCGGACAGCGCGGCAGCCGTAGCCGCTCATCTTCCTGAAGGCGCGATACTCGATATCCGGTTGAAGGATGGCGACATCGGACTACTGGCCGACGACCTGGACCGGTACGATATTCCCTACCTGTTTTGCACCGGCGCCTTTGCCCATCCGATTATAGATGCCCATCCGGACGCGCCGCTGATCCCGAAAACTGCCTTGCATCTTCATCTGGCTACGACATTGCGGAAGATGCTGCATTGATGGACACGCATGATGCCGAGTGGGCATTATTCTTCCTATGAAAGGACCAACCTCGCCTGCTCCGGCGGCGGGATAGAGCGGCGCTGATATGGCTAGCCAGATGACCGAACCGCTGGACTGTCTTGTGATCGGCGCCGGTCCTGCCGGGCTGACCGCCGCGATATATCTGGCTCGTTTCCATCTGAAGATCGGCATCGTCGACACGGGCGGAAGCCGAGCCGCCATGATCCCCCTCACACATAATCATGCGGGCTATCCTGGCGGTATTTCAGGCGAGGAACTGTTGAGGCGGATGCGGGAGCAAGCTGCGCAGTTCGGCGCCGATGTGACGGCAGGAGCGGTGAGTGGCCTGGACAGCGACGGCGATATGTTCCTTGCGCGGATCGGGGATGAAATATGGCGCGCCCATGCTGTCTTGCTGGCAACAGGCGTGGTCAATAATCGTCCCCTGATCCACCCGGAAATCCATGACATGGCGCTCCGCCGCGGCCTGCTGCGCTACTGTCCGATCTGCGACGGCTATGAGGCGACCGACCGCCGCATCGCCGTTATCGGGACGGGAGGGCATGGGTTGAGGGAAGCGCTGTTCCTCCGCCTCTATTCTCGCGACGTGACGCTGATCGCGCCGGACGGGGAACATGCCCTGTCCGGCGACGAGCGGCGGCGGCTGGCCGAGGCGGACGTGAAGGTGCGGGACGGTCCCTGCGGCCCCCTCTATCTGGAGGGGGACCATATCATGGTTCCCACCCCAGACGGGCTCTCTGCCTATGAGACGCTGTACCCGGCTCTGGGATCCGTGATCCGGTCGGAACTCGCGATCATGCTGGGCGCGCGGGCGACGGAAGAGGGATGCCTGATCGTCGACGATCATCAGCGCACCACGATTCCGGGGCTTTATGCGGCCGGGGACGTGGCGAAGGGTCTCGACCAGATCAGCCATGCGATGGGGGAAGGTGGCGTGGCGGCGACGACCATCCGCAACGACCTCGCGGAGAAAATATCCTTGCTGCGCGAACGGCGGAGTTAAGCCAGGCGAGCGCTCAATCCGCCGTTTTGAACGCTGCGGTCAATTCCTCCAGCCAAACCGTCGCGGTGGAATCAGACGGCGCCCGCCAATCGCCGCGAGGCGAAAGCGCGCCTCCGGCCGAAACCTTGGGTCCATTGGGCAAAGCAGACCGCTTGAACTGGCTGGTGGCGAAGAAACGGGTCAGAAAATTTTGCAGCCAGTGCCGGATCGCCGGCAGGTCATAGGCCAGCTTCGCGCCGTCCGGATAGCCCGGCGGCCATTCCCCCTTCGCCGCGTCGCGCCACGCATGCCAGGCGAGGAAGGCCACCTTCGACGGCGGTAGTCCCGCCCGCGCAATGTGATGCAGGAAGAAATCGTTGAGCGCATAGGGACCCACGCGTTCCTCCGTGCTCTGCATNGCGCCGCTTGCGTCGGCGGGCACCAGTTCGGGCGAGATCTCGGTATCCAGGATCGCGGACAATATCGCCTTGGTCGCCTCGTCAAACTGGTCGGTCGCGATGCACCATCGGATCAGATATTGCATCAGGGTCTTGGGCACGCCGCCATTGACGCCATAATGGCTCATCTGGTCGCCCACGCCATAGGTGCACCAGCCCAGCGCCAATTCCGACAGATCGCCCGTGCCGATGACGAAGCCGCCATGGCGGTTGGCGAGGCGGAACAGATAATCGGTGCGCAGCCCCGCCTGCACATTTTCGAAACTGATGTCGTAGACCGGCTCGCCCCTGGCATAGGGATGGTCAATGTCCTTCAGCATCTGCATGGCGGCGGGCCTTATGTCGATCTCTTCACCCGATGCGCCCAGTGCCCGCATAAGCGCCCAGGCGTTGGACTTGGTATGCTCGCCAGTCGCGAAACCAGGCATAGTATAGCCCAATATGGAGGAGCGGGGCAGGCCGATCCGGTCGCAAGCCTTGGCGGCGACGATCAGCGCATGGGTGGAATCGAGCCCGCCCGACACGCCGATCACGAAATGCTGGCCGGACGTGGCGCGAAAGCGCGTGACCAGACCCTCGACCTGGATGTTGAACGCCTCATAGCAATCGGCATCCAGTTGCAGCGGATCGGCGGGCACGAAGGGAAAGCGCCGCACATTGCGGAGGAGCCTGTCATCCCGCACCGGACTGCGGCAGCGGAAGCCGATGCTGCGAAACCGCCTTTCCGGATGGGCGGCAGCGGCCGCATTGTCATGAAAAGTGCCGTTGCGCATCCGCTCCAGCCTCAGCCGCTGCACGTCGACATCCGCATAGACGATCTCCGGCTGGTCGCCGAAGCGGGTGGATTCGACCAGCAGTTCGCCCATCTCATGCACCATCGCCTGCCCGTCCCAGGCGAGATCGGTCGTGCTTTCGCCCATGCCCGCCGCGCTATAGGCATAGGCCGCGAGACAGCGCGCCGATTGCGCGGCCGAGAGCAGGCGCCGGTCCCGCGCCTTGCCGATGGTGATGTTGGACGCCGACAGGTTGCACAGGATCAGCGCCCCCGCCATTGCCCCGAAGGTGGAGGGCGGCATCGGCCCCCAGAAATCCTCGCATATTTCCATGTGGAAGATGAAGTCAGCCATGTCCTCCGCCGCGAAGAGGAGGTCGGTGCCGAAAGGCGCCTTTCGTCCCGCCACCATGGTTTCCATCCCCGCCAATTCTGCTCCGGGCGCGAACCAGCGCTTTTCATAATATTCCCGATAATTGGGCAGATAGCTTTTGGGCACGACGCCCAGCAATTCACCGCCCGCCAGCGCCAGCGCGCAATTATAGAGTCTCCCCCCATGCCGGATCGGGGCGCCAACCAGCAGCACCGGCAGATCGGCGCTGGCTTCGATCAGGCCGCCCAACTCCGCCTCCACCCGGTCAAGCAGAGCTTCCTGATGATGGAGATCGTCTATGGCATAGGAGGACAGGCACAGTTCGGGGAAAAGCACCAGATCGGCCCCCGCCGCGNCCGCATCGCGGGCCAGGGACAACAGGGCGGCGGCGTTGGCGCCCACNTCCGCGACGCTGGCGGCGGGGGTGGCGGCGGCGATCCGCACCAGCCCTTGCGGCCGGATCGAGGCGAAACGGTCAGTCATTGCCCAGCGCCTCCATCATCATGTCCAGTGCCGTCCTGATGGCGGCGATCCTGACCGGCCCTCGACCGATATCGCCCAGATGCAGGTCGCGATGGGCGGTCGCGCCGCCGCGCCGCGCGCAGGCGAGATGCACCAGCCCGGATTCCTCGCCGTCCGGAGCGGTGCTCGCATAACCGGTGATCGCCAGCACGACGTCGGCATGGGATGCCTCCATCGCCCCTAACGCCATGGCGATGGCGACTTCGCGGCTCACCGCGCCGCAAGCCTCGATCCGTTCGCGGGAAATGCCCAGCAATTCGCACTTGGCCTCCTCGCTGTAGACGATGAAGCCCCGTTCGAAAGCGTGGCTCGCGCCTTCGACATCCGTGAGCAGCGACGCCAGCAGCCCGCCGGTGCAGCTTTCGGCAGTTGCCAACTTCAACCCGACATCGCAACATGACCGAAGCAGCGCTTCCGCCATCTGCTCGACTGCGTCGGGAAGCGCGGGGGAGAGGGTTTCGGCGGGTCCTTCCATCAGGTCTTGCGTCGCTCCCTTCGGTTTGCGGGCCTANCACGTTCGCTTATTTCCGCTGGTCCCTGGGTTCGCCTTCGGAAGCTGTCCGACCGGCGCGGCTGTCCTTCTCCTCGCCCCGNCGCGTCATCGTTTCGGGATTATAGTTGGAGGGGATCGCGCCGCCGCTTGACGGGTCGCGTNCGGGTTCGCGATCCAGCGTATCGCTCGGCCGCCGTCCCGCGCCGGGAGGCTGGTTTTCGGTCGAGATATTGGGGTTGCGGGTGTGACGGGTGGGGACTGTCCGTTCGCTTCGATGTTTCTCTTCCATGGCTTGCTCTCCTGGATATGCATGAAGGGGGTTCCTTCGGAAAGGGACGGACGGGCAACCGGCGAACGGGCCGAATCGTTCCACGGACTCGCCGGGCCATCGGCGTCGACCGGCCTTTCCGCTAAAACAGGTTATGCATCGGGTCGAATGTCAAAGCAGCCAGCTCGACGCCAGGGACANGGCGCAAAGGAATGTGACGCCGGTGGTCGTCCATCCCAGCATATTGGTCCAGCGNCCGTTGGTCCGCGCCCCGACCACGCCCGGCCTGTTGGTGAGCAGCATCATCAGAAACAGCAACGGCGGCACGGAAAANCCCTGGACAATGCCCGACCAGACCAGNGCCTTCATCGGGTTGAANCCCAGGAAGTTCAGCATGATCGCGAGCAGCGTGACCGCNGCGATGATGGCGTAGAACAGCCTGTTCTCGTCNGGCGCGTCGTGCAGGCTGCCTTCNCTGCCCATGCCCTGCACCAGATCATAGGCCGCGCCCGTCGTCATGACCGGCACCGCCAGGAATCCCACGCCGACGATGCCCNCGGCAAAGAGCAGTTTGGCCGCTTCCCCGGCGACCGGCTCCAGNGCGGCGGCGGCGTCCGCNGCGCTTTCGATGCCGGTCTGTCCAGCGGGATGCAGGGTGGCGCCGGTGGCGAGCAGGATGAAATAGAGGATGATGTTGGAAAAGATCATGCCGGTCAGCGCCTCGCGGCTCGTCCGCTTCATTTCGGCAACGCTGGCCCCTTTGCGCTGCCGCAGGCGGCGCCCAATGGCGATCTGCTCCTCCACCTCCTGATTGGATTGCCAGGTATAGATATAGGCGGAGAGCGACGTGCCGATGCAGGCGACGATCAGCGACAGCGATTGCGCATCGATCTTCAGGCCGGGGACGAAGGTCGCGCGCAACACTTCCGCCGGATCGGGCCGGGCCATGACCGCCGCCGCCACATAGGCGAAGAGGATGAGGGCGAGCCAGCGGAACACGCGCCGGATGAGGGTGTAGGACCCCCAATATTGCAGGGTGAAGATGACCGCCGCCGTGCCCGTGACGATCAGGGGCACGGGGACGGGCAGGAACAGGCCCAGCGCCGCGCCGATGCCGCCCAGGTCCGCCGCCGCCTCTATGATGTTGCCGACGCAGGCCAGCGTCACCAGCGGCAGCAGCAGCCAGCGCGGAAACTGGTCGCGGATGCAGGCGAACAGGCCCTTGCCATAGACCTGCCCGATCTTCGCGGAAAGATAGACGACGACATACATCATCGGCAGCAGCATCGGCGCCACCCACAGGAAGGCGAGGCCGTAGCGCGCCCCCGCGCTGGCGTAGGTGCCGATGGCGGAGGGATCGTCGTCCGCCGCGCCGGTCACGATTCCCGCGCCGACGGTCTTCATCAAGCCCGCCCGAGGCCTGTCGACCAGTGTTTCGGCTTCCATCGGTTCGCGGATCGGGGCGGTCAATTCTCACCTCGCGGGGACAGGAGCGTTGTTCAACACGAAGCGGACAATCACGGGTTCATCGCCGCTAACGCAGGATAGCGGCAGCCATCATTTCAATCGTCCAGGCCCGCAACGCCGGAACCTACCCCCGGACCGCGGATTGGGGGCGGCATGGCGGACAGCAAGGCAGATTGGATCGTTTCAATGCGAAGGGCGGACTTTGCCGCCGCCTGGGCCATCGCGCAGCGCCATATGGAGGGGCGGGACCCGGCGCGGCGGGACGATCCGGCGCTCCCCTATCATCGCCGCTGGGTATGGGACGGACGGCCCTATGACGGGCGGCATTGCCTGGTGCGCTGCTATCATGGGCTGGGCGACAGCATCCAGTTCGCGCGCTTCCTGCCGCTGCTGGCGGAGCGCGCCGCTTCCCTGACGGTCGAGATGCAGCCGAGGCTGATCGATCTGATGG
>JGI24737J22298_10000747_pt1 | contig 11486 bp, 9 predicted proteins | sample KBSCornC3_FD_22298 | JGI IMG/M metagenome (IMG submission 22298) | reverse complement strand
AGCTGGACATTATCGTCCGCCACCTCCGTCACGATCCGGCGCGCGACATGATGCGCGCACTCGACCAGATAGGCGACCAGCACGACGTTGCGAATGCCCTTGCGCCCGTCGGGCCGAAGATAGCCATTCCAAAGGACAGGAGCATCGTTCATGTCGGATCTCCGTCCCGCAGCACGTCGCGTTCGTGCGACGGAATATAGTCGCTGCGCAGGTTGTGCCGGTGCACATGTTCTCCCCTCGCTGCCGGTCTGGTCATGGTGCCAATCGGGATGCCATAGCGCATAACCTTGTCGCCGCTCGCCAGGTCGCGGCGCGCCAGCTTGTGCCCCAGGCCGACCGCGCCTGCCGCGATCACTGGTGCCCCATCGATTTCCACCTGCTCCCCCGCATCGATGGGAGCGACGCAGATAACCACATTGTCGGTGGGGTGCAGGGCAATGACCCGGACGCGATCAGTCATAAGAAAATCCATANAAGCGTGCCGCGTTGCCGCCGAACACGGCGGCGCGTTCGCCAGGGTCGANATCATCGAACAGGGCCAGGGCCTGGTCGAGCCAGTCCCGATATCCCCCGGCCANATTCAATACCGGCCAGTCGCTGCCCCACATCAGCCGCTGCGTACCGAAGGCGGCGCGAACCGCCTCGACATANGGGGCNATCGTCGCCGCCGACCAATCATCGCCTGCCTCGGTCCACAGGCCCGAAACCTTGCAATAGACGTTCGGTTGCGCCGCCAGCCGCGCGATGGAATTCCGCCATGCAGCGCTGTCGCCGGAAGCGATGGCCGGTTTGCCGCAATGATCGAGCACTATAAGCAAATCGGGATGCTGCGCGGCGAGCGCGACAATATCGTCGATCTGGTGCTGAAGCACCAGCGCATCGAAGCGCAGCCCGGCGACGGCCATCGCCTCCAGCAAGGGGCGGAACGCCGACTGCAATATCCAGCCCGGTTCAGGCTCGCCCTGGATCATCGGGCGCAATCCCTTGAGCAGGGGACGGCGAACCAGCGCGGATAGCTGGTCCAGTGCATCCGTCGCGGCAAAGTCGATCCAGCCGACCACCGCTTTGACATGGGCGGCCCGCTCGGCAAGTTTCAGGATGAAGCGGGTTTCCTCGACCGCCGGAGCCGCCTGGACGAGAACGGTTCCGGTCACGCCGGCATCAGCCAGCAGCGGCGCGAGGTCGGCAGGAAGGAAATCCCGGTGGATCAACGCCAGGTCGGGGGTTGGCCAGTCAGTGAACGGATTGGCCAACTGCCAGAAGTGCTGATGCGCATCGATCATCCGCGTCAGCCTTGCAACTCTTGGACCACCGGGACCGGCGCGTTGTCCGGAATAACTCCTTCATCCTTCAGCGCCGTCCAGAAAGACGACGGGATCGGGGTGCTCGCGAGGGCCAGCGTGCGGTCGACCAGGTCGGCGCTGCCAAGCCCGACCAGAACCGACGCGATAACAGGATGCGCGCGGGTGAATTGCAGCGCCGCGGCAGCCAGGGGCACTCCGGCCTCATAGCAGAGCGCCTCGATCCGACCGACCCGCGCGATTATCTCGGGCGGCGCAGGCGCATAATCGAAATAAACGGGTTGGCCCGAGCGCGTTCCAGTCGCCAGAATACCGCTGTTGTAGACGCCGCCGGCCACGATCCGCGCCCCATGGGCTGCGACACGATCGAAAAATCCGTTCAGCGGTTCCTGTTCCAGCAAGGTGTAACGCCCGGCCAGCAGGAAGCAATCGAAGCGTCCGACCGCCATGGCCTGGTCGATCACCGCGGTCTCATTGACGCCAAGCCCGATCGCGTCCACCGCCCCGCTGGCGCGCAGTTCGTCCATGGCCCGGTAACCGCCCTCCGCGAACTGCGCGAAATGGTGCGAATGCATCGCTCCGTGCGTCAACGATCCCAGATCATGCGCGTAGAGCAGTTCAATGCGATCCAACCCCAGCCGGCGCAGGCTCTCTTCAAACGAGCGCATCACCCCATCATAGCTGTAGTCGAAGTGCACCTTGTTCGGCAGCGGGTCGGCAAATCCGTCGCGCATGGGGTGCAGGCTTTCGCTTGTCGGGTCGAGCAGGCGTCCGACCTTGGTCGAAATGACGAACTGATCGCGCGGCAGATCGCAAAGGGCCACTCTTAGACGCTGCTCCGACAAACCCATGCCGTAATAGGGCGCCGTGTCGAAATACCGAACGCCGCTTCGCCATGCACGGTGCACCGCGTGGACCGAGTCAATGTCGCGCACAGCCCGGTAGAGATTGCCGATGACCGCCCCACCAAAGCCGATTGGCGCAAGCCGTGCATTGCCCCACAAATTCTTATCCTTTCCCATGATTCACAACTAGGGAAGGTTTTTGCATATATGCAAGTTGATTTTTAAATTTTGCACTGCTGTGCAGCAATCGCGCTGGATCCCAAGATCGATAGCGACCACGATGTTCGTCACAATGCTCCACTCGGCACCCTTCTCTCCACCCGGCTAATCGCGGCGATCACCCATCCCTGCAATTTGCGATCCCACCAATGGCGACCCGGGAAATTCTGGCGGCAGCGCGAATTGCACATGCTCCTCGGCCGGATTCGCATTATTGTCTGAGTAATCATTGCAGATCGCGAGAAATGTAGCAATGCATCTTTCGGTATCCCGCTGGCATCGCGATGCGAGGACCTCCGCGATCATCCTCCAAAGCATAATTTGTATGAGTTTCTTTTGCAATTGTGAACTATTATTTTTATATGCGCAAAATCCCCGCTCTGGCGGTCTTGGAGCGATAGGGCATAAATCGGGACGCCATCAACCGAACAGGCGGCGTTCCATCATGAGCTAAACCATGGAGAGAGCGTGTGAAACTGCGGCGTCGTGAGCTAGTCGTGTCAGCCCTTGCCTTGGCAACCGCGGGTTGCGGCGGCGGCAGCGAATCAGGCTTGGCCTCGCCCCCACCGCCGCCGCCGTCGCCACCATCACCTCCTCCTCCGCCTCCGCCGCCTCCACCACCCCCTCCGCCCAGTCTCTACCCCAGCTACAATGTGAACCCTATCTCCGCGATCTCGACCGGCATGGGAACCGCCGCAGAGGTCGCCGCAAAGTTCAAGCTCGGGCTGAACATCGGCAACACGCTGGAAGCCACGGGCGGGGAAACCTTCTGGGGCAATCCAATGATCACCCAGGCATTTGTCGACAAGGCCAAGGCATCCGGCTTCGATGCGATCCGCCTGCCCTGCGCGTGGGATCAATATGCAGATCAGGCCACGGCGAAGATCAAGGCGAGCTGGCTCGATCGCGTCAGGGAAGTGGTGCAATATTGCATCAACGCCGACATGTACGTCATGCTCAACATCCACTGGGACGGCGGCTGGCTCGAAAACAACGTCACGGTTGAAAAGAAGGATGCCGTCAACGCGAAACAAAAGGCGTTCTGGGAGCAGATCGCCACGCATATGCGTGACTTTGACGAGCGGCTGATCTTCGCCAGCGCGAACGAGCCGAACTGCGACACGGCCACGCAGATGGACGTTCTATACAGCTATCACCAAAGCTTCATCGACGCGGTCCGCTCCACCGGCGGAAGGAACGCCTATCGCGTGCTGGTACTACAGCTTCCCAACGTCAACATGGACCTGTCCAAGACCTTGTGGACGCATATGCCGACCGACACTGTGAGCGACCGGTTGATGGTGGAACCCCATTTCTACAGTCCTCCCAATTTCTGCATCCTGTCCGAGGACGCGTCATGGGGTCGGATGTTCTATTATTGGGGTAAGGACTTCCATTCGACGATCGAGCCGGATCGCAACGCCACCTGGGGTGAAGAGCCCACTGTCGACGACCATATGGCGCTTGCCAACCAGATGTTCGTAAGCAAGGGCATACAGGTCATGCTGGGCGAATATGGCGCGCCACGGCGCACGACGCCGCTGGATCTGGAAAAGCACCTGGCCTCGCGGGCACATTGGATGAAATATGTGACCCAAAAGGCATTGGAGAACGGCCTTCGTCCCTTCCTGTGGGATACTGGCGACCTCATCAATCGCTGGACGACCGAGATCAAGGACCAGCAAGGTCTCGACGCCCTGCTGGAGGGCGCCGGCAAGAAGTGATCCATCCGGCCTTGCGGTCGGAGTCGTTCCCGGCGGACGGCTTAATTGGCTGTCCGCCTCCTCCCTCTATCGGTCTACGGGAACGCCCCGTTCATTGATGTAAGGCGGGAGCTGCTGAAATCGGGATGGGCGCATATCGCGTCCTGCCGGTTCAGGGATGACGATCAACCCTGAACCGGCAGGACGCGGCTATGCCATCCCTCAATCGGTCAGTGCCGCGTTGCCCCAGCTTACCGGGAAATCACCACCGCCGGGCCGGTCAGTCCGGGCAACCAGTTCAATGATGCGATAACCGGCAACCGATGCCTCAATCGATGCTGGAGCTGTTCCCGCAGCCTGCCATGCTGATTGGGACAGGAGCTTTCGGTCACCATAAATTTCAAACCGAACCCGGCGCCCGCCGGCATCACCTGAATCGTCGATCCCTACCTGTGCAACCAGCTTTCGCTTGCCCGGATTGCGCACCTCGATCCGGGAATTGGCCATGATTCCGATACCGTACGGAAATTTGGTGCCGGAAATGCTCAGTTCCTGGCCCCATGGAGCGCGATCGGCGCGAGCGCCGCCCCAACCGGCGTAACGCGGCGGTTCGCCCCCGCCCCGCGTGCCAGTCCACGGCCCCAGCCCGCGATGAATCATGGGATCGAGCTGGCGCGCCGTGACGCCATCGACCGCCGGATAGACGTTGCCGGGCAGCTCCGACAGATAAGATCCATTGGGGAGCAAATGCTGGCCCGAGACGCGATAGACCAGCGTCTCTCGGGGCCCCACCGGCAGCTTGGTCTCTCCGACGAACTGCATGGTCTTGCCGCTCCACAGATCGGTCATGCCGATCTGCGCGTCGGAGGCCAGCTTAAGCTGTGCAGCCGTCAGGTCCGCTTCGATCGGGGCGCTGGTCCGATTGAGGAGGGCAACCGCCTTGTCTCCGTTCGCCAGCGTCTTGACGTAGATTTGCAGATCGTTGGAATCATAAGCCAGGACGGCCTGATGCCCGCCAGGATCCTGGTTGAGCGCAATGATCGCGCTGTTGCCCAGGACGGCAAGCTGTTCGGCATTGGCCTTGCGAAGATCGAAGCCGATGATCAGCGGTGCGTTGAGCATGGCCCACATGCTGAAATGGCTGCGCGCTTCGGTCATATGGGCGGCGTCGAACTCGCCGCTGCCGATAAACAGCATGTCGGGATCGTTCCAAGACCCAGGGTGCGCATAAAGCTCGCGCCGCGCCGCCGTGTCCATGTTGTGAAGCATACGGCTCCACTGGGGGGTGATATCCTCGCTCGTTCGCGACAGGTTGCCAACCTTGGCGGCCCAGCTGCGGACGTCCGCCGATCCCCAGATGCACAGCGAGAAGGTATATTGCCCGTCCGGATTATGCCGGTCCAGCGCCTGCGCAACCTCCTCGAACAACCCGCGGACCGCCTTGACATCGGTGCGCTGGATGGAATCGAAGTCGATCAAGGGCGGAAAGGCGCGATAGGTGCCGTTCTTCACCAACGGACTGGAAGCCGGCAGGGCGCGGATGCCGCAACCATCGACCTTGATGTAGTCGAAACCCCATTCCTTGAAGAAGATCCCGATGTCCTGATCCACATGGCCGTAAAGCCCGACTTCGCGCTCGGCCACAGACCCCTCCGGGTTCGTGCTCGAACCGTTGCCAAAGACCTGCCCGCAGGTGTTGCGCCCGATATCCGAATAAATCCCCGCCCGAAGTCCCATTGCGTGCAGCCGGTCGGTCAACGGCCTGAAGCTGGTGGAGCCGTCCGGCATCGCCGCCGACGGGAATGTCTTTGTGCGGATTATCACGCGACCTGTCGCCATATCGCGCTTCAACCACCAGCCGTCGTCGATATTGATGCTCTTGAAGCCCTTGGCGGCAAGTCCGCTGTTAACGATGACGTTCGCCGATGCGAGAACCTTTTCCTCGTCAATGTCGCCATGAAAAGCGTTCCAGCTGTTCCAGCCCATCGGTGGGGTTGCAGCCTGACCCTTGGTATTGGCGCTCCATCCGCCGGTTGCAGCAAGATCGTCCGCGAATGCCGGCCCTGCGGCGATCATGGCTAATCCGGCACCGGCCCAATAAAGCGAACGCAGCATTCCTTCACCCCTTTTGATTATCGATCGTCGCGCGACGGAATCCGTTGCCAGAACAATGCCGATGGCTGGCTTCCACCGCGCTGCCCATTCAAGCGCGATCCAAAGACCGAGTTCGATCAAGACATGCTTATTAGTCATACAATATTGAAGAAGGCAAGCGCTCGATGACCATGCGCTGGCGCCGGGTTCGGATTTTCCATGGATGCGCTCACCTTAACCGATACAAGGTTTATCCTGTCTTGTCGGAGCGATAATGCGTAAGTCAGATTCACAAGCCGCCCTGGTCAAAGGCGTGATAATTCGCTGAGGAACAATTTTATGTATGAGTAGTTATGTATGACGTCTTTCCATTCCCCTCCTTTTCAGGCTGAAGAATCTCACGTATATTTTTATATATGTTATTTCATTTTCTTTCATGCAATGAGACGGCGTGATCATCCAGTTTGGAACAAGCCGATTCCTGCAGGCGCATGTCGACCTGATCGCGCATGAAGCGCGCCTCGCCGGCGCGGACGTGCCCCCCATTGTCGTGGTCAAGACCACGCGCGACGCTGCCCGCACCAGCCGCGTCACGGCCTTTGGCGACCCGGCCGGTTTCGACGTGATCATACGCGGGCTGATCGACGGTAGCCCGGTCGAGGGTACGACGCGGGTGCGCAGTGTGGTTGCGGGCTATGCAGTTGCGACGGATTGGACGAAAATCCGCGACCTTTTCACAACCAAAGCGACACATGTAGTCTCGAACACCGGCGACAGCGGCTATGTTGTGCCGGGCGACGCCGAAACCGCTGCGACCGCCCTGGTGGGCGATGAACCGCCTCGCGGCGGTTTTGCCCTGCTGCTGCTGGCACTGCTGTACCGCCGCTGGGCCGCTGCTATGGGGGGCATCACCATCCTGCCTTGCGAACTGGTTCCGTCGAATGGCCAGACGCTGCATCGCTCTGTGGCCGAACTGGCCCGCGTATCGGCTTTGCCTGCCGACTTTCTTCGGTGGCTCGATGCAGATTGCCTTTGGCCCGATACGCTCGTCGACCGCATCGTCAGCGAGCCGCTGGAACCGCTGGGCGCGATTGCCGAACCCTATGCACTATGGGCGATCGGGAGCCGGCCTGGCCTTGCCCTGCCCTTCAGCCATCCCGCAATCGTGATCACCGATGAACTGGAACGGTTCGAACGCCTGAAGTTGCACATTCTGAATCTCGGCCATAGCTGGCTTGCCGACCGTTGGGCGCGAGCAGGCGCCCGGCGGGAGATGACGGTGCTCGATGCCATGCACGACCCGGACGAAGCCGCTGCGCTACGCGATGTTTTCAACGACGAAGTGATCCCCGGCTTCGCACGGCACGGAATGGGTGATGAGGCCAGGGACTATGTCGCAACGACGCTTGATCGCTTTTCCAACCCATATCTGGCCCATCGGCTTGCCGATATTCACCAGGGCCACGGCGCAAAGGTCGCGAAACGCATCGGCGGGTTCATCGACTGGATATCGCAAACAGCCGATGGCGATCTTCCCATGCCGCGATTACGAGCCGTAAGAGCCGCGAACATCTGATCCTCCGCAAGCCGAGACCGCAATCAAACCACCCGGCCTGACCGGGAAAATCGCCGTCAGCCTTCCGGCCAGTAAAGGCGCATGGGATTGTCGACGAGCAGCTTGCGCTGCAACTCTACGGTCGGGGCTATGCGGGGGATCATGTCGACCAGCGCGCCATCGTCGGGAATGGCCTTTTCCATATTGGGATGCGGCCAGTCGGTGCCCCACAGCACCCGATCCTGATAGTCCGCCACCAGCGGCGCGACGGAGCGGGCAAAATCGTCCCAGGGCGCGCCCTTGGGATCGAGCCGGTCAGGGCAGGTCACCTTGGTCCATATATCATCACGACTGTCGAGCAGGCGGCGGAACGCCTTCATGTCCATGCCGTCCGGGCCCTGGCTGACGTCGGGCCGTCCCATATGATCGATCACGATCAGGGTCGGAATCGCGTCCAGGAAAGGACGCATTTCCTCCAATATGTCCGCTTCGAAATAGACCACCACATGCCAGCCGAGCGACTGGATACGCTTTGCGATTTCCAGGAACTTGTCCTTGGGCGCGTCGTCGACCAGCCGCTTGAGGAAATTGAAGCGCACGCCCCGCATACCGCCTTCGTGCAGTCGTTCGAGTTCGGCGTCGGTGATGGCGGGATCGACCACGGCGACGCCGCGCGCCATGCCGGCCGACCTTGCGATGCCGTTCAGGGTCGCGCTGTTGTCGGTGCCATGGCAGCTTGCCTGTACGATGACGTTGCGCGCGAAACCCAGCCGGTCGCGCAGCGCGAACAGCATGTCCGGGCCGGCATCTTCAGGAAGATATTTGGCCTTGGGACTGAAGGGGAACTGCGCCATCGGGCCGAAGACATGGCAATGCGCATCGACCGCCCCGGCCGGCGGGATGAAGCTGGGGACAGAGGGGTTTGCGTGCCAGGAAACGATCCGGTTGCTTTCTGGGGCGCTCATGCGAAAACCTCTCCATCCATCAACTTGCGGGCGGTGCGCAGCATGGCCGCGCTGGTGACGGCGCCGCTTTCGTCCAGTTCCATCACGCAGGTGGTTTCGCCGGTCGGATGTTCGACCGACAATATCTTGCGCGGGCCGGAAGGAACGCTTGCAACCTCGGCGGCAGGAGAACCCTCTATCAGGCACGCCGTGGCAACGCTGACCGCGCCCAACACGCCGATCGAGGCATGGGCGCGATGCGGGATGAAGCTGCGCACCGTGACCGCGCCACCGCTGCGGGGCGGCGCGACCAGCATCATCTTGGGGACCGATTTTTCCCGGACGTCGCCCAGGTTCATCCGCTCGCCCACGGCCAGGCGGATCGCCTCGATCCGGGATTTGAGCGCGGCGTCATTGTCCAGCGTCTCGCGGTCCTCATAGCCGCTGATGCCGACGTCCTGCGCCTTCATCACGACGCAGGGCATGCCGTTGTCGATCAATGTGACGCGCACGCCCTCCACCACATCGAAGGCATTGCCGGTGGGTAGCAGCGCGCCGCAGGATGAGCCGGCCGTGTCGCGAAACTCCAGTGGGACGGGCGCTGCGGAGCCGGGCACGCCGTCGATCCTGGCTGCACCGTCATAGCACGGCTTGCCGCCGGGCGTGCTCACCGTGGCAATGGCGATCTGCCCCGTATTCTCCATGAATATGGCGACGCGGGTTTCATCGTCCAGCGCGTCGACGAGACCGCGCTCGATGGCGAAGGGGCCGACGCCCGCAAGGATGTTGCCGCAATTCTGCGCGTCGCTGACGATGGCCTGGTCCACGAAGACCTGAAGGAAGAGGTAATCGACGTCGACACCCTCCCGCTCCGACTTCTTCACCACCGCAACCTTGCTGGTCAGCGGATCGGCGCCGCCCATGCCGTCGATCTGGCGCGGGTCGGGCGAACCCATGATCCGCAACAGGAAGGCGTCGCGCGCGGCGACGTCGGTGGGCAGGTCTTCGCTCAGGAAATAGCCGCCCTTGGACGTGCCGCCGCGCATCCACATCACGCGGGCGGACCGATGGGGATCAGACATATTTCAGCCCCATTTCTTCCAGGCGCGGCCGCATGTTGTAGATGTCGAGACCCAGTTCCCCGGCCGCCAGCCGCACGCGCTTCGCCTCCTCCGCCGCCTCGCGCGCCTGCGCCTTTTCCAGCACCGCTGCGGCATTCGCGCGCGGCACGATGCAGACGCCGTCATCGTCCGCGATCACGACATCGCCCGGATTGACCAGGGCGTTGGCGCAGACGACGGGCACGTTGACGCTGCCGAGCGTCGCCTTGATCGTGCCCTGGGCGTGTACCGCCTTCGACCAGACGGGGAAGTCCATCTGCTTCAGATCGCGCACGTCACGCACCCCGGCGTCGATGATCAGCCCGCGGCAACCCCGCGCCAGTGCCGAGGTTGCGAGGAGATCGCCGAAATAGCCGTCGGTGCAGGGGCTGGTGGGCGCGAGGAGGAGGACGTCGCCTTCCTTCAACTGCTCGATGGCGACATGGACCATCCAGTTGTCGCCCGGCGGTGCCGAAATGGTGACCGCGCTGCCCGCGATCCGCGCGCCGGGGTAGATGGGGCGCATATAGGGTGCCAGCAGGCCGGTGCGGCCCTGCGCCTCGTGCACGGTGGCGACGCCGCATCGGGCGAGGCCGTCAATGACGGAGAGGTCCGCCCGCTCGATATTCTGGACAACGACGCCGGACATGATCCTGCTCCCCATGCAATGCAATTCGCATTTCCATGAACGAGGCGGTGAATGGGGACAAATCCGATCTATGCGCCGGCCATAAATTTTTGCTAATTATCCGCCATGGCTCCTGACCAGTTCAATATCCGTCATCTTGCGGCCATGGCCGCCGTCGTCGAGCGGGGGAGCGTCTCGCTGGGCGCCCGCGCGGTCAATCTGACGCAACCTGCCGTGACCCAGGGCATCGCCAAGCTGGAGGCGCAACTGGGACTGCCGCTGTTCGAACGGCANCCGNGCGGCATGATCCCGACCGAGGCGGCGCTGGCGCTGGCGCCGCGCGTAGACGCCGCGTTGCGCCTGATCGGCAGCAGCCGGGTCACGGCAGCGCAGATCCGCGCCTTTGTGACGCTGGCGCGGGCGGGCAGCTACCCCGCGGCGGCGGCCGAAGCGGGCGTGACCGAACCCTCGCTGCACCGGGCGGTAAGCGATCTGGGCCTGGCCATGGGTTACAGGCTGGCGGAACGGCGGGGCCGCGGGCTGGTGCTCACGCGGCAGGGCGCGGCGCTGGCGCGACGGTTGCGGCTGGCGCTGGCGGAGTTGCGGTCCGGGCTGGAAGACACGGCCGACATAGGCGGGCAGGAAGGCGGACGGATCATCGTCGGCGCCATGCCGCTGTCGCGCGCGCGCCTTCTCCCCGCCGCGATCGCGAGTTTCCGCGCCAGCTTCCCGCATGTCGACATCAGCGTCCATGAAGGCTCCCATGCGGAGCTTGTCGGACCGCTGCGCGACGGAGAGATCGACATGATGATCGGCGCGCTGCGCGACCCGTCGATCGGGCAGGATCTGGTGCAAAGGCCGCTGTTCGAGGATCGGCCGATCATCATCGGGCGGGCGGGACATCCGCTGGCAGGCGGGTGGACCCCCGATGATCTGCGCCGTTTTCCCTGGATATTGCCGCCCGAAGGCGCACCGCTGCGGCAATTGTGGCAACGGATGTTCGCCGCGCTGGGCGGAGCGTTGCCGGCCGTGCCGATCGAGTGCGGTTCGGTGATGACGATCCGGCAGTTGCTGCTGGGAGGCGATTATCTGACGCT
>JGI24737J22298_10000738_pt1 | contig 11519 bp, 11 predicted proteins | sample KBSCornC3_FD_22298 | JGI IMG/M metagenome (IMG submission 22298) | reverse complement strand
CCAGCGTTGGACAGCTGTCCACAGCGAAGAGGCGTATGCACACGCGTGTATACCACTACCCCTAAAAAACCAAACTCAGCAATGCGTAAAGTTGCCCGTGTGCGCTTAACCAACGGTAAAGAAGTAAACGCTTACATCCCGGGTGAAGGTCACAATTTACAGGAGCACTCTATCGTTTTGATCCGCGGTGGTCGTGTTAAAGACTTACCAGGTGTACGTTACCACATCATCCGTGGTGCACTGGATACATCAGGTGTAGCCGGCCGTAACCAGCGTCGTTCAAAATATGGTACCAAACGTCCTAAACCAGGTCAGGTAGCAGCAGCGCCAACAAAAGGTAAAAAGAAATAATTAAGGAGGATAGAAAGCAATGAGAAAGTCAAAACCAAAAAAGAGAATTATCCTTCCTGATCCAAAGTTCAATGATACTTTGGTAACAAGGTTTGTAAACAACATGATGTATGATGGTAAAAAATCAACCGCATACGCTATTTTTTACAACGCTGTTGAAATTGTTGAGAAAAAGACAAGCGAAAACGGCTTAGAAACCTGGAAAAAAGCTTTAAACAATGTAATGCCTGCTGTTGAAGTAAAAAGCCGCCGTGTAGGTGGTGCTAACTTCCAGGTACCTACCGAGGTTCGTCCTGAGCGTAAAGTAGCTTTAGGTATGAAATGGTTGATCAGCTATGCCCGTCGTCGTGGTGAAAAAACCATGATGGAGAAATTAGCAGGTGAAATCATCTCTGCTGCAAAAGGCGAAGGTGCTGCTGTTAAGAAGAAAGAAGATACGCACAAAATGGCTGAGGCTAACAAAGCGTTCTCACACTTCAGGTTCTAATTAAGGATTACACCGATATAAAAGGATTACACCGATTATATATTAAGATTATATTGATTTGCTATGATTGCGCCTTTTAGGCATAATCGCAATAAATCAGTGAAATCATAACATAATCGGTGTAATCATAAAAAAACAAAAATGTCAAGAGATCTAAGATATACAAGAAATATAGGTATTGCCGCTCACATTGATGCTGGTAAAACTACCACTACCGAGCGTATCCTTTACTATGCTGGTGTAAGCCACAAAATTGGTGAGGTACACGAAGGTGCCGCTACAATGGACTGGATGGCACAGGAGCAGGAACGTGGTATTACCATTACATCGGCTGCTACTACTGTTAACTGGAAATACAGAGGCCATAACTATCACATGAACATCATTGATACCCCGGGTCACGTGGACTTTACCGTAGAGGTAAACCGTTCATTACGTGTACTTGACGGTTTGGTGTTCCTTTTTAGCGCGGTTGATGGTGTTGAGCCACAATCTGAAACCAACTGGAGGCTTGCTAACAACTATAACGTTGCCCGTATCGGTTTCGTTAACAAGATGGACCGTTCTGGTGCCGATTTCCTGAACGTTGTTAAACAAGTTAAAAGCATGCTGGGCAGCAACGCTGTGCCACTTCAATTACCAATTGGTGCCGAAGAACACTTTAAAGGTGTTGTTGACCTGATTAACTGGCGAGGTATCGTTTGGAATGAGCATGATAAAGGTATGACCTTTACTGAAGTGCCAATTCCTGAGGATATGGTTGAAGAAGCTACCGAATGGAGAGAGAAATTGCTTGAATCAGTAGCTGAGTATGACGAAAGCCTGATGGAAAAATTCTTCGAGGCTCCTGAAACTATCACTGAGCGTGAAGTGCTTGACGCTTTACGTAAAGCAGTTTTAGATGCTAAGATCGTTCCTATGGTTTGCGGTTCATCATTCAAAAACAAAGGTGTACAAACAATGCTTGATTATGTGATGGAATTATTGCCATCACCTATGGATGTTGAAGGTATCATTGGTACTAACCCTGATACTGGCGAAGAAATCTTGCGTAAACCAGATGTTAAAGAGCCATTTGCAGCTTTAGCATTTAAAATTGCAACCGATCCTTTCGTAGGTCGTTTGTGCTTTATCCGTGTTTACTCAGGTAATCTTGAAGCAGGTTCATACGTTCACAACATGCGTTCAGATAACAAAGAGCGTATCTCTCGTATTTTCCAAATGCACGCTAACAAGCAAAACCCTATCCCTAACGTAGGTGCAGGTGATATTGCTGCGGTAGTAGGCTTTAAAGATATTAAAACTGGTGATACCCTTTGCGATGAGAAACACCCGATCATCCTTGAGTCAATGAACTTCCCTGAGCCGGTTATCGGTTTGGCAATTGAGCCTAAAACTCAGGCCGACGTTGATAAATTAGGCATGGCTTTAGGTAAATTAGCCGAAGAGGATCCAACCTTCCGTGTAAACTCTGACGAGGAAACTGGCCAAACTGTAATTTCAGGTATGGGCGAGCTTCACTTAGATATCATCATGGACCGCTTAAAACGTGAGTTTAAAGTTGAGGTTAACCAGGGTGCTCCACAGGTAGCTTACAAAGAATCTATCACAGGTACTATCCAACATCGCGAAACATACAAGAAACAAACCGGTGGTCGTGGTAAATTTGCTGATATCCAGGTTATCCTTTCTCCAAATGATGAAGGTAAAGAAGGCTTACAGTTTGTGAATGAAATTAGCGGTGGTTCAATCCCTCGTGAGTTTATCCCATCTGTACAAAAAGGCTTCGAAGCTTCAATGGTAAACGGTGTATTAGCCGGTTATCCATTAACAAGCTTAAAAGTACGTTTAATTGATGGTTCATTCCACGCAGTCGATTCAGACGCGCTATCTTTCGAGTTAGCTGCTAAGATGGCTTACCGCGAGGCATTGCCAAAATGTAAACCAGTACTGCTTGAGCCGATCATGAAAATCGAGATCCTTACCCCTGAAGAAAACATGGGTGATGTTATCGGTGACATGAACCGTCGTCGTGGCCAACTTTTAGGTATGGATTCACGCGCAGGTGCGCAGGTTATTAAAGCAACTGTACCACTTTCAGAAATGTTTGGTTATGTAACCCAGTTACGTACTATCACTTCTGGCCGTGCTACTTCAACCATGGAGTTTGATCACTATGCTGAAGCACCACGTAACGTACAGGACGAAGTAGTTGCTAAAGCAAAAGGCAAAAAAGCTGCCGGTAATAACTAAAAATTAGAGAATAGTTGATTGGCGATTAGAGATTAGTTGCCAATCAGCTTTTCAAAATAATAAACCGGCGGGTTATAATTAATAGCTCTTATAATCAGCCATAACAATAAACAAAAATGAGCCAAAGAATCAGGATCAAATTAAAATCTTACGATTACAACCTGGTAGATAAATCTGCTGAGAAAATCGTAAAAACAGTAAAGCCAACAGGCGCTGTAGTTAGCGGACCACTTCCGTTACCAACCGAAAAGAAAATCTTCACCGTATTACGTTCACCACACGTAAACAAAAAAGCACGTGAGCAATTCCAACTTTGCTCATACAAGCGCTTATTAGACATTTACAGCTCTAACTCAAAAACTGTAGATGCCCTGATGAAGCTTGAATTGCCAAGCGGTGTTGAGGTTGAGATCAAAGTTTGATAGACGACCGGCCCACTGAAAGGTGTGGGATCAAAAAATAAAAAGACCATTTGCGTAAGCGGATGGTCTTTTTTTGTTGGGTATAACCTATATTTAATTATTATATAAACTTTCTGATTTTTGAAATTACCCGGTTCAGAAAAATTCCGAAATTGAACATCTCAAATTCGAAATAAATATTTCCCGCCCTGTCCTATTCAGCCATTTCCATTTGATATAGAGGTGTAATTCATATATTTATTAACCTTTAAAATTTAAAAAGATGGACGAATTCGTTTTAATTTTCAGGCACGAGGATGGCACTAAAATAGCTTCTCCCGAACAGATCCAGATCTGGATGAAACAAACTATGGACTGGATTGGCGGCATAGCTGCTCAAAACAAATTTGTGAGCGGCACTGGCTTGCCCTTTGCCGATGCCAAAATTGTAGGCCATGGCGGCGTAGTTACCAACGGTCCCTTCGGCGAGATCAAAGAAACGATAGGCGGTTTCATCACTGTAAAAGCCGAATCGGTTGAAGAAGCTGTGGAGTTTGCCAAAGGTTGTCCTGTTTTGCAGGGCGATGGCAATACCGTTGAAGTGCGGAAGGTTGCCAAGAATGATGGGGTGCATTAAAATAATTTTATAAATCATGTCATTGCGAGGAGCAGCTCGGGCAAAGAGTATCCGGCGCAACGTGGCAATCCCGGAGTTATGCCTGCGAGATATGCAAAACGGCGAAGCACAGCTACGAGATTGCCGCGCAATCGCTCGCAATGACATTTTTTCATTTGCCCCATGCAAAGCCCCGAAATCATTCCCCATCTATTCCGCACCGAATACCGCAAAATAGTATCGGTGCTGTGCCGCCGCTTTGGATTTGATCAGATGGAAACTGCCGAGGATATCGCCAGCGACACCTTCCTTACCGCAGCCCAGGCCTGGAGTTATAAAGGTATCCCGCCTAACCCAACCGCCTGGCTTTATAGCGTAGCCAAAAACAAGGCGAAAAATCATTTACAGCGTAATGCCATTTTTGAAAGCAAGGTATCCCCGGAAATACAAATCGCGGAGACCTATGAACCGGAAATCGACCTTTCGCTTCAAAACATCAGCGACAGCCAACTGCAAATGATGTTTGCCATTTGTCATCCCGCCATCCCGCCCGAGGCACAGATCGGGCTTTCGTTACGCATCCTTTGCGGTTTCGGAATTGATGAAGTGGCTGAAGCTTTCCTGACCAATAAAGAAACCGTTAACAAACGCCTGTTCAGGGCTAAGGAAAAGATCCGCAATGAAAAAATAGGAATCGAAATGCCTGGTCCGGCTGAAATTGATAACCGGCTCGAAAACGTGCTCACTACTATTTATCTGTTGTTTAGCGAGGGTTATTATTCGGTTAGTGATAACCAAGTTTTGCGTAAAGATCTTTGCTTTGAGGCCATGCGCCTTTGCCACATGCTTATTGAAAACGAAGGCACCAACAAACCTCGGGTTAATGCACTGCTTTCGCTCATGTATTTTCATGCCTCGAGGTTTGAGGCCCGCACAGATCAAAACGGCGGACTAATTTTATATGAAGATCAGGACACCAACCTCTGGAACTATGACCTGGTAGCCAAAGGTGCCTTTTATTTAAACCTTGCCACTACCGGTACTCAATTATCAAAATATCACATTGAAGCCAGTATAGCCTACTGGCATACTCAAAAAACCGATTCCAAGCAAAAATGGGAAAACATATTGCAGCTTTATAATCGCCTGCTGAAAATAGCATACTCCCCTATAGCGGCACTCAACCGCACCTTTGCGCTTGCCAAAGCCAACAGCCCCGAAGAAGCCATTAGTGAGGCCGAAAAATTGAAACTCACCGGAAACCAGTTTTACCATACCCTGCTTGGCGAACTATACACCGGCATTGACAATGAACAGGCAAAACTAAACTTTGAGAAAGCACTAACGCTGATAAAAACACCTGCTGATAACGCCATTATTCAAGGCAAAATCGATAAGCTTCAGAATTAACATCAGCTCAGATCCGCAAAAAACAACTGATAAACAACAACAAAAAAGCATTAATTACATGACTTATAAACAAGGCATTACCATGCTTAAAAATAACACCGAATACTTAAAGCTGGTATCATAAGTATGTTGAAGCGATTAAAACTATTTTGGGTAAACCCGGAGAGCATTTTATTCACTCAGCGTTGGGTTTCTCACTATCCCTGCAAATAGTATCAGCCCGGTTTTCATTTCACGTATTGCAAAAATGAAAGGTTTATTAAAAACATGAGTTGGTGGGGCTGCCGTGGTCACTATGCCAACAGATGTTACTGCCGCGGCTTCGGTACCGTCTTCATTCACATCAATATAAGCTTTGTGTTTCACCTCGGATATATTAAGTCCACCACCCGCGTTAATGCGACTAAAATCAGCCATATCGCTAAAGGCAATGCTCATCCCTAATGATTTTAAAATATCATTCAGTGTAATATCATAACTAAATTTAAACCGGGGCATGGTAATGTCCGATTTACCGGCGGTGAGTTTACCCATCAGTAAATTCCATTTATCGGAATCAAGGCCCTGCGCAAAGGCTTTTATATCTTCATCAGGCATCATCAATATCATGCTGTATTTACTGTTGCTATAAGGCAGTTCAACCACGTTTGTACCATTATAATATGCGCTTTTAAGGTCAGCATGGCTATTGGTCATAAAATCAGCTTGTACAGTGCCGCCATTTGACAAACGAAACGGCGCCTTGAATGTTGCTTTTGCATCAAAACGGGTTTTCCATATGCTTCTAAAATAAATGGCATTGATGAGGTACATCCGGGCCCCATCCGAAATTTTATCGAGGATCTTTGGAATGTTGCTGTTAGTTTGCTGGCTTACCCAACCATTAATAGCAGTTAGAGATGCTGATTCATTGCTAAAATCGAGGGATTTCACCTCGGCATTATAAAAATCGGTATTGGTTTTCAGGAATGCAGGCAGCACCGTAAAATTATTAGCGTACCAAATGGAATTGGCTATTTTAAGCGTAGTATTTGGATCGAGATCGGGGAGGTTTGTGATGAGGTTATGATAGTAATTGTTAACCTGTTCTTCGGTAAAACTGCTAAACTCCATGGTTTTGCGGATATCTGTAAGGGTTTGCCCGCTGGCACCATTACTGGTCATACCTATGGCAAAGCTTACGCTTAATGGCGAAATGATGACGTTTTTATCCGCGTCAAGACTATTTACATTAGCGCTGAAAAGCTTTAAGGTAAAAGCATTACCAGGCCCAATCTGTTGCTGTTCGGTTGCGGAAAGCACCAGGTCTTTACCCGGATCTTTATTAACTGGGCTGATACCTCCCTTTTTACAAGCGGTTATAGCTAAAATCCCAAAACAAAGTAAGGTTAGTTTGCGCGTCATGGCTGATAGGTTTATAATTACATTACGCCTTGTAAATCATTTACGCTACAACACGTTAAAAATATAACAGCCCAAAAAGCATAACAATTTTTTAACGCCTGTACTTTTAAAACACCGTAATTTAGTCTTTTAAAACATTACTTATATCGATGCGAAATCTACTTAAAACCGCAGCTTTTGTCCTCCTGATATCGGCCGGGCTAAATACCACCGCCCAGATCCGCAAAGCAGTCTTTATTATTGCAGATGGCATCCCTGCAGATCTTATTGAAAAATTGAATACCCCTAACCTGAAACTGATAGCTAAGCAGGGCACCTACCTACGTGCGCATGTTGGCGGCGAAAAAGGTGGTTATTCGCAAACGCCAACCATATCGGCAAATGGCTACAACAGCTTACTTACCGCTACCTGGGTTAACAAACACAACGTTTGGGGCAACGACATCAAAGCACCAAACTATAATTACTGGAATATATTCCGGATGTTTAAAAATGCTTATCCCAACAAAAAGACAGCCGTATTTAGCAGTTGGACAGATAACCGCACCAAGCTAATTGGGGACCGGTTATCCGCAGCAGGTAACATCCATCCTGATTTTGCTTATGATGGTTATGAACTGGATACCGTTAAATTTCCGCATGATAAAGCCGGGAACTATATGCATCTGATAGATGAGCAGGTAGCAGCATCGGCAGCGGATTGTATTAAAGATAAAGCTCCCGACCTTTCATGGGTATACCTGGAATATACCGATGACATGGGGCATAAATACGGCGATAGCCCGCTATATTATGATGCTATTGAAAAAATGGATGCACAGGTAGGCAAGATCTGGGCAGCAATACAATACAGGAGGCAACATTTTAAAGAAGACTGGCTGATTTTTATCACAACAGATCATGGCCGCGACGAAGCAACCGGTAAAAACCACGGTGGTCAAAGCACCCGCCAGCGCTCAACCTGGATGGTTACCAGCTACCGCCCGCTTAATAACTATGCTAAATTCTATACCCCGGGTATTGTTGATATAACGCCCTCTATCAATAGTTTTTTAAATTTAAAAGTACCCGAAGCACAACAACGTGAGATGGATGGGATCTCGCTTATCGGTCCGCTATCAGTGGCAGAGCCTGCCGCTAACTATCTGCAGGGCTCATTGGATATCACATGGAAAGCACTTGATCCCAAAGGCAGTGTTAAGATTTGGATAGCAGCCGATAATACTTTTAAAGAAGGTAAAGCCGATGATTATAAGCTGTTAGCTACTGTGCCGGTTACTAATGAGCATGTGCTGGTTGATGTTAAAAATATACCCTCTAAATTTTATAAAGTTGCTATAGAAGGATTGAATAATACCATAAACAGGTGGATTGTATTGGATGAGAAAAAATAACCCGGACCATTCATTAAAAATATCAATAACGCCTCTTTGCATAAAAATGTAAGGAGGCGTTATTGATTTATCTCTCGTAAAAAACCTTCCGATCAAACTTTCCCAACCCTCATCAGCTCAAAATACAAACTACTTTGTATTGTGTGCCCTCCCCGGGCTCCGTAAACTTGTGATATAAAAACAATCCAAATCACAATGAAAAAGCCACAAGTATGTACCTCTGGTATAACGCCTGCTAACAGCAGCACGTTAAATTTTATTATTACAATCATCTCAAACTCACCGTTCAATAGGTTATTTTATCTGAAAAACAAAAGATTGTCCGTTGTTTTTTTGCAGGTAAATTACCTACATTAGATCATTGCCTGCTGGCGTTGATCTGTTCATCACAATCATCAAAACACACCTAATCCGTTTACTAAAATGATCTGCAAAACCAAAATATGGGCAGTTATTTGCTGTGTTACCGGCGCATTTTGTTTGAGTACACAAGCTGTTTATAGCCAAAACCAGTTTGAAAAAGAACTCACGCAAAAAATAGACAACTTTCTGGCCCCTGTCCCTCAAACCAACCAGCAAACAATATCAACACAAAATGAGCTGTACCCAAGCGATGCCCCCGGCGGCATATTAATTCCATCGGGCTTTGGGGGATACGGCACCTATCTGTTTGGAGGCCTTGGCGCTACCTACCCTGAAGTGTACAGGGACAACAAAGCTGATCTGATTACCTCGGCGGGGATATGTGTTGGCAACCCCGCAAAAGCGGTAAATTTCGCTGTCAGTTTAAATATGACCGATGTACACAAGTTCACTGACTTTTCAGGAAATTTTATTGTGAGCCGCAAATTATTTACGGGTACAAGTATCTCAGCCGGTGCATTGCAAATGTTTGCAAGCAGGAGATCGGACGCCTCCGGATCAACTTATTATCTTGCCGTGAGCCATGCCATACAAACGATTAGATCATTAACTCCGGGTTGTTCGAGGCTTAGTTACACCATTGGTATTGGCAGCGGCAGGTTTTATGAAAAAAGTCCGAAAGATATAGCTGCAGGAAGAGGGAAACACGGCACCGCTGTATTTGGCAGTATATCCTATGAGCTTATCCAACATGTAAACGTAAATGCCGAATGGACCGGCATGAACCTCGGTATTTCAGCAGGCATCAGGCCATTCCCCGTTCCTTTGAGTTTAGCCGTAGGGGTTGCAAACCTTACCCGGTATACCAATGATAAGGCCAATATGGTGTTCTCTATCGGTTACCCGCTCTCCCTAAGCCGACGATAATTCGTTCCCGGCAAAAGCATTAATTATTCATTAAAACCTATAAAATCTATGAAAAAGATAATCATAGCAGCATTAGTCGTGTCCGCAACTTTAATTATAAGCACTAAGCGGACTTCTGCCCAAAGCAGAAACAATCAATCGGATTGGAATGTGCCACCACCGATCCCACCTTATACGCCACCACCACCGGTAATTCCGCCACCCACAGTGCCGCCACTACCTCCACCACCGTATAAACCGGTAATACCAGTGCCACCGATTAAACCACCTAACATTCCGCCCACTCCGCCGCCACCGGGACCGGGGCCACATATGCCACCGCCAACCCATATGCCGCCGCCTACACATATGCCACCACCTACTCATATGCCGCCGCCAACGCATATGCCACCACCTACGCATATGCCGCCACCGACCCATATGCCAAGCCATTAGTAAACAGTGATCTATATTTAGCTTTTCAATCCAACAGGGGATAATATAAATCGATTAAAAAAATGAAAACACACCTCTTCAATATAAAAACGGCATTAATGGCTTTATTGCTGTTCACAGCCTGCGTCAGCAAAGCCCAACGCCGCGAACTTACGTTTAAGCAGGGCGATGAGTACAATAAAACAACCTATATAAGTGCGGCAAGTATATTGCAGCGGGGGAAGCAAACATTCAATATCAATACAACATCATCAATATCAAAAACCTATAAGGTTACAGGTATTACTCGTAGCGGGTTTGTTTTAACTGTTACCACAAGTCACATCAACGATACAATGAATGCCTTTGGTAAAAAAATGGAATACAGCTCAGACAGGCCTGCCGATACCAGCTCATATATCCAGATGGCACTGCAAAGTCTTATAGGCAAATCGGTAACGCTCATCATTGATAAAAATGGGATCATAACCGATGTAAATGATCCGGATGAGCGATACGCTACCGACACGCTGTTATTATTCGCAGGTTTTAAACAGGATCAGTTTATAACCGGCACACGCTTAAACCTGGTTGCCGATAACTCGGAAGCATTAAAAGCGGGTGCAAGCTGGGTGAGCAATATATCTTCGGGTAATGAAAAGATAAATACTACTTATACAGTAAGCCAATCAACACAGCCTGACAAGTATACTAACCTGATGCTTACCAGTACATCATCAGAACCTGAACAAAACAGTAATACGAATGGTGTACTTGTTGTTGATAATGCTTCAGGCGTGGTATTGGTTTCTTCAGTAAAAACAGCTACGCTGAGTTACAAATTTGTTAATGACGTCACTTATTCATTTGGCCGGCGTACCGAAGTAGTGGAAAATTGTATAAAAATGAATTAATACGAACCGGGGAGATTCATTACAAAACGCACAGCTTTTACCGAAAGCTGGTACAAGATACATTAGTCCTGAACGTAGGGGTACAATAAGGGCTATTGTTAAAAGAAGAGGCTATGCTGTTAAGTTATGCATATGCCTCTCTTTTTATAATCCTATCTTTTTACTGTACTTAATGAAGTTTCATCCTTTTGGCTGTTGCCGGGTGCAGGTAATTATTATCGCTCAGCCAGTCGGCCATGCGCTGGGGCCAGGTGCTGATGCTTTGCAGCTTTGATCGGTAACCCATATTAAAGCCATGATCGCCCTGGGTATAAATATGTACTTCAACCGGTATTTTTGCTTCCCGGTAACGCTGCAGTAATTTTACTACCGATGGCGAGCAGCAAACATCATCGTTAGCGGCTAACAAAAACGCCGGCGGGGCATCAGAGGGCAGTTTATCGGGAATATAAAGGGGGCCCGGATAGATCTGGATCAAAAACGAAGGACGGGCATTTAACCTGTCGATCGGATCGGGAGCTCCGGGGTCACCTTTACTCTCGCCATAAGCAACCATATCAACTACTTCGCCGCCAGCCGAAAAAC
>JGI24737J22298_10000735_pt1 | contig 11553 bp, 7 predicted proteins | sample KBSCornC3_FD_22298 | JGI IMG/M metagenome (IMG submission 22298) | reverse complement strand
GTCCTCCGCCTTGACGACGAAGACGATCTGCGGGTTGACCTCGCTGTCCGCGGGAAAGCGCTGGTCGACGAAATCGAGGTCCTCCCGCCGCTCCATGCCGAGTCGCCTCATCAAGCCCTGGCTCGGTGCGTTCTGCGCGGCAGTCACTGCGACGACGTGGGGCGCTCCGAAACGGTCGAAGGCGAGATCCAGCGAGGCGACCGCCGCTTCCTTCGCATAGCCCTGCCCCCACGCATCTTCGCGCAGGCGCCAGCCGATCTCGACATCACCGGTGAATTCCGCCCCCGGAGCATTGACGCGCTTGAGGCCGCAGAAGCCCAAAATTGCGTCGTCGGACCGGCGCTCGACGATCCAGAAGGTGAAGCCGAAGTCGCGCTGATAGCCGCGGACGCGCTGATAGCCGGCGCTCCATTCCTCGGCGCTTTGCAGGCCGCCGAGCCAGCGCATCACCGCGGACGTGTTCATCACCTCATAGAAGCGGAACTCGTCCTCATCGTCCCACTCGCGCAGGCGGAGTCGCTCGGTTTCGACAATGATTTTAGCCATTGATGAGGCGAGCGGCGTCCAGCGCATGATAGGTGAGGACGCCGGTCGCGCCCGCGCGCTTGAATGCGAGCAATGTCTCCAGGATCAGCGCGTTGCGGTCCCCTGCCCCGGCGGCCCCGGCATGTTCGATCATCGCATACTCGCCGCTCACCTGGTAGACGAAGGTCGGCACGCCGAATGCGTCCTTCACGCGCGCGACGACATCGAGATAGGGCAGCCCGGGCTTCACCATCACGAAGTCCGCGCCCTCGGCGAGGTCGAGCTCGACCTCGCGCAGCGCCTCTTCGATATTCGCCGAATCCATCTGGTAGCCGCGCTTGTCGCCTTTGAGGCGGGCTTGGCTGCCGACGGCTTCGCGGAAGGGGCCGTAGAACGCCGAGGCATATTTCGCGGCATAAGCCATGATGGCGACATTCTGGTGGCCTTCGCGCTCGAGCGCCTCGCGGATGGCGGCGACGCGGCCGTCCATCATGTCGGACGGAGCGACAATGTCGGCGCCGGCTTCAGCCTGGACCAGCGCCTGCTGGACCAGGATCTGTACCGTGTCGTCATTGATGACGTTGCCGAGCTCATCGACGAGGCCGTCGTGGCCGTGCGCCGTGTAGGGGTCGAGCGCGACGTCGGTGAGCACGCCGATCTCCGGCACAGCGTGCTTGATGGCGCGGACTGCGCGGCAGATCAGATTGTCCTTGTTGAGCGCTTCCTCGGCCCGCTCGGTGCGCAGCGCTTCGGGCGTGTTGGGAAAGAGCGCGATGCAAGGGATCCCAAGCGCCGCCGCTTCGCGAGCCTTGGCGGCGACGCGATCGATGCTCCAGCGGCTGACGCCCGGAAGCGAGCCGATCGGCTCCTCACGATCGCGGCCGTCGCAGATGAAGAGCGGCCAAATGAAGTCGCTTGGATGCAGGCGGTTTTCGGCGAGCATCGCGCGCATCCACGGGCTCGACCGGCCGCGACGCATGCGCAGGTAGGGGAAGGAAGCAGTCATGCGACCCCCTTAGCGCCAGAAGTGGGGCCCCTCCACCAGCTTCGCTGGTCCTCCTCCCCGTGCTGGGGAGGATTTACCCCGCGGGGTTCAGCGCCCCTCCTGGCTCGCGGGTGGCCCCGGCCTGCTCGATGCATTCGTCGTCGCCGGGACGCTGCTCGACCGTCATCCGCGCCTTCCTCCAGCCGCCGTACAAATAGTAACCGGTCGCAAGCGCGAGATTGATCAAGGATGTCACAGGGAAGCTCGTCCAGATCGCGTCGGCGCCCAGCCAGCCATAGGTCGCGAATATGTACCCGAAGCGCACCGGCACGAGCCCGATCGCGAGGATTATCAGCGGCGCCCACACCGCGCCGTTGGCGCGGACGGTGGCGATGAGCACCATCATGACGCCGAACAAAAGGAAGTTCCACGTCGCGACCAGATGGATGTGCTTGGCGATCGGCAGCGCCGGGCTGCCGCCACCCATGAACAAAGCGATGACCATTCGATCGGCCAGCGTCAGAAGGACGATGAGGCCGCCGGTGATGAGCAGCGACTGGATCACCCCCACGCGCGTGATCCGTCCGACACGGTCCCATTTGCCGGCGCCGATGTTCTGCGCCGCCATGGCACTGACCGCCGCGCCGAGCGACATCGCCGGCATCTGCACATAGGTCCATAGCTGCAGCGCCACGCCGAAGGCCGCGGTCGTGTCGACGCCCTCGCGATTGACCAGGCCGACGAGCGCCAATGCACTGACCGAGATGACGATCATCTGGATGCCCATGGGCAGACCCTTCGAAACGATCGTCTTCAGGATCGACAGGTCGCACCACAGATAGCGGAGCTCACGGCCCCGCAGCCTTAGCGGCAGGTCCCGCGCATATATGTAGATCATCAGGCCGAAGAGCGCCGTATAGTTGGCGATCAAAGTCGCCGTCGCCGAACCGGCGATTCCCATGCGCGGGGCCGGGCCGAGCCCGAGAATGAAGACCGGGTTCAGCCCGCTGTCGAGCAGCACTGCGATGATCATGAACCACAGCGGGGTCATGCTGTCCCCCGCCCCGCGCAGCGCCATCATCAGCATGGTGAGCAGCAAGAGCGCGGGCATCGCGAGGAAGATGACCTGCAGATAGGCGTGCGCCAGCGGCGCAGCGTCGCCCGGAGTCCCGAGCAGATTCAGGATGGAACCAGAAAGGAAGTAGCCGGCGATCGCGATCACGATACTGACGACGACCATGCCGCCGCCCGCCGTGCCGAACACGCGCCGGGCGCCGTCGACGTCCCTGCGCCCCCAGGCCTGGCCGATGAGGATGGTCGAGGCCATGCCGAAACCGAACACGAAGGCGGTCAGCAGGAACATGACCATGTTGGCGTTGGACGTCGCGGCGAGCGCGCCTTCGCCGAGGAAGCGGCCGACCCAGATGGCGTTGATCGTGCCGTTCAGCGACTGGAGGATCGAGCTGGCGAGCGTCGGGAGTGCGAACTTGAGGAGGGTTGAGCCGATGCCGCCTTGCGTCAGGTCGCCGCGGGCGGGCGGGCCTCGTCTCGCTCCAGCGTCAGCCATGCGCTCTCCTCGTCATGCCGGACTTGATCCGACATCCATCTTTTTTGGTTCCACCGCCCTGAAGGAAGGTGGACCCCGGCTCAAGGCCGGGGTGACGGCTCAGCCGAGCCGCTCCAACGCCGCACGCAGCCGTTCGGCTTCAGCCGCCTTTGCGTCATGATCGGCGCGCGCCTTCTCGACCGCCTCGGGCTTGGCGCGCTCGGTGAAGTTCGGATTGGCGAGGCGTTGGGCGAGGCTGTCGCGTTCTTTTTCGGCCGCCTCCGCACCTTTGGACAAGCGTGTTTTCTCGGCGCTGATGTCGATGAACTCGGCTAGCCCGAGCACATAGGTGGCTTCGCCAACCACGATCTGTGCTTCTCCGCCAGTCGCCGGAATACGCTGAATTCTCGCCAGCTTTGCCAGGCCTTCTTCGTATTTCTCAAGGCGCTCTCTGGTGACTTCACTCTCGTCACGAACGGCGAACGGGACTCTCGCACCGGGCGGCACGTTGAGCTCGGTTCGCGCCGAACGGACTTGGGTCACCAGATCGATCAGCCACTCAATTTCGGCCTTCGCCGCAGGATCAACTTGCGCCTTCGGCTCCGGCCACGCGGCCGTGATCAGCGGATGATCGCCGCGGTCACCCATCGCCGACCACAACTCCTCTGTGATGAACGGCATGAGCGGATGGAGCATCACGAGGATCTGGTCGAACGCCCAGGCGGCGACGCGCTTCGTCTCGTCGTCGAACGCGCCCTTCACCAGCTCGACATACCAGTCGCAAAAGGTGCCCCAGACGAAATGATAGATGGCGTCGGCCATCTCGTCGTAGCGAAGCTCGTCGAACGCGCGGTCGAGCTTTGACAGCGTCTCGACCACCTCGCCGATGATCCAACGGTTGACCGGAAGCTCGGCGGCCGGAGCGGCGATGCTGTCGCTCGCGCCCACCCCGTTCATCTGCAGGAAGCGCGCGGCGTTCCACAGCTTGGTGGCGAAGTTCCGGTAGCCCTCGACGCGCTTCTCATCGAGCTTGATGTCGCGCCCCTGGCTTTCCATCGCCGCGAGCGTGAACCGCAGCGCGTCGGCGCCGTACTTGTCGATGAGTCCGAGCGGGTCGACCGTATTGCCCTTCGACTTGGACATCTTCTGGCCCTGCGCGTCGCGTACTAGGCCGTGGAGGTAGAGCGTCTTCCACGGCACCTCGCCCATGAATTCGATGCCCTGCATCGCCATGCGCGCATCCCAGAAGAAGAGGATGTCGAAGCCGGAGATGAGCACGTCGTTGGGGTAGTGGCAGCGGAGATCCTCGGTCTCGTCGGGCCAGCCGAGCGTGGCGAACGGCCAGAGGGCGGATGAGAACCAGGTGTCGAGAACGTCTTCATCGCGAAACAAGCAGATGATGCGCCCGCTAATTGTCGCATCGTCTTGTTCGCGCATGAACGAGAGCATCTCAGCTTCGGAATCGAAGAACCGAAACTCTGCGTCATTCTTACCTAGTTTCGCGTATCGTTCCCGAACAAGCGTCTCAATTGCATCGCCTTCTTCGGCCACGAAAGTCTCACGGACGAAGCTTTGATGGGCTCGCATGCCGTGTTCTGGGCCTACCCATCCATAAACGGCCGATCCGGAATCGGAGATCATTGGACCATACCAGGCCGGAATGCGGTGGCCCCACCACAGCTGGCGCGAGACGCACCAGGGCTGGATGTTCTCGAGCCAGTTGAACCAGGTCTTCGCCCAGGTCTCGGGGACGATCTTGATGTCGCCCTTCTTCACTGCCTGCAGCGCGGGAAGCGCGAGCTTGGCGGCATCGACATACCATTGGTCGGTGAGCCACGGCTCGATCACGACGCCCGAACGGTCGCCAAACGGGGTCGGAATGACGCGGTCTTCAACCCGGACGAGCGCACCTTCCTCTTCGAGTTTCGCAACGACCGCTTTGCGTGCGTCCTCACGCGTCAGGCCGAGCAGCTCCTGCGGGATGAGGCCGTCCTGCGTCTGGACGACGTACGCCTCGGCGTCGAACATGTTGAGCATGTCGGCGGGTTTCATGCCGGCGCGCTTGCCGACATCATAGTCGTTGAAGTCGTGGCCGGGCGTGATCTTCACCGCGCCGCTGCCAAGCTCGGGATCGGCATGTTCATCGGCGATGATCGGGATCAGGCGTCCGGTAATTGGCTGGCGGATGTTCGTTCCGATCAGCGCTTTGTAACGCTCGTCCTCCGGGTGCACCGCGACCGCCATGTCGGCGAGCATCGTCTCGGGGCGCGTGGTCGCGACCTGGATCGCGCCGCTGCCGTCAGCCAGCGGGTAGCTCAAAGTCCAGAACTTGCCCTGGACGTCACGCGTCTCGACCTCGAGGTCGCTGATCGCGGTCTGAAACTTGGGGTCCCAGTTGACGAGGCGCTTGTCGCGGTAGGCGAGGCCGCGCTTGTACAGCTCGACGAAGACCTTGGTGACGGCGCGGCTGAAGCCTTCGTCCATGGTGAAGCGCTCGTGCGCCCAATCGCACGATGCCCCGAGGCGCCGGAGCTGGCGCGTGATCGCGCCGCCCGACTGCGCCTTCCATTCCCAGACATGTTGAAGGAAGGCTTCGCGGCCGATCTCTGCGCGCTTGATCCCCTGGCTCTCGAGGTTGCGCTCGACGACCATCTGCGTCGCGATGCCGGCATGATCAGTGCCGACCACCCACAAAGCATCCTTGCCGCGCATGCGCTCCCGGCGGGTGAGCACGTCCTGCAGCGTGATATCGAGCGCGTGGCCGATGTGGAGCGAGCCGGTGACGTTGGGCGGCGGCATGACGATCGTCCACGGATCGCGGTCCTCGCGGACGGGGCGGAAGAGGCCCTGGCCCTCCCAGTGCGCATACCAGCGATCCTCGATCGCGCGGGGTTCGAAAGTCTTGGGGAGGTCGGTCATCGCGCTGAGCGACTAGCGATGCGGCGGTGCAGCATCAACTGGCGCGTAGCGTCACCCCGGACTTGATCCGGGCCCACCTTCTCTTTCCATCGCAAGAATAAGGTGGATCCCGGCTCAGGGCCGGGATGACGTTATTCTCCTCGCTCCGGCTTCGGCGGGGCCACAGCAGCGGGCGCGGCAGGCGCGCCGCCACCAATCCACCGCCCCATCCAGCCGAACACCTCGTCATACCACTGGACCGAATTCTTCGGTTTCAGCACCCAGTGGTTCTCATCCGGGAAGATCAGCAGCCGCGACGGGATGTTGCGGCGCTGGAGCGCCGTGAACGCCGCGATCCCTTGCGTGTAAGGGATACGGAAGTCGTTCTCGCTGGTGATCACCAGCTGCGGGGTCTTCCACGCGGTGACGTGGTTGACCGGGTTCCATTTCTCGAACTCTTCGGGCGCCTCGTAATAGGGATGGCCGCCGTGCTCCCATTCGTCGAACCATAGCTCCTCGGTCTCATAAGCCATGGCGCGGGCGTCGAAGACGCCGTCGTGCTGAACGATGCATTTGAACCGGTCGGGCCACATGCCCTCGATCCAGTTCATCATGTAGCCGCCGTAGGAACCGCCGAGCGCACAGGCGTTGGCGGCGTCGAGCTGCGGATCGTGGGCGGTGGCGTAAGCGAGGCCCTTCTGCAGGTCCTCGAGCGGCCAGCCGCCCCAGTTCCGGTGGATCGCGTCGGTGAAAGCCTGACCGTAACCGGTGGACCCGTGGAAATCGATGCTGACCGCCGCATATCCCGGCGAAATGAACACGCGCGGGTTCCAGCGGTAAGACCAGCTGTTGGAGAAACTGCCTTGCGGCCCGCCGTGGACGAGGAAGGCGATCGGCAGCGTGCGATTCATCACCGGCTTCAGCGTCCAGCCCCAAACTGTGTCGCCGTTGGCCCCCTTGAAGCTGAATTTGGTGTAGGTGATCGGGTCGAGTTGGCTGAGCAGGTCGCGGTTGACGTCGGTCAGCTTGGTCACGCGGCTCCCCTCGATCCGGTAGAGGTCGTCGGGCGCGGCAATGCTGTTCATCGTCGCCAGAACCGCGCCGCCAGGGAGCGCGCGGACGTTGCCGTAATGGCCGTCGCCGGTCAGGCGCGTGACCGCGCCCGTTGCGGCATCGACGCGGAACACCGGCTCCTCGAGCGTATCGCCGGCGGTTACGAGAAGGCTGCGACCGTCCGGCGACCATTCGATCGAGTCGACCGAACGGTCGAAATTCTGGGTGATGGCGCGGGTCTGGCCGGTGGCGAGGTCGCGCAGCTGGAGCACCTGCCGGTCAGCTTCATAGCCGGGCCTCGCCATGGCGAAATAAGCGAGCGTGCGGCCGTCGGGCGATACGGTCGGCAGATTGTCGGTCGCGTCGTTCGCATCGGTGAGATTGACAGGAGGCGCCGATCCGTCGCTCGGTACCTGGAAGATATCGAGGTTCGTCGACAGCGCCTCGATCCGCCCAGCTTCTCTAAGCGCGAAATAGACGGTGCGTCCGTCCGGAGAGAAAGCGATCTCCTCTGCGCCGCCGAACGGCTTCGACGGCGTGTCGCCGACCAGACTTCCCGTCAGCGAGACGCCACTACCGACTAGCTTGCCGCCGGCGACGGCGAAGCCGAACAGCCGAGATTTGACGCCCGGCTCTGCCCACGTATCCCAGTGGCGTACGAACAACTGGTCGTAGGTGCGGCCGGTGCCGGTCTTTGGCTTCGGCGGAAGCCCGACGCAGTTCAGGTCGGCGCAGCGCAGGTCGCGGTCGGCCCAGACGACGACGCTGTCGCCCGAAGGCGCGAGGCGGAAGCCGCCGACGTCGCCCTTGAAGTTACTGACCTGAACGGGAGCGCCAGCGAACGGCTTCCGGAACAATTGATCCTGATCGCCCGCGGCCATCAGGAACCAGAGCGAGCCGTCCGGGCCGAATACCGCGTCATGACCCTTCTCGGCGCCTTTGACCGGCTGGGGCGTCGCGCCAGCCTTGGTCAGATCCAGCAGATACAGCGTGTTGACGCGCTTGTTCTTATCCCAGTCGGTATTCGAGATCGTGAACACTGCCCACTTACCGTCGCGCGATACTTCGGGCGCGCCGAGGCGGTGCATGGACTGCATGTCGGTGGCGGTCATCGGCCGGGCGGCGAGCGGGGAAGCCGCGAGCGCAGCGGCCGCGGCGGCGAGGAAGAGCATCGGCTTGTTCATGCGGCAGGCGTAGCAAACCCGCAGCGGTCTGCAAGGACTAGAGCGGGCGTCCCGTGATCCGCGAAATCTCGCGCTTCACATGCTCGTCGACCATTTGCGGGAGATGCTCGTCGAGCCATTGCTTCAGCATCGGCCGAAGCATCTCGCGGATGATTTCTTCAAGGGGGTTCACGGCGGGCGCGGGCGGAATGGTGGCGGCGACCGTCTGCAGCGCTTCGAGCTGCTGACGACTCCGACCGGCTAGCTGCTCGTCAACCAGCGGCGGGCCGAGATCCACGGGCGGCGCGAGCGGCTGATCGAGCTCGAGCACGTCGTCTCCGCTCTCCGAGCTTTCCTCGGGCAACGGCTCGTCCTCGATCGAGTCGACCGGCCGGACCGAGGTACGCAGCTCCTTCTCCTCGGCGATCACTTTTTTGATCGATGCGAGGATGTCCTCCATCGAGGGTTCACGACCTGCAGACTGCATGGAAGCGGATATCGCTTATTGCGGCGACGGAGTCACCCCTGGGACAACTGGCGGAGACGGATCGATGCGCGCCGAGTTGATCTGCGGAGTCACGACAGGGGTCGCCGGCATTTCCTCAGGCGCGACGGTTCGCGTCGACACGGTCGGATGGCGTGGATCACTGGCCCAGTCGTTCCAGTTGCCGGCAACGCGCCGGTAATTGCCGAGCGGATCGTACAGCGGCCCACCTTCGAGGCCAAGGTCGCGCGCTTCGGCCTGTCCCATCGCGTTCAGGAGCTGGAAGCCGGCGACGTAAGCATCTCGTTTTGCGGTCACGAGCGCAACCTGCGAGTTCAACAGCTCCTGCTCGGCGTTCAGGACTTCGATAATCGTACGCGTCCCGACGCTCTGCTCGGCGCGGTTGCCTTCGAGCGCCAGTTCGTTGGCCTGCACCGCAACTGTCTCGGCCTGGATGGCCTTCTGCGATGCATCATAATTGGCGAACGCGGCGCGGGTCGTTTGGACCACGGCGCGCTCGGTACCGACGACCTGCTCCAGCACCTGGCCCTGCTGCGCCTGCGCTTGACGGATGCGGGCAGCGGGCAAGCCACCCTGGAAGATCGGGACGCTACCGCTGAGACCTATGCTCGTGTTGGTTCCGGTGTGGATGTCCTGCCCAGTGAGCGGATTAGGCTCGGTACCCCTGAGAACATTGACGTAGTTGCCGCTGGCCACTCCCGACAATCTTGGCAGCCGGCCGGCCCGCGCGACATTCACGTCATAACCCGCCGCGATCGCCTGACGGCTGATCGAAATGAGGTCCGGGTTGTTGGCAAGCGCGATGCGCACCGCCTCGTCCGCGTTCGCGGGCAGTGGCGGCAACGGCGGCGGCGGCGCGAGCTGGCCCGGCGCGTGTCCGATCACCTCACGATAGGTCGCTTCGCTTCCGGTCAAGCGACCCTGTGCCGTTGCGAGCTGAGAGCGGCCAAGCTGCAGGCGAGCCTCCGACTGGGCGACGTCGGTTCGTGTCAGATCGCCAATTTGAAATCGGTCTTGCGTAGCCTGCAGGTTGGTCCCGAGCACCCTTACGTTATTCTGGTTCAGCTCGACGATCGCGCGGTCACGAATCACGTCCATGTAAGCCGCGACCGCCTGGGTGAAGACATCGCCCTCGACCGCGCGCAGTGTAGCCCGGCCTGCGTCGACGCGCGTTTCAGCGGCGCGGACGGAGTTCTTGACCGCGCCGCCGCTGTATAAAGGGACGCTCAGGTCAACTCCGGCCGAGAGCGTTGGCCCTTTGCTACCGCCCGTATCGAGGATGCCCCTGCGGGTAAGGTCGCGATTGAGGCCGGCCGACCCACTAATCTGCGGGCGTCCGGCTGCCTTCGCGATGGCCACGGCCGCGTCCGTGGCCTTCTGGCTCTCGCGCTGGGCCGTCAACGTCGGGTTGGTGTTGTAGGAAGACACCAGCGCCTCGCGCAGCGTATCGGCGGAGGCGGTACCCGCCATCAGTGCAGCAACGAGCGATGCGGAAATGAGCTTACGAACCACTCGTGCCCCCCTTAGAAAGTGAATGACCTAGGGCGACTGAAGCCGGGTAGTGCCGGGACCCCCGCATCGCCGATGGACAGATAACCGAAAGCGCCGCCGGCCTTGCGGCCGACCACGAGCCTGGCGACTCCGCGATCGACGAGTGCCGCACCAAGGCAGCCGCCGTCGGCGAGCTGGTCGACAATGGCATCCGGGATATACTCGACTGCGCCGTCGATCAGGATCTGGTCGTAGGCCGCACCGTTGGGATCGCCGTCATCGAGCTTTGCTTCGACCACATGGAGCTTCTGCTCGCGGGCAGCAGCAGCCAGCGCGGGATCGCTTTCCACCGCAGTCACTTCGAGGCCCATTGCCGTGAGAACCGCGGCTGAATAGCCCGTGCCCGCTCCGACGACGAGCGCGCGCTGCCCGGGTTCAGGCATCATCTGAGTCAGCAACTGGCCGAGTACCGCCGGCGCTGCAAGGAAGCGGCGGTCGCCAATCGCCACCGCGCGATCAACATAGGCGAGCGGGCGCGTGTGGCTCGGCAGGAACGTTTCCCGCCTCACGCGGCGCATTGCATCAAGCACGGCGGGATCAGTGACGCCCTGCGGTCGCAGCTGGTTTTCGACCATCGCAGCGCGGGCCGCGGCAAAATCGGGAATGGGGCTATGGACGGTCATGACTGTTATATGCAGCTAACACACCTAAAGTTCAAGCTAAACTCAACAACAGCCGATGACGCCGCCGACGAGCAGCCCCATATATGAAGGGACGAAAGCCGCGCCAACTGCCATTCATCGAAAGACGAGTCGACGAAACGCGGGGGCTTGACCCGATGCTCGCCCTCGCGCCAAAGCGCGACGCTCTCCCCGGCCCGATGGCGGAGTGGTTACGCAGAGGACTGCAAATCCTTGCACGCCGGTTCGATTCCGGCTCGGGCCTCCAAATCCCGCGGACACCTAACCAACAGCGATAACTCACCAGTTCGCGGTCTGAAAAACGGCCGGCTGCGTGAAGAGATCGCACCCAGAGTTGCGCAGCGAACCTAACCGTTCCACGACAATCCAGAACAAATTGCCGATTGGAGGGGGAGTCTATGAATTTCGGAATTGCGCGGCGCATCACCGCGTCAGTCATTGCGGTTGCGGTTGTCGCCGCTCCGCTCGAGGCCGCTCCACCGGTAGCCGTCAATGTCGACGTAAGCCGCCCAGGCCCAAAGATCAGCCGCGACATCTTCGGTCAGTTCGCCGAGCATCTCGGCACGGGCATCTACGACGGAATCTGGGTCGGACGGAATTCCGAGATCCCCAACGTGCGCGGAATCCGCACCGACGTGGCGCAGGCACTGCGAGCGCTTCACGTCCCCAACGTGCGCTGGCCCGGC
>JGI24737J22298_10000733_pt1 | contig 11561 bp, 10 predicted proteins | sample KBSCornC3_FD_22298 | JGI IMG/M metagenome (IMG submission 22298) | reverse complement strand
GTATTATTAGGATTAACAATTATAGCGTCTATAAGTTCTTTAGATGATCCTGCCATTTCACTCATGATCAACACACCATCATTATTTATCCGACTGGCGACATACTCTTTACTTACCAGGTTCATGCCGTCGCGCATGGGTGTAACCAAACAAACATCGGCCGAATAGTAAAGTGCCGACAGGGTTTCAATGGGGAATGAGCGATAGTAATAATGCACAGGGCTCCAGTCCATAGTGCGATACAAAGCATTGATCTTCCCTACTTTTTTATCTATTTCATCCCTAAGGTGAGCGTATTGCGGTACCGTATCCCGGGATGGAACCACGATCATGTAAAGCGTAATGTGCTCAATACATTCCGGGCATTGTTCAAGCAGCAGCTCAAAAGCTTCCAGCCTCTGCAGGATCCCCTTGCTGTAATCAAGCCTGTCTATAGAAAGGATCAGCTTTTTGTTCTGGAAATTCTCTTTAATAAGGTCAATCTGCTGTTTTACATCGTCCTGTAGCGGTAGCGATGAATACCTTTTTTCATCGATCCCCATCGGGAACGACTCGATAACAACCGAGCGCTCGCCATTGCTGATGATATTGGCACTGGATGTTACCGGCAGCAGGCGTGTAGCCGCACCTAAAAAGTGGCGCACATCATCAAAGGTATGTAAACCAATCAGATCGGCACCAAGCATTCCATCCAATAGTTCCGAACGCCATGGGATCAACCTGAACATTTCATTTGAAGGGAAAGGAATGTGGAGGAAAAAGCCGATGGAAACGTCCGGCAGCTCCTGCCTGACCAGGGCGGGTAATAATAGCAACTGGTAATCGTGGATCCAGATCACATCGCCGGGCTCGGCAATACTGAGGATCATATCCCTGAACTTTTTATTTACCGCTTTATAGTAATCCCAGTTTGATTGTTTGTAAGCAGCATAAGTTGAAGCGTAATAATGAAAAACGGGCCATAAAACCTCATTGCTGAAACCTTCGTAGTATTGGTTGATCTCTTCCTGATCTAAAAAAACAGGAATCAGGCTTAACTCTTTTAATTCTTTTGTAACCTGGTTTTTATCTTCCTGCTCAGCAACTTCTATTCCGGGCCAGCCTATCCATACGTTATCGCCCTGTTTATATATTGAACCTAAACCGGTAGCTAATCCTCCCTCGCTCGGTGATGAATGGTATGCACCATCAGTTTTGGAAATTTTAACAGGCAAACGGTTTGATACAATTATTGTTTTCGACATATGAAGTAAATATTAATTAATATTTAAAAGACGAAAACACCCTTTTTGTTTTATGAAAAGAGGCTTTATGACATAAAAGTGTGATTTATAATCATAAAAAAAGCCGTCCTGATATTCGGGACGGCTTTCCATTGTTATAATTTTTCGGAGTTATTTTACTTGTTGGAAAAACTCGATGTTAGCTTGTTGAGTGATCCTTACCAAAACTTCGTGTTTGTCGTTTTTCAAGTCAACAAAATATGAAGTTGGCTCGATAGCGTCATTAATTGAAGTGTTAGCCTGGTAAACGATAACTTCGCCTACTTCGTAACCTTTGTAATCGCTGTTGATTTGTTTAAGGGCTTTTGCAGGGATAGCTTTGTTGTCAACACGTTGAGTTGTACCTAAAAATTCACCTTGTAGGTTGTAGAAAGCAGTTTTTTGAACGCCGTCAACAGTGAAAGTAGCTTTTTGAACGTTTTTGGTTACAGTCCAGTTAACGTTGGTAGCTTCAGCGAAGTCAGCAGTAAAGCCGTGTAATGCTACGTAAGAAACATTGGTACCACCATCTGATTTTTTGCCACCATCAGCGAAAGCGTTAACGGTAAATAAGGCTGCAGTTGCTATTGTTAAAAATATCTTTTTCATGTTCGTTTAAATTTTAAATCCTGCAACAAAAATACACTACACTTATCAATATTTAAAATTTTCTTAAACTTTTATGAATATTTAATAATTATAGCCTTTTATAGGCACAAAATTTAAATTTTATCAATAACCTTAGTGTATATTTTACAATATCTAAAAGAAAAAACGCCAAATAACGGCGTTTCCTCTTTGCTAAACCGATTTATGCTGTCATGAAAATGTCATTTAGCCATTATCTGCAAAGCCCGGGTACAAAGTCATGCCCCCATCTGCAAAAATTGTGACCCCTGTAATGTAATCCGACTCATCTGAAGCCAGCCAAACTGCCAGTTTTCCGATGTCAGCCGGCTGACCTATCCGGTTGTAAGGGATGAGCGTCAATAATTTATCCAGTGCTTCCGGGGTTTCCCAGGCTTCCTTATTAATAGGTGTTTGTATAGCGCCTGGCCCTATCCCATTCACCCTGATCTTATGCGGAGCGAGTTCCTGTGCTATGCTTTTCATAAACATCATAATACCTCCTTTGCTGGCCGCATAGTTTACATGCCCTGCCCATGGGATAACTTCATGAACGCTGCTCATACAGATAATTTTGCCCGCAGCTTTGCTTCCGCCTTCAACAACACCGCGTTTTATAAACTCTTTAGCAGCCTCCCTAGCGCAAAGAAACTGACCGGTTAAGTTAATGCTGATCACTTTATTCCAGTCGTCAAGCGTCATATCAACAAATCTGGCATCTTTTTGCAAACCGGCATTGTTTACCAAAATGTCAATAGTGCCATATTGCTTAAATATTTCGGCAAACATGGCTTTTACTTCGTCCTCGTGGCTTACATCGGCCTGAAATGCAAATGCCTCGCCGCCCGTTGCTTTGATCTGGCTTACAACATCATCGGCTGCGGTTTTATTATGTGCGTAGTTAATTAGGAGTTTGGCGCCGGCTGCAGCCATTGCCAATGCGACACCTTTACCAATGCCGCTATCGGCACCGGTTACTAGGGCTGCTTGTCCTTTTAATAGTTGGGGAGTATTGCTCATAGATAAACGTTTTTGTGTTTAAGATAAGCAATGGAATTGAGAAGGGAATTGTTTTTGCCCGAACTGGCATTTATGTGATTATAGGATTACATAACCAAACAATTCTAATCCTGTAATCCTAAAATCCGCCCAAATCCGGGTTCAGAGATTATAACGCTTTTATATAATCATGAAACAGGTACAAAGCTTTCTTCTTGTCCGCTGTTAAATCATAGTCTATTTTAACCATCAAATAATCAACCAGGTCAAAGTCATCACGCATGGTTAATTCTTTAAAAAGCTCTCCCCGGTGATCAAGGCCGTATTTTAGTGACTCGTTAAACTCATCCATAAAATCCTGAGGGATAGGTTTATTAGCTATCCAGGCTGCAAAGGTGAATGGCAGGCCGGTCATTTTTTGCCATTCTTCGGCCAGATCGTAAACATATTTGTATTGCTGCTTTTTGCCGAAGGTACGGTCGCCTATTTGTACAAAGGCGGTTCCTTCATCTGCAGATTGAGCATAATCCGGCGCATTACTTACCTGTTTGGGGTTTACCAACCAATGGTTTTTCAGCAGCACACGGGCAAGATTATTTGATGAACGCGACTGCGGATCGAGTTGAATGGTAGTTACGTCCTTAATATCACTATTGCTGAAAATAAAAACGGAGTTTACCGCGCCTACGGCACCAATGCAGTAATCAGAAACAATTTCCCATTGCGGCAAACTCAGTGCTGCAGCAACCGGGATCAGACCAATATCAACCACATCGTCGATGAGCTTTTGGGCACAATCAGCCGGGATATCAAGGCTCAGGTTAATTTTATTAATGATGTCGGTATGTTGAATGCCGTATAAAAAGGGTTTGGTATTAGTGTAGCTTACTGCTGATATTCTGATCTTGTTCACAAATTCGCTATTTCTATTCTTCGGAATGTTTGAGGTGTTCGGCGTTATTAAAGTCGACTATTTCAAATTTTTGGCCATCGTAGTTTACCTTATATAGTACCAGGTTTTGGTGCGGAAAGGTATCCATTTCGGATAAGGGTTTATCTGTGAGGATACAAAGCAAAAGGCGTAAAGCGCGGCCATGCATACAAATAAGTACCGTTTTCTCGTCGGGGTGGCTCATGATCACCTCCATGGCTTCGCGCTGGCGCACCTCAACCTCAAGCGGACTTTCGCCACCTTCAAATTTACTGTCGAGCTTACCATCGAGCCAGTCACGCATAATCTGCAGAAAAGCAGCTTTATTATCAGTAGTTGGGGACTGGCCTTCGTGAATGCCCCAGGCCAGCTCATCCAAACCCGGAAGCTTTTCATAGGGAATCCCCAGATCAATAAAAGGCTGGATACTTTGCTGCGTGCGCTTTAATGCCGATATATAAATTTTATCGAACGGAACAGTTTTATAAGCCTCAAAAAACTGGCGGGCTTGTTTACGACCTTCGTCATTTAAATCGGTATCCACACCGCGGCCCTGTATAATACCAAGTTTGTTATACTCAGTTTGGCCGTGGCGTACTATATATAAGGTTTTTTGTACCATTTTCTTGAGCCCAAAGCTGAAAACCGAAGGCTTAAAGCTTTTTTGCTTTTATCTATGCTAAATTTATTGCTTTGCTTTAAGCTTTCGGCCTTTGGCTTTCAGCTTAAAAAGCTTAATTAATTACCGGTAATTTGTAATACTGTGGTTTCGGTTCGTCGCCGAACACAAAGTTGGTATAATCCGTTACTACATTATATAATGTATCACGTTCAATAGGCTGGCGGCCTACATGTTTAATTAACTCTACCACTTGCTTGGTGCTCATACCTGGATGCTGCTCTTCGGCGCCGGCCATTGAATAGATTTTGGTGGTATCATCAAGCGTACCATCAATGTCGTCAACGCCGAAGTTAAGCGAAAGCTGTGCGGTAGTACGACTGATCATAGCCCAATAAGCTTTAATATGGTCGAAGTTATCCAGGTAGATGCGGGCAACTGCGTAGTTTCGCAGATCTTCAATTACCGAAACCTCGGGTACGTGCGACATCTGGTTATCCTTATTACGGAACTTAAGCGGAATAAAAGTTTGGAAACCACCTGTTTTGTCCTGCAGTTGGCGTAAACGCTCCATGTGGTCAACGCGGTGTTTATATTGTTCAATATGCCCGTAAAGCATCGTGGCATTTGAACGACCGCCAAGCTTGTGCCATTCTTCATGAATGGCCAGCCACTGATCGGCAGTACATTTATCTTTCGAGATCTGGTCCCTTATTTCAGGATCAAAAATTTCAGCGCCGCCGCCGGGGATAGAATCAAGTCCTGCTTCCTGCATCAGGCGCATGCCTGTGGCGTAATCAATTTTGGCTTTTTTAAAGATGTAGTGATATTCAACCGGGGTAAGCGCTTTAATGTGCAGCTCGGGGCGATGCGCGCGGATGCGGGCGAAAAGTTCCTGGTAAAAAGGCACGTCATATTGCGGCAGCACACCACCTACAATGTGAACCTCAGTAACCGGTTCGCCATCATACTTGGTAACCATGTTGAACATTTCATCCATGGTGTACTCCCATCCTTCCGCCTTTTGTTTCAGCAGCCGCGAGTACGAACAAAATTTGCAGTCGTAAACGCAAAGATTGGTGGGCTCAATATGAAAATTACGGTTGAAATAAGTTTTATCGCCGTGGCGTTCCTCGCGGATGTAATTAGCCAAAGTGCCAAGATAGCCAAGTTCGCCCTGCTCATAAAGCAAAACTCCTTCATCAAAAGTGATGCGTTGTTTGTCAAGAACTTTTTGAGCAATATGCTTTAAATCAGCAGATAAATTCGGATCGTTAAGTAAAAACTGTAAATTATCTGAATTATGCATCAATTAAAAATTTGGTCAAAGGTACTAAAAAGCACAAAAGTAATATGCGTTATGACACATATAGGCCAAATTTCACGGTAAATTACAATAAAGTTACAGTGCCTTGATCTCGCTTATGGAGATACCAATTGAGCAATCATCCTGGCAACCATTAGGTACATAACTTGCGCCGGATATCATGCCATTATTATTGGTTTCAAAATAAATAGTGTTGGTTTTCTTATCTGCCGCAAGCCATTCGTTCTTTGCCTTTTTATATACTTCATCAAGAGTGATCAACGCAGCGCCCAAACTATGTTGACCTAACGATGCTTTATTCTCATGCCATTGGTCTCTTATAGTTTTAACAGGAGGCATATTTGCAGTTTTATATTCCAAAACATACGATAAAAAATCCCTCGCTGTAACAACGCCATTTTGAACGGTGATCTTGGTTTCGGAGCCATAACCAAAAACTGAACCGTTATTAACGGTATAAGTATAGGAATTTTTACTTTCCGTCTTAAAGTTTTGCCACGCTTTATAGCTTTTGTCGTAAGCGGTATCATTGGCATCTTTTTTACAGGCGGATAGCCCAACAATAACAAACAGGAAGATAAGGCACTTTTTCATGTGGTTTGGCTTTTAAACCTATTCGGCAAAAAATATAAAAACGCTACAGCTAATAACAAATATTCTTGTTTATTTTGGGCGATAACACATTATGCCATGAAAATTGAAACTATAGCCATACACGCCGGTAACCATGTTGATGAAGCAACAAGGGCCGTTATACAACCCATTATTATGTCAACCACGTTTGAGCGCGGTGAGGATGGCGGTTTCCCGGCAGGTTATATTTACAGTCGCTCAGCAAACCCCAATCGTCATGCACTGGAGCATGTGCTGGCTAAGTTAGAGGGAGGTGTTGAAGCAGCTTCCTTTTCATCAGGTAATGCGGCCGGGATGTCGGTATTTCAATCATTGGAGCCGGGTACGCATATTATCGCTCCTGACGATATGTATCATGGCTTACGTAATCAGCTTAAAACCCTTTTTGCCGGGATCCTAACCTTCGATTTTATCGATGTGAACGATCCTGAAATTTTACAACAGCACATCAAGCCCGAAACAGGTTTGATCTGGATTGAAACGCCATCGAACCCACTTTTAAAAGTCACTGACATAAAAAAGGTAGTAGCCATTGCCAAATCAAAAGGCATTAAAGTTTTATGCGATAATACCTTTGCCACCCCTATATGCCAGCGACCACTTGAGTTAGGCGCGGATATGGTTATGCACTCGGCCACCAAATACTTTGGCGGGCACAGTGACCTGATGGGCGGCGTTTTGATTACTGCAGAGAAGAACGATTGGTGGACAAAAATTCGCAAGGTACAGGAAATGGGCGGCGCTATCCCCTCGCCTATGGATTGTTATTACCTGGTACGCAGCATTAAAACCCTGCCATACCGTGTAAAGGGCCATGTACAAAACGCTCAATTACTTGCCGAATATCTTGAACAGCACCCTCACGTTGAACAGGTAATGTACCCCGGCTTACCTTCGCACCCGCAACATGAGATAGCTAAAGATCAGATGCTGGCTTTTGGCGGGATGTTATCTTTTACTATTAAGGGCGATGAGAATGATACGCATAATATTATTAACAAACTAAAACTATTTATCAAAGCCACCAGTCTTGGCGGCGTGGAAAGCCTTATAGAACACAGGGCTACAGTTGAAGGCCCGGATACCAAAACACCACGTAACCTGCTAAGGGTTTCAGTTGGGCTGGAACATATTGATGATTTAATAGCGGATATGGAGCAGGCATTATCGAGGTGAAAGGAGAAAGGTTAAAGGCGAAAGGTAGCTGCAATTGTTAAGTCCAAAGTTGTTCTCGAATCAACCTTTAACCTTCCGCTTTTTGCCTTTCACCTCAAAAAGAAATAAAATTTTGTACATTACCTCACAATCCCTTATATTCGCAACATTATTTGGTATCAATACCAAGGTCGATCAATACTCCGCAACATAGTTCGGGTTTTGATTTATAAAGAAGCGGCGAGAGATCAGGCTCAATGACCCGCTGGCAACCCTTCAATGTTGAAGAAGGTGCCAATTCCTGTCCCGGCAAATAACACCGGGGAATATAAATTTATAACCATGAAAAGTTTAATTAAATTTACGCAACGCAACACTTTTTACACCTTAAACGGTAACGTACAACATATTAGCTCCCCTATTGGCTGTATTTGTATGTGTTGCTGCTGTTGATGCTTAGCACGCTCCTGTTTTCATTCTCTGAAAAAGTGTGTTGTTAAACCGGTTGTTTTTAAACCGGCTTTCCAAATCCATCTAAACATTCAAAATCTAAATTAAACACATTAAAAAATTACAACTATGTCTGCCTTAAAATTCGAAACCTTACAATTACATGCCGGCCAGGAAGTTGATCCAACAACAGGTTCACGTGCTGTGCCCATTTATCAAACTACTTCGTACGTATTTAACAGCGCCGAGCATGGTGCAAACCTATTTGCATTAAAGGAGTTTGGTAATATCTATACCCGCATCATGAACCCTACTACCGATGTGTTTGAAAAACGCATCGCGGCGTTAGAGGGCGGTGTGGCCGCGCTGGCAACAGCATCCGGCCAGGCCTCACAATTTATAGCTTTAAATAACATCCTTCAGGTAGGTGATAACTTTGTGACTTCTCCTTTCCTGTACGGCGGTACTTATAACCAGTTTAAAGTAGCGTTTAAACGCCTGGGCATCGATGTGCGTTTTGCCAAAGATGATACTGCGGCCAATATTGAGGCTCTTATTGATGATAAAACAAAGGCCATTTTCCTGGAAACCATTGGTAACCCGGGCTTTACCATTGCCGATTTTGAAAAGGTGAGCGAGGTTGCCAAAAGACATGACCTGCCATTAATTGTTGATAATACTTTTGGTGCCGGTGGTTACCTCTTCCGCCCTATTGAACATGGCGCTAATGTGGTTGTTGAGTCAACCACCAAATGGATTGGCGGGCATGGTACCAGTATTGGCGGCGTCATTATTGATGCAGGCAATTACAATTGGGGTAACGGTAAGTTTCCGCAATTCACTGAACCATCTGAGGGGTACCACGGGTTGATATTTAACGATGTATTTGGCATTGGCGGTCCGTTTGGCAATATCCAGTTTATTATTCGTGCCCGTGTGGAAGGCTTGAGAGATTTCGGCCCGTCGCAGGCTCCATTTAATTCATGGCTGAACATTCAGGGACTGGAAACACTTTCGTTACGCGTGCAACGTCATGTTGATAATGCCCTGCAACTGGCTAAATGGCTGGAGCAGCATTCGCAGGTGGCAAGCGTAAATTACCCGGGACTGGAATCATCGCCATATCATGAGCTGGCTAAAAAATATTTAAAGAATGGTTTCGGTGGCGTATTGTCATTCGAGATTAAGGGGAGTAAAGAGCAGGCCGGCCGATTGATCAACAACCTGAAACTGGTTAGCCATTTGGCCAATGTTGGCGACGCAAAAACACTCATCATTCAGCCATCGGCAACTACGCATCAGCAATTGTCTGATGAAGAGCAATTGGCTGCCGGTGTTACGCCAGCTTCATTGCGCGTGGCTGTTGGTATTGAGCATATTGACGATATTAAAGCTGATTTTGAGCAGGCTTTTGCAAAAATTAAGCAAGGTGAGGGTGAGTTAGTTTAATAATGTATAGTTTTTTTAAGTGATATAGTAAACGTTATTGCAGGTTGCAGCCGGAAATACCGGTTGCACCTGAAATAACAAAACAACAGAATGAACGCAGAGATATTTAAATACACTGATACTTTTGAATTTGAATCGGGCCGTACAATTGAAGGTTTAGAAATAGGTTTTCACACTTATGGCCGGTTAAATAAGGAAAAAAATAACATTGTTTGGGTTTGCCATGCGCTTACTGCCAACAGCGATGTATTTGACTGGTGGAAAGGGCTTATTGGCGAGGGGTATTTTTTTAACCCGGAAGAGCATTTTATAGTTTGCGCCAATATTTTGGGTTCTCCTTACGGCACTACAAGTCCGTTGAGCATTAACCCGGTTACCGGCCAGCCATATTATCTTTCATATCCCCAGTTTACTACAAGGGATATGGTTAAAGCGCACCAGTTGCTTGCCCAGCATTTAAACATTAATAATATCAGTGTATTAATTGGAGGTTCATTAGGCGGCCAGCAGGCTATGGAATGGGCTATTATTGAGCCGGAGCGCATCAAAAATCTTATTCTGATAGCAACTAATGCCAAGCATTCACCATGGGGCATTGCCTTTAACGAGTCGCAACGTTTGGCTATCACTACAGATCGTACCTTTTACAGCAATACGCCCGAAGGCGGTCAGAAAGGCTTAAAAGCTGCGCGCAGTATCGCGCTTTTAAGTTATCGTACTTATAAAACTTACGGCATTACCCAGCAGGAAGAAGCCGACGATGTGCAGGACAATTTCCGTTCTTCATCGTACCAAAATTACCAGGGGCAAAAGCTGGTGAACCGCTTTAACGCCTATAGTTATTGGTACCTGACCAAAGTGATGGACTCACACAATGTGGGCCGGGGCCGTCACGGTGTAGATAAAGCGTTGAGCCTCATCAAGGCAAAAACATTAGTTATCGGCATCTCGTCGGATGTTTTATTCCCTGTTGAAGAACAGCAATACCTGTTCAGGCATATCCCAAAAGCTGCCTTTTCCGAGCTGGATTCGTTTTATGGGCACGATGGATTTTTAATTGAAACAGAAGCATTAACAAAAATATTCACATCATTTTTTAAAACCGATGTGAAAGGAAAAATTATAGAACTGCAACGTACAGCGTAATGAGTAAAAAGTTAAATATCGGCCTCTTCGGATTTGGAGTTGTTGGCCAGGGGTTATATGATATCATCAAAACAAAGCATTTAAATATCGAGATAGTAAAATTTGCTATTAAAGACCCTAATAAAAAACGTTCTTTACCGGCACATTTATTTACTACCGACAAAGAAGAACTGCTTAATAACCCGGAGATCAATACCATTGTTGAACTGATCAATGATACCGAAGCTGCTTTTGAAATTGTTTCAAGAGCATTAAAATCAGGCAAAAATGTAGTATCTGCAAGTAAAAAAATGATCGCCCTGCATTTGGACGAACTGATCGAAATTCAGCATCAATACGGCACATCATTATTATATGAAGGCGCTGTTTGCGGTAGTATCCCTATTATCCGCAATTTGGAAGAATATTATGATAATGAACTACTGCATTCAATCAGCGGTATTTTCAATGGCTCATCAAACTATATCCTTTCAAAAGGCTTTATTGAAGGGCTCGATTATGATAGCGCATTGAAACAAGCCCAGGACCTGGGTTTTGCCGAAACCGACCCAACCAGTGATGTTGGTGGTTTTGACGCCAAATACAAGCTGGTTATTGCCGCAGCGCACGCTTATGGTGTAGTTGTACAGCCCGATGAGGTATTTAACCTGGGCATTCAGAACCTTGCAGCTGCCGATTTGCAATATGCCCGCGAAAAGAACCTCAAAATTAAACTGGTGCCGGTAGCCAAAGAACTTGACGACCGCAACGTTGCCCTGTTTGTATTACCTAAGTTTGTAAACGACAAAGAGTTTTTATACAACGTTGAGTATGAATATAATGGCGTAACTGTACAAGCTGCCTTTGCCGATCAGCAATTCTTTTTCGGGAAAGGCGCGGGCGGCCATCCTACCGGTTCGGCTGTACTGTCGGATATTGCGGCGCTGCGCTATAACTACCAGTACGAATACAAAAAAGCTAAAG
>JGI24737J22298_10000732_pt1 | contig 11562 bp, 9 predicted proteins | sample KBSCornC3_FD_22298 | JGI IMG/M metagenome (IMG submission 22298) | reverse complement strand
GGAACCTCTTGCCCCGCCGCCGCGGCGGATCGCCTATCGCCATCGGCTGCCGACCCGCCTGTGGCATTGGGTCAACGCCCTAACCGTTTTCGTGATGCTGATGTCGGGGCTGATGATCTTCAACGCCCATCCCCATCTCTACTGGGGCCAGTTTGGCGCGAATTTCGATCACCCGTGGTTGTCGTTCAAAGGACGACCGATCCCCGGCTGGGCGACCATCCCTTCGACCTACAACCTGGCTGCGGCTCGTCGGTGGCACCTCGCCTTTGCCTGGCTGCTCGTCATCCCACTGGTCCTGTTCGTCATCACCAGCCTCATCAACCGCCATGCGCAGCGCGATCTCGCGCCCACTCGCGAGGAGGTGAGGCCCAAGCACATCTGGCACGACATTCGCGACCATGCGCGGCTGCGCTTTCCCACCGGAGACGCAGCGCTCCGCTACAACATCCTCCAGAAGTTCAGCTACGTCGCAGTGATCTTCGTGCTTCTGCCGCTGATGATCTTCACTGGTCTCGCCATGTCGCCGGCGATGGACGCGGCCTGGCCGTGGCTGCTCGACATCTTCGACGGCCGGCAGTCGGCGCGATCGATCCATTTCATCTGCGCGATGCTGCTGCTCGGCTTCATCATCGTCCACCTGGTGATGGTGGTTCTCGCTGGCCCAATCAACGAAATTGGATCGATGATCACCGGCCGCTTCCGCGTGCCGCCGGAGCGGGAAGAAGCATGATCGACCGCCGCCGCTTCATCGCTACCAGTGCGTCAGGCCTCCTACTCGGCGGCTGCGACCGGCTTAACAACAGCCAGAGCTTCCGCGGGGTGCTGCGCACGGCCGAGAAGCTGACCATGGCAAGTCAGCGGCTGATCTCGCCGCGTGAGGCGCTCGCTCGCGAGTACAGCGAAGCCGACTTATCGCCCATCTTCCGCTCTAATGGGACGCGCATGCCCGGAGGCGATGACTTTGCCCAACATGTCGCCGAAGAGTTCGCCAACTGGCGTCTGATCGTCGACGGTCTGGTTGCGCGGCCGCTTTCGATTCCGCTGACGACTCTCCGCTCGATCCCCCACCAGGTCCAGATCACGCGCCACGATTGCGTCGAGGGCTGGAGCGCGATCGGAAAATGGCACGGGCTTCGTCTTTCGCGCATCCTCGACCAGGCGGGCCTCAGCACTCGCGCGAAATATATCGTCTTTCACTGCGCCGACCGCTTCGGCGACAAGCCCTATTACGAGAGCATCGACCTTATCGACGCTTTCCACCCGCAGACGATCATCGCCTGGGGAATGAACGGGCATTTGCTCCCGGTGCCCAACGGAGCCCCGCTGCGTCTGAGGGTCGAGCGGCAACTCGGCTATAAACAGGCCAAGTACATTCAGCGCATCCAGGCCGTCGACAGCCTGGCAGGCCTTCATGGCGGCAAGGGCGGCTATTGGGAGGACAATGCTGACTACGAATGGTACGCCGGGATTTAGCGCCGCCAGCCATGCATTCATGATGGTTTCCATGAGGATCGCGCGTGCAGCAACGCTCGTTTGTCTGGTGAGCGCGTGTGGCGGAGCGCACTCCAGTGACTTAGTCGTCCCTCGCACGGCCATTGGCGTCAACGTCAACACCATTGCCTATTGGGATGGCAGTCGCCCATTCGAGAATCTAATCTATGGCAGCCACTGGCAAATGGAGGGGCCGGCGGGTTGGGAGGAGGTGCCGCCCGCCCGACTGGACGCGAACGGCTGGGTCAAGTCGTTGCCGACCGGCTATCGAGCAGCGCGCGTTCTTTCCGTCCCAGCATCTAGCGCAGAAATCGTCTGCCGCTGGCAGGGCAACGACCGCAATTCGATAAGGGTCGGAAGCGACGGAGCCACCTCGGATGTCGTCCGCAAGCCGGGCTCTAACGAGCTGCGGTTTCACTATAGGTCGAGCTACCCGAAAACCGCAGCCTCGGCCTTTCTCACCTTTGACGTCGACCCCTCGAATTACGTCCGCACTATCGATTGCCGCGACGCCGCCGCGGCCGCTGGAGAAACGTTCGATCCGACGTTCGTGGGGACCCTCCAAGGCTTCCGGGTTGTCCGCTTCATGAAGTGGCAGACAGCCGTTGAGGCGAACCGTCGCGTCACTTGGGCAACCCGCAACAAGCCGGGGCACGGTAGCTATTGGATGAACGACGGGGTTCCGATCGAGGAAATGGTTGCGCTTGCCAACAGGGTCGGCGCTGACCCGTGGTTTGCCATGCCTTGGAACGCCGATGACGAGTACATCACCCGTTTTGCGACTTACGTGCGGGATAATCTCACACCCGGACGCCGCGTCTATGTCGAAGTGAGCAATGAGGTGTGGAATGCCGGTTACCCGGTGCAGCACCAAGCCCAGGAGGAAGGCGCAGCCGAGGGGTTGGACCCGCGCTACGGCGCCTATGGGCAAGCAATGTACCGTTACGCCGAGAAGATGCAGCGCGTGATGGGTATCTGGAGTGATGTCTACGGTCAGCACCTGAACAGGTTAGTCCGCGTCGCGAGCACGCAGAACGTCAGCCCGTTCTGGTCCGATCAGATCCTCGGCTACCGCAACACGGCAAAATATGTGGATGCGCTTGCGACCGCTCCTTACTGGCCATTCCTGGACTCGGACTATGGCGGTCAGTCGGTCGACCAGGTCATGGCGAAAGTGCTTCCGACGAAGATCAGCGAGACATTGAACTGGGCCGTGCAGCAGAAAGTGGTCGCCCGCAAATATGGCAAACGCTACATCGCCTATGAGGGCGGGCAGCACGTCTGGCTGAACAGGAATCGGGCACTGGTCGGTCAGATCGAGCGCGATCCCCGAATGATCGGGCTATACGCGTCGTACCTCAACCGATGGAACAGCAGCATTGGCGATACGCTGACTTTGTTCGCCTTGACCGGACCAACCGACAAGGCCGGTTTCGGCCTCGTAGAATATGCAGGTCAGCCGCTTGAGCGGAGTCCCAAGATGAGAGCAGTGCGAAGATTCATGGTCGAACATGGACGGTAAGGCGCGTCAGTTCTAACCGCGGTCTTCTAGTGAGAATTCGGGCCGTTTTCCCGCGGCTGCCGCAACGAGCGTGTCCACCGTGCGGCTTGTTGAAGCATGGTCGGACATGTGCTCGAGAGCAAATTTCCTGCCCGCCGAACCGAGACGCTCGGCGAGCGCACTATCATCCTTCAAACGGCAAATCGCGTTTGCTATCGCGTCGACGTCGCCCAGTGGCACCGCGATTCCGTTGAAGTCGTCAATTAAATAATCAGCGATGGGCGCCACATCGCTGAAGATCTGCGGCTTTCCTAGCAGCATGGCGCTGACGGCGCTGATGTGGCCCGCACCTCTCTTCGAATCGGCCACGAGCACGAGGTGCGCAAACGACCGATCGACGTAGCTAAGGCATTCTTCCATCGGCTTGTCCACAAGGAGCGTGACGTTCGCCGGAGGCTTGGCAGGATACCAGTTCGCCATGTAACCAGCGGTAATGACAATCGCGGGTACGCCCGAGCGCTCCGCCGCTGCGTAGAGAGTGGCAAGGTCGCGGTTATTGCGCCCGATCATCGTGACGTACGGTTCGTCGGGAACCTCCACCTTGGCGCTAGAGAAATCAGGCAGGTCAAAGCCCCAGTAGGAGAAGACGAAGCGATCGGCAGGAATGTCGTGCACCTTGGCAAACAAGCGCGCTTCGGCCCGCGAATGAACAAGAAAGAGCGAGATCCGCCGCCAGATGCGGTTCAGGAGCGCGTCAAATGGCCTGAAACCGGTACGCACCAATCTTCTCGACGACTGGTTGAAAGTGAGCGCAACTGCCTTCGCTTTGGCGCGACTGAAAAGCAGACGCAGGCAAAGTGCCCAGGTCAGGAAATATTCGCTTGCGGCGACGATCTCGTAATTTGACAGATCGCGGCGGCACCGCAAGATGTTCGGGATCCCGCGCGCTGGCGCGTGATCACTGACTGCCACACAATCGATTTCCCAGCCCTGCGCCTCGAGCGGGGCAGCGAACGACGGCCGAGTAAGGGAGGTCTCACCCCGGAAAAAGTAAAGCAGTCTTGGCCCCTCCCCCGGACTGAATGACCCACTATGAAGCATCAGCTCAGTTACGACGCATCTAAAGGCAATTTACAAGCACGATGACGCGGTTGACACTGCGCGGGAAGGCCGCGACACAATCGCTGCAGCAGCAAAAACTCCATTGCGAACGTCGTTTGCGACCATTTGAAGAGGCTCACCCGATGGCGACCGCCCAGGCTCGGGCAGTCGAACGCCCGCAACTGGGGCCACTTCGACTTCAGACCGTTCTATGGAACGCCTTAGGTCCAGGCTCAATCGCGTACGCGGTTACCGAACTGCTCGACAACATGCCCAAGGGAATTGTTGAACGAAAGCTCTGGTGCTTGAGTGCGGACCCGTTGTCACCGCACGAGTATGACAGCCCGGCGTTGCCGAAGATCGCGTTTCGCGCGCTGTGCAAGGCGCGCGTTCCCGCGACAGTACAGGGCCGTCTTGCGAGCATATTTGCGCTACGCTCGATCAAGGCGGGCGACATCGTCTACCTGTGGCCTCCATACGATCTGCGCACGATCAAGCGTGCTCAGGAGCGCGGGGCGATCGTCGTCGCCGAGCGCACCAATTGCATGGCTCCAATGGGCCGGGAAATGCTTTCGCGCGCCTACAGGCGGCGCGGGCTGCCATTGCCGGACGGCTGGTACCCGGCAAATGCGATTGCGGAGGAACGCGAGCAGATGCTGCAGTGCGACTTCGTCACGGCAGCTAACGCACTCGTATCGCAGAGCCTCCGCGACGCGGGTATCCCGAAAAGCAGGATCCTAGAGACCTCCTACGGCTTCAATCCAAACCGGCTCGCTCGCGCCATCGGTATTGAGCGCCCAAAGCGGCCGCCCGTGTTCGCGTTTGTGGGACTTGGGATCGTGCGCAAAGGACTAGATGTACTGCTCGAAGCCTGGGAGCAGACAGGCATCGACGGCACACTGCTCATTGCCGGCCACATCGATGACGAGATCCGCACCCCATACGCGAGCACATTGGCGCGGCCGGACGTGCACGAACTCGGCTTCGTCAAGGACATCGCAGATGTGTACGCCGCGGCGGACGTATTCGTGTTTCCGACACATGAGGAAGGCGGACCGCAGGTCATCTATGAGGCGGCGGCCTGTGGGCTCGCGTCGATCGTGAGTCCGATGGGAACTGGACGCATTGTCCGGCACGAAAGCGAATGCTTGATGATCGACCCGCTCGACGTAGACGACGTCGCTGCTGCGCTTACCAGGCTAGCCAAGGACGAGCCGCTTCGGCGCGCGCTTGGCACCCGCGCCGCTAATCGGGCGCTCGATTTCACATGGGCCAAGGTCGGGGCGCGGCTCTACAATCAGTTCTGCACAATCGCGCAGGGCGGTACTCGTGAAAGCGCAAAAGCGGCGCGACGGAGAGCAACCGCGTGAGCGGCGGCCAGACGAGCCGCTAAGGTGCCCCGCGTCAGCGTGCTGATGCCCGTATTCAACACGGCACAATATGTCGGCGAGGCGTTGGCGAGCATTCGAGACCAGCGGTTTGGCGATTTCGAGATGATCGTGCTGAACGATGGTTCGACCGACGATTCCTCTCGCATTCTCAAAGATTTTGCCCGTCTTGAGCCGCGGATGCGGCTGATAGAGCGGTCCAATCGCGGTTTGATCGAAACGCGAAACCAGTTGTTGGAGGAAGCTCGCGCCGAATTGATCGCTTGGATGGATTCTGACGACCTGTCTCTCCCGGACCGCCTTGAGCGGCAGGTGGCAGCACTCGATGGGGATCAGTCTCTCGTCTGTGTGGGAACAAACATTCAGCTCGTCGATCCGCAAGGGCGTGGTTTGGGCGTCGAGACGTATCCCCAAGATGACCAGGCGGTGAGAGCAGCACAGATGCGTGGCGGCGGACTCCGCTTTGCATCGACAATGCAGAGGCGCTCCGCCGCTGTCGCCGCTGGCGGATTTAGGCACCCTTTCCGAATGGGCGAGGATTTGGACTTCCTGCTTCGCGTTGCCGAACAGGGGCGCGTCGCCAACTTGTCCGATGTGCTTTACGTCTATCGGCAACACCTGCTCAACACGTGCACGGCGTTGGGACTGAACTGGCCAGAATATTGTGCGGTCATTCTCGAACTCGCGAGTGAACGGCGAGAACGGGGCAGCGACAGACTCCAGCGCGGTGAAGACGTCACCCTGCCGCAGCTGAATTCAGGGGACGCTCGCAAACTCATTCCTATTGTGCTCCTCTTCTGGGCGAGAGGAGCGCTTAGTGCTGGTGATCGCTTGCGCGCGATCGGCTACACCTTGAGCTCGATCAGGAATTCCCCGCTGCGATCCGCCGGCTGGCGGCAGCTGGCCAAGCTGTTGCTCTTCAGGTGATCAACCGCGCTGCTCGCAAGTTGAAGGAGTTCGCCACCAGCAGTTCATTTTTCCTGAGGGACGCGTCTGATAGAGAAGCTCGGATGCATGGGACGAGGATAGATCGGGCTCGCCGGCGACTGCGGATTACGGGGAGCTCCGCGCTGGCGTTGAGTACCGTCGCCACCAATCTCGTGCGGATCGTCAGCACAGTCTGTCTGACCCGGCTGCTCTCCCCCGATGTTTACGGCATCACTGGCGTGATCATGTCCGTGTTTTACATGATCAACATGGTCACCGACATTGGGCTCCAAGCCTATGTCGTGCGCCATCAACGGAGTGATGAGCCTGATTTCCTGAGTTCCGTGTTCACGATCCACGCCATTCGTGGGGTGGCATTGGCGACGATTGGGGCGCTGTTCGCCTGGCCCCTCTCGCTGCTTCTCGGGAAGCCTGAGCTGACATTGCCTTTGGCGGTAACATCCTTGGTCTTCATCATCGACGGCCAAGTCTCGCTGCATCAGTTTCGCGGTCTGAGGGACGGCAAGGTGCAACGCTTTGTCCTGATCGACCTGGTGACCGGCGTCAGCCAGACCGTAGCGGCAATCGCGCTCGCTTTCGTACTGCGCAATGTCTGGGCGATCGTCGGCTCGATGTTCATTGCGAGCGCGCTTCGATTGTGGGCGGGTTACGCATTGTTCCCAGGCAGTCGCCTCACGTTCCGGCCCGACCGGACCATCGCATCGGACCTCTGGCGCTTCTCTCGAGTGATCGGGGTATCGAGCGCGCTCACCCTGGTGATCACCCAGGTCGACAAGCTTGCCATGGCGCGAATCCTGCCGCTCAACCAGTTCGGCATCTATGTAATCGCTGCATCACTTGCCGCGGCGCCGGCCGTCTTCGCCTTCAATTATGCCTCGGCAATCGTTTATCCGGCGATTGCGGAGGCCTGGCGCGAAGGCCGATCGATCGCCGATGCGTATTACCGCAGCTGGGGCCGCTTCTTCTACCTGTACGCCTTCGGCGGAGGGATGCTCATCGGCATCGCGGATCTCGTCGTGCGGCTGCTCTACGACCCTCGATATCTGGGCGCGGCGCGTTATCTTTCGATCCTTGCCATCAGCACTGCGTTGATGATGATCACGCGCTCGATTGAATCTGTCCAGGTCGCCAGCGGGCGTCAACGCTTCGCCATCGAATCAAACGTGCTTCGGCTGGTCGTGCTCGTCAGCGGCGGCCTGCTTGCGCTGGCGCTCGGCAAGGCAATGGTCCTGGTCTTCGCGCTCGGCCTGCTCGAGGCTTCGGTCTATTGTTTCGGACTGATCAAAATGGCTGGCCTGCATCAGGTCCGCTGGACGCGGGAAATCTCCATTTGGCTCACCCTCGCGGCTGGTTTCGCCGTTGGACAATTAGTCAGCTTGGCCGGCCGAGCGCTGTTTCCCCACCTCTAGCGACTGTCGTTACTGCGCCACGGCGACCTGCGGCGATGAGGTTTTCTCAATCGCAGTCGCGGGCCTCACTAAAGATGTTCGGCGAGCTCGCGCAGTGCTGGCGATGGACCCTGCGAGCAGGAAGATGATCGATATTTGCCCCGAATTCGGGATCGAGTCGACGATATACACGGCGAGTATCAAAGCGAGACCGCCCCGAACCAGATTTGCCGGCGTCACCTCCTTATCCATCGCGCGCAGCGCCCGGAACTGCGCCACCGCCAGAAGACCGAACAACGAAAGGTAGCCGAACCAGCCAAAGGCGCCATACTGGATGATCCAGGCACCATCCGTGACCGAGATATCCTGCCCAGTCCATTTATCGAAAATCCGGTTGCGCCCCATCGCGCCCCAGCCGAGCAGCGGCTTCTCATTGGCCTTCGCCAAGAGCTGTTCTTCATTTGCGACGCGAGCGTGGAACGACTCCCCCCGATCGGTGCTGACAGCATTCGCCACGTTCGACACGAGTTGGATTGGGCTCAGTCCATTGGTCCGCAGGAATGGATAAGCGCAGACGAAGACTGACGCGACGCAGCCGATCATGACCCACTTGCGCGGCCGCATGAACAGGATCAAGGGCGCAAGCAATACCGTATAGATCACCGGCCCAAGAGACTTGCAGAGCAGCAGCAGGCCGCCGAGATAAGCGGCGATCAGGCCGGCCTTTTGCCCGAAAATGCGCGATCGTATCCGGACCAGAACGAGCGTTGCCAGTAGCGCCAGGGCGGTGAACAATGCCAGCGCGAGCCCATGCGAGAAGAATACGACCGGACGGAAGCCGCCGGCGCGAATCTGCTGGGCAAAGCTCTCGTGCGGGAAGTAGCCGTACACCCAGCGATGGAGTTGCGGGCTCATTCTAATTTCGAACAGCATCGGCAGGCTGTAGAAAAGCATGGCCGTTGGCACAGCCTTGAGCAGCAGTGAGCGGGCGTTGTCCGTGGAAAGGAAGCGGGAGCCGATATAGGTAGGGACGAGCAGCAAGAGATTTCGTCCGGCGAACTTCAGCCCGTCTAGCGGATAGAAGCCCGGTATGCTTTTACCGGCCTTCTGGAGCTCGTAGCTGTTGGTGAAGCTCGAAAGGATTGGCGAAATCACGAAAGCCAGAGCGAAGACGTAGAGAAGAAATGAGCGCCGGGGCCGCGGTGCCTGAGATCCGTAAATCCAGCACAGCAGCAGCGTGGCAACGGCGGTGACGCTCATCTTGTCCAGGGGTGGTAGGAGCGGAGCATCTACCTCGAGTGCGGAGGGCAACAGCAAAAACCCGCCGAGCAGCGACCAGATCGCCGCCTTTGCGAGCGGTAACCGGTTGAACAGCACGAGGCACACGAAGGGCCACCCAAACAGCGCAATATAGGCGAACCAGTTCGGGATGTTGCGGTCTCCACTTAGCGCCCGATGCGGCGATCAAACAAAAGCTAGACCGTGGCGCTCCCCGGCTCAAGTTCTGTCGGGGATCGCCCGCTCCTGAGCCCGAGGCGAGATGAACACGGAATCGAACCTCCGCAGCTTCGGACTGTTCTCTGGAGGAAATTCCCACTGATCATAGAAGCCGAACAGACGATAGCCGAACGGGTGCAAATGTTCGCAGGTGTCGAAGAGCTGCGTGTGATAGGAAATGTCGGGATCAATCGCCGTTTCAAGCCTGATAATCGCGATGCGACCTTCCGACAGGAGTTGAGCGGCTCCAGCGAGAACAGGCAGCTCGTGACCCTCCACGTCAACTTTGAGCAGGTCGATCTGCCTTACGCCGTTCGCCGCAGTAAACCGGTCGAGCGTATCGATTTCTACGAGGTCGGTTTGCGTCTCATCATGCGAAGCGATGCGCGCCATTGAGGGATGTTCCGGGTCGAAGTGAAACGGCAGTTCTCCCGGCTCTCGGCCCATGCCGAGCTGGTGAAGACGGACCCCCGGCTTGCCAACGAGGTTGGATTTCATCCGGGCGAAGTTGCCCGGGTGCGGCTCAAATGCCCAAACTTCAGCCTTCGGAAACTCGTCGCTGTATTCGATCGCAGTCATACCGATGTGTGCGCCGACATCGAAAATGGTTCGGATCGGGACATGAGGGAGCCTGTTGCCGATGTCGCCAACGAAGTCGTGGCCAACTCCTTCGATGCGATTTCGGCTTAGGTTTCTCAATCGCCTTCCCGCGGCGTGGCGAAGTTCCGAAAGACGCATGCATCGGCGCTCCTATCAGCGCTCTCGCCCGCAACATAGAGGGAGGGAAGCTCTCGCTACACGGCGGCGGTACACGTGCCATTCTGGGGCGAGCGGTTGAGGCTTCTTTCGCACAGAATTGAAATGCTTGCTTTTGGGCGGTGGATCCGTTCGACAAGGACGTCCGCTCAACCCGTTGGAGCCCAGGCTTGAATCACCACGTCTTCGAATGTTTCGAGCAAGTGCGCATCATCAATCTGGTCGATCGGCCGGACCGCCGACGCGAGATGGTCGGCGAGCTCAATCGCATTGGTGGTTTGGCCCCGAACATCGGCTTTTACGAAGCGCACCGGCCAACTGAGGCAGGCGGGTTCCCAAGCGTCGGCGCGCGCGGGTGCTTTGAAAGCCAATTGGCGGTGCTTCGATCTGCTCGGGATGAGAAGGTGCAAAGTCTGCTGCTTCTCGAAGACGACCTGGATTTCACTCGTGACGGCCGTGCTCGGCTGGACGTTCTCATGCCCGAGCTGTTCAGCCGTCAGTGGGACTTCTTTTACGGCGCCCACCTGCTTCCGCCGAAGGGTCGGCGGGGCCTGGTGGATGTGTCGCCGGAGGAGCCTGTACTCACGGCCTCTTTCCTCGCTTTCGCGGGCCCAGTCCTAGCGCCTCTAGTGGACTTCCTGGAAGGCATTCTGACGCGGCCCCCTGGATCGCCGGACTTTGGCCCAATGCACGTCGACGGCGCGTACACTGTCTTTCGCTCACTGCACCCGGAGCTTGCCACCTTTGCGGCGTTCCCGCCGCTCGGGCGGCAGCGCAGCTCGCCGTCGGACATCACGCCGAGCAACATGCTGCTCGACCGCTGGAGCACCACGCGGCACGTAGCCGCAGTGTTGCGACGTGGGTACAACGCGCTGCGGCGTTACTGAGGCGGGGATTGGGCGAGCGAATGGCCGACTACGTATATTTGGACCAGCCCCGCGCAGACATTTACAGGATGATTCCGCCCGATGGGAAGGTCATCGGGAGCATCGGCTGCGGTCGCGCCGCTACCGAGGCGCAGCTGGTCCGCGAAGGTCGCGAAGTGCACGGGCTCGACGTTTCATCCGAAGCGATTGAAGCCGCCCGGACGCGTCTGACGAGCGCACGCGTAATAGAACCCGGCGATGACGCACCTTTTGAAGAGAACTCGCTTGACGGCCTGATTTTGGCCGACGTCCTCGAACATCTTCCAATGGCGTGGCTGAAGCTCCAGTCCTTCAGTCGCGCAGTGAAGCCCGGCGGCTGGGTCGTGATCAGCGTGCCAAACAACCGATACGTCGAAGCGCTCGTGCCACTGCTCTTTAAGGGCGACTGGCCAGAATATCCGATGGGAATTTTCGACGAGACCCATCTGCAGGTCATGACCCACAAGCGGCTCGATCGCTGGTGTCGCGCGGCCGGACTTCATAAGGAAGCCGAATTCGACTTTTACGACTTTCAGTTCATCAAGCGAAACCTGTACCGTGCGATCAACCTGACTACTCTCCGGCTT
>JGI24737J22298_10000727_pt1 | contig 11602 bp, 5 predicted proteins | sample KBSCornC3_FD_22298 | JGI IMG/M metagenome (IMG submission 22298) | reverse complement strand
TGCTCCCCTTTTTAGTGGTAATGATGATAACACCGTTTGTACCCCGGGAACCATAGATCGCCGCAGCACTCGCATCCTTCAACACATCGATACTTTGAATATCCTTAATGTCAACGCCTGTGAGGCTACCCGGATATCCATCAACGATGTATAAAGGATCAGATCCGAAATTCACAGAGCTAATACCACGCAATGAAATAATAGCCCCGGTTCCCGGACCGCCATTATTGGTAACAGTAAGACCGGCTATACGGCCTTGTAACGCTTCAATACCGCCAACAGGTAAAGAGGCCAGGGTTTTGCCGCTAACTGATGAAACCGCCCCGGTAACTTTGGCACGTTTTTGCGATCCGTAACCAACCACAACAACCTCTTCCAGGTTCTTGGTATCTTTTTTCATTTGCACCTTTAGCTCAGCAGCGCTGGTAACCGTGATCTCTTGCTGTGCAAAGCCAATTAACTTAAACACCAGCACAGCTGAATTGCCGGGCACCACTATTTTAAAATTACCGCCGGCATCAGTTGTTACGCCTTGTGTTGTGCCTTTTATGGAAACCGCTACGCCGGGCAGGGGTTGGTTATCATCATCAGTAACTTTGCCCGAAACGTTGAATGCAGGCTTCATTTTCAAAGCGCCATTTTTGTTAATGGTAATGCCATTCAATGAACCTGCCGAACCACGATTATGTGCAATTGACACCGATGGCATTGCGAGCGCGCATCCGGTTAAGATGAGCGTAGCGTAACGCCATTTGTTATTATAAATTTTTTGTAAAGAATACTTCATGTTATTAAGGTTTAAAATTTTCGATTCGATTAAGGAAACGTTGACCTGATTTGCTCTCGGGGCAACATTTACCGATATCGTTTAAGCTGTAAATGCCTAAAATTATCCTGGCCTTACCTAATGGTAACTACCGGATTTAAATGAACGACGAAACCTATCCGTTAGCTGTTCCGTACTTATCCAGGATCTGAAAATCTCTTTTTTGTCTTTCCATAATTTTTCTTGTTAGTTAATTGATTGATAATTGATATGTAGGTGTTATTAGTTTTCAATTTCAAACAGTATCCCACGCCGAACCGGACAGCAAACGACAAATGCCACGAATGCTCCATTATTGGTCAACATGTTTATAATTGGTAATCTGTACGTTGTAATACCAACAGTACTTATTGTTACAGCCGGCTAAAAGCAGATTGTAATAACAGGGGTAAAATTATCTTTCGCGGTTTAGTAGGTAGCGCAGTATTTATCTTAATCTTACAACATTTGTTTAAGCAAGTTCCCTACAACAAGGTTTTCTTTCCATGTTAAAACAGTTTTCCCGCATGATATATGACGTGCCTCAATGTAGATTTTTGAGACCGATAAAAATTACAAATAATTGATTTTAAGCTATTTAAATACAAAACAAAAATCAAAACGAGTTGAACACTGGTGATTTTCTTTACCAGAAACTGGCACTGGTTTGTTAATTTGAAGGCAAAAATACCGCCAACAACAATCGATTGCGAAACTTGCCCGAAACACGGTATTTAGGTATTGTTAAAACAATAAGTCTTATTGATTTATAGCTATAGAAATAATAAATATTTTTAGCATACCTGCTTACAGGAAACAAATAAGGACAGCCTCGCGCTGTCCTTACAACCAATTTTAAAAAAAGAAAAGTAATAAAGGTGAGGTATTATATCTTGTAAGTATGTGATAAAGCATTTGCGCGTTAACGCAAATGCTACAAATAATTATTGATCATATCAGTAAACTTTGTTAAGGTTATGTAGTCCAGGATTAGTACACCTCAAGCAATCAAATGTATTAAGGATGGTAAACTTTAAATGACACACATGTTGAAAAGGTTAACACATTGGTTTACTAAACGCACAATCGCTCCCCCATTCCTAACTTATTGCTGTTCTTTGTAGACTATTGCAAAATGCCCTAAACAATTGTTATAGCACTTTCAACAATTGTTGTAATAGTATGATTATAGGTTGGCCTATTTTTATCAGCAGACTGGCAGCCAATTTTGATTGCTGCAAAACCTAAAAGAACATCAAATGAATCTAAGGATCTTTTCTCTTACCCTGTTGGCAATCGTCTTGTTATTTGTTGGTAATGCATCAGCCCAAAACAAAAAGTTTTATATTTTTTTGTGCTTCGGTCAATCAAATATGGAAGGTAACGCCCGCATACAGCCACAGGATACCATAGTTGATCAGCGTTTACAAGTACTGGAAACCGTGGACTGCCCTAACCTTAAACGGGCCAAGGGCAACTGGTACACCGCCGTGCCACCGTTGGCACGCTGCAATACCGGCCTCACCCCTGCCGACTACTTTGGCCGCACCCTGATAGCAACCCTGCCCAGCGATGTAACAGTTGGTATTGTGAACGTATCGGTAGCTGGTTGTAAAATTGAATTGTTCCAAAAAGACAGTTATAAGGATTATGCAGCCACCGCACCTTCCTGGATGGTGAATATGATCAACGAATATGGCGGCAATCCCTATGGCCATTTGGTCGAGATGGCTAAACTGGCACAAAAATCCGGCGTGATTAAAGGCATCTTGCTGCACCAAGGCGAATCTAATCCAAATGATACGCTTTGGACACTGAAAGTGAAAGGCATTTATGATATGCTATTAAAAGATCTTCACCTGAAGGCCAGAAAAGTTCCCTTGTTGGCTGGCGAGCTTGTTAATGAAGACCAGGGCGGCAAGTGTGCTGCTATGAACAACATAATTGATAAGCTTCCTGAAGTTATCTCCAACGCATATGTGATCAATTCAAGCGGCTGCCCGGCTGCATCAGATAAGCTGCACTTCACCGCTGAGGGCTATCGAATTTTAGGCACACGATATGGATTACAAGTGCTCAATCTGTTGGGTTACAAGGCACCCGCCATCACCAATCCTGTACCTGTTCAAGCAACAGGGAATACCGGCAGGTAATATCGATATTTTTCTATCCGATAAAATGAAAGCTTTCTTAAGCCACACTTTTGACATCTATTTTTTTTACCCGGTACTCGGATGGCAGAACATTATATTTTGCCTTGAATGATTTGGTAAAATAATGAGGCGTCGAAAAACCGATGGAGTATGCTATCTCTGCAATGGTCAAATCGGTTTTTTCGAGCAGTATGGCTGCTTTGTCCAGTTTTATGGAGCGGATAAATTCCACAGGTGGCTCGCCGGTTAGTTCGGTGATCTTGCTATAGAATGATCCCCTGCTCATACTAAAATGATGGCTGATCTCCTCGACGGAAAATTTAGGGTTGTTGATGTTTTTCTCAATATACATCACCACATCTTTAATGAACCGTTCTGACGAGGATTCGATATCCATGTCTGCCGGGATAACTTTTATTTTTTTCTGATAGGTTTCTTTAAGCGACTTATTTAGATGAAGCAGGTTTTTAATTTTGATATTCAGGATATCGAAGTTGAAAGGTTTGGTCAGGTAATCGTTCACGCCCAATTCCAGCCCTGCAAGTTGCTCTTTTTGGCTGGCCATTGCCGTTAATAATATAATGGGAATATGGCTGGTCCTTTTATCGGCCCTAAGTTTACAACTTAGCTGGATCCCATCCATATATGGCATACTGATATCACTAACTATCAGGTCGGGATGTACGGCAAGTGCTTTATGCCACCCTTCACGGCCATTAGCCGCCTCCGAAACTTTGTAAGTTGCAGCCAGGCTTTCTGACAAGTATTGCCTCATTTCATCATTGTCTTCAATGACCAGAACATGGAGCCGGTTAACACCTGTGGCAATCGCCGTCTTCGGTTTATTGTCCCTGTCATCGTCGATAACGACTGGGGCAGCCTCAGGCGTATTTTGCTCAAGCATTGCTGTCTCCGATAGATTAATTACAGGCAATGAAATTGATAAGGAGAAAATTGAGCCTTTGCCTAATTCACTTTTCACACCAATCTCGCCGCCATGCAACTGCACAAGTTCGCGTGTTATCGATAATCCTATCCCGCTTCCCTGGTTAAGTATGGCAGGCTGGGCATCTGCCTGATAAAACCTGTCAAAAACATGCTTAACCTGCTTGGCTGCTATACCGGTACCTGTATCCGCAACCGAAATACCCAAGCGGTATGAATTGCCATCTTCTGAGATAACAGGGGCGGTAACTTCAACAGTAATTTGCCCGCCAGGCATCGTAAATTTAAACGCGTTGGATAGCAGGTTAAATAATATTCGCTCAACCTTATCATGATCAAATTTTACAAATAACCTTTCACCGGCAGTTTTAAATACTGTAACAATTTTTTTTCTATTGGCCAGATCATAAAACGAATCTGCTACTTCGCGAACAAAAGAAATAAATTCCCCTTCAACCAAATTCAACTTAAGCTCATTCTCTTCAAGTTTCCTAAAATCGAGCAGTTGGTTAACCAGGTTAAGCAACCTGCGCGAGTTTCTTTTAATAACACCTAATTGTTCGGTAACAGGTCCGCTGTTAGGCTGCTCCAAAAGCTTATCAACAGGCGCCATTATCAAAGATATCGGTGTCCGGAATTCATGGCTCAGGTTGGTTAAAAACTTAATTTTCATCTCATCCAGTTCATGACGGGCTTCGGCTGCTTTACGTTCCTGCTCATCGTGCAATTTCTTTTTAAGCTTTTTAACACCCTGCCTGCGGATGAGCAACAACACGCCAAAGGCCAGCAAAACATAAAGCACATAAGCATATATGGTCATCCAAAATGGCGGCTTCACTATAATTTTCAAGGATGTACCAGTATCATTCCATTTACCATCATTATTGGATGCCCGTACCCTGAATGTGTATTCTCCCGGATCAAGGTTGGTATAACTGGCCGTTGTTGATGTTCCTGCATTTTTCCAGGTATTGCTAAATCCCTCTAAAATGTACGAATATCGATTTTGCTGTGGAAGGGTATAATTAAGCGCCACAAAGTTTATGGAGATGTCTTGTTTATACTTTATAGTGATCTCTTTTGCCTCACTGATATTAACAGGCAAGGGGTTATCCCGGTTGGGCGAAATACGTTTATTATCTATACTAAGCGTAGTTAATACAACCGGCGGCAGATTTTTATTAAGCCTTACATCTGATCCCTTAAAATAATTGAAGCCGTCGACACCGCCAAAGTAAAGCGTGCCATCTGCGGCAATAATACCCGACCCGTTTAAAAAAACATTGTTTTGAAGCCCGTTATCGTTACAATAAACATAAAGTTTCTGATCAGCCGGGTCAATTCTTCCAATACCCTGGTTTGTACTGAACCAAATATTATTGGTTTTATCCTGCAAAATTTTACAAATTACACCGTTCGGCAACTGGCTATTGTATTTAAACGGGGTTATTTTTTTAAGCCGATGATCATAAAAGAAAAGGCCATCGCCGTTGGTACCTATCCACATATTGCCATTAGTATCGCGTTTTAAAGACAACACCTCTGCTATAGGCAAACCTGTATTGATAGGATTTAACGTATCAAACAATTTAGTATCCGGGTTATAAATAGCGATGCCCGTACCGTACGACCCGATCCACATATTGCCGTCATTATCCTCTTCAAAAGCCCTGATATAACCATTTGATGGCATTTTATAGCCTTTTACGGAGACTAAGGCAGGTTTAAACCGGCGGAAGCTATCAGCCTTCGCATCAAAAATATCGATACCCGCGCCGTTAGTACCTATCCATACATTACCAAACCGGTCTTCCTTGAAGCAGAAAATGTTATTTTGACTGATATTTAACTTTCCGGTACCGCTGGTGAATTGTGTATAGCCATTGTTTGCGGTATTGAGTTTAAAAAGTCCGTGGCCGAATGTTCCTATCCAAAGTTGTTTTTTATGATCCAATAACATAGCCAGAACAGGCAGGCCTGCCGAATTTATTTTTTCCTTCGGCTGAATAGCGATATGAGTGAAACGGTTGGTTTTGTTGTTGAAAATGCTAAGGCCGCCGCCGTCCGTCCCCACGTATAGCTCATTGTCATTTTTTTGCGCGAAAGATGATACGATTGGTGCGCGTAAACCGTAAGGGTCTAACTCTGTGGGTTGCACATAATTAAACAATGTGAGGTTTTTGTCGTATTTATTGATGCCGCCCATATAGGTACCCACCCAATAAATGCCTTTAGGATCGATATAAATGCTGCGGATGGATTTACTGTTAAGGCTGTACGGATCGCGCGGGTCATGGCGGTAGCGGATGGATTTCCCGGTGTGGATATCCATAACATTCAAACCGCCTTCGGTACCAACCCAGATGTGGTCTTTATCATCAGCGGCAATGCTGTAAACAATGTCACCACATAACGACGTCTCATCCTTATCATTATAACAGTAATTAACAAAGTGTTCACCATCCTTATCCAGGCGGCTTAAGCCATTAGCTGTACCTACCCACAAATTGCCCGCTTTATCCTCCGAAACTGTCATTACAACATCCGAGGGTAAACTACGGGTATCGTTTTTTTGATGACGGAAGGCTTTAAAACCTTTATGCGTATCATCATATAAATACAAACCTAAATTGGTACAAATCCACATCCTGCTGTAACTATCCTCAAAAATACAGCCCATGCTTTTAACAGGTATCTGCCCTGGTTTGCCTGTCCCGGTTTCAAAATGGCTGATATATTTACGATCGGGACTGATCACATCAAGGCCGTTTACCGTTCCCACCCAGATCTCATTTTTATCGTTTGCACAAACGGCGGTAATAACACCCTGGCTTAAACGCTGCCCTTTTAAGGGCGAACTAAAGCTTTTGAAATCATCCGCCGCCTTATCGTAATAATACAAACCAAAACCGATAGTGCCTACCCATAGCGTACCGGCACGGTCCATGCTGATACTGCTTATTTCGTAGGAACCTGGCTCTACCTGCCTTTTGGCACCCAATGTATAAACTTTAAACTTCCTTCCGTCATACCTGTTCAGGCTTTCGGAGGTGCCAACCCACATCATCCCGTTATTATCTTTTACGATGGCATTTACGGCGTTACCCATTAACCCTTGCCTGGTGGTTAATGCGGTAAATTTCAGGTTAGGCTTTTGAGCATTTGCCAGGAAACTGAGGTTGGCCAAAACGACTAAGGTGAGTATAACGCGCACAGTGCCTGCCAGCACTGTATTGATTTTTTTGCAAATACACAAATCGGGTACAGAATGCATCATAACAAACAGGTTACTTTTTTCCGGAGCGGATAACCCGCAGGAAAAAATTGTTGATGAACTATGGTTTTAAAATTGGTGTGATTGACGTCTTCGAACAAACATCATTATCCAAATCTACATTTTATGATGATGAAACAGGCAAACATTTGTTCAAAGAAATAACACACTTGTTCAATTGAACCGGTAATTATTGTACAAAAGTACATATCGACCAATTTGCGGCAACGATATTGCCCGACCTACTATCGACAAATGTTGTAAAATTATGTTAAAAACTGCGTGCCTTGTTTTTAACATAAAAATACTTTTATAATAAGAAAAAGCCGCCTAAAACAACAGAATAGCCATTATAAATTATATTTTTAATATTTCATCCCGGATCAACTTTTCATAACTAATGAAAACTGGCTCCGGTTAAAGTCAAAACAAAACAACTACTTAATATGTGTAGCAATAACAATTAATCACAATTTAATCATTTATCATATTCCGTGCCGGATCAAAACAGTCCCGGCACTTTACTATATCTACAATTTATAAACCTCAATATTCTGTTATGAAACCAAAATGTTTACTTGCCTTGTTGGCCGTTACATGTGCCTCCAGTCTCTGCATGGCACAAACAACTTCAATTGCCGAAGATTTCAAACCATCAACTTTTAACCAGCCGGGACAAGAGTACCCTCAGGTAAACTCGCAAGGCTACGCGCGCTTTCGTATTAAGGCTCCACAGTCCGACAGTATAAAAGTTAGCCTTGGCCTTGGCGGGCGCGGGGGCACCAAACTCACAAAAGGAGCTGACGGGTTCTGGACCGGCACCACAGAAGGACCGATGGATGAAGGATTTCATTACTACCACTTAACCATCGATGGCGGGGTATTTAATGATCCGGGCACATTAAATTTTTATGGATCCACACGTTGGGAAAGCGGCATTGAGATCCCCGCGCACGACCAGGATTTTTATGCGCTTAAAGATGTTCCGCACGGCAATGTACAGCAGATCCTTTTTCCTTCAAAAAGCACCAATACCCAGCGCAGGGCTTTTGTTTACACGCCACCAGGGTACGAAAAGGATAAATCAAAAAAATATCCGGTACTATATCTGCAGCATGGCTGGGGCGAAGATGAAACCGCGTGGAGCAACCAGGGCCATGCCAACCTGATTATGGATAACTTAATTGCAACCGGTAAAATACAGCCATTCATTATTGTAATGACTTACGGCATGACCAACGACGTGAAGCCCGGCCCTGGCGCATTTAAAAGTTTTAAGATTGATCACTTTCAAACAGTTTTAACTGACGAGCTTATCCCCTACGTTGATGCAAGCTTCCGCACACGTGCAGACAGGGCTCACCGTGCAATGGGGGGATTGTCAATGGGCGGTATGGAAACGCATATGATAACACTAAACAAACCCGAGCTTTTTGCCTATTATGCCCTGCTTAGCGGCGGAACTTATTCGCCGGATGAGCTAAAAGACAAAACCAAACCTAAACTGATATTCATAAGCTGCGGCAGCAAGGAAAGGCCTGATGGCGTTAAAAATGCCGTGGTTGCTTTAAAAGGTGCGGGATATGACGCGGTATCTTACATCTCTGAAAACACCGCACATGAGTTCCTGACCTGGCGCCGTAGTCTTTACGAACTTGCGCCTTTGCTATTTAAAGAGTAAATACCAATTACATTCACATGGTTATATACAAAGAAGCCCTGCCGGCATTTTACCGGCAGGGCTTCTTTGTATAAACGGGTTAACCTAAATCCACCTCCCCGATCCCTTCTATTCGAAATCGGGGAGTGATTGTTTAATTTGAAATAATGCTCCTTTAACTTGTTAATTATGCTGACCTAACTGATTAGCAGCTCCTGACAAAACAATGTACTGCGCACAGCCTGCTATTGTTACTTCATTCTCCCCCCAGAAAAACGGCCAGTCTTCCTTGTTTTCCGGAAAATCGGGTTTAAGCAGCAGGATACCGGGCACAACGCCGCCTGCAATAAACCTGAAGTCGGCCCGGTTATTACCATAGGTTACTTTTTTTGAACGTACACCTACCGCCGATACAAACGAAAGGTTGGAATAAGGATGGCACCCGAAGATATAATTCAAGCCTTTGTAAACATATTCCGGACCGATTATATTAGGGAAATACTTATTGGCGTAATAGTTGGTAATGGCATAGTTAATAACCTGCCCGCTACCGCCCCAGCCTCCCGGAGTAACCGGCACACCATAGGGATTTTGTTTATCGTACTCATCACATGAAGCCTTGTACTTTTGCATATAGGCTGCGATTTTATCCTGGTAATCTTTATCCATATAAGGGTAAGCGTGCAGCGCGCTTATCATAACAAAGCCGGGAAAGCGATCAAGCATCGGCATAATCAGCTTTTTGAAATGATCTGCATACTGCTGATCTTTGGTTGTGATATACAATTGAAGAGCGGCAAGCATTTCGTTACCGGCAAGGAACCTGTTACGTGCCCGGGCAGCCGAGTCCATATGCATTTTGAGGCTGTCGTCTTCGTGCCAGAGTTTCAAGGCACTTTGCAAACTTTTTGCAGAGAGCGTATCATTGTACCCTTTTAACGCCCTGCTGGCAGCGGCAAGGGCGGCGGTAGCCTGGTAATCCAATGCTATATTCCTCGTAGTGAACGCCCACCGGTCATCCATGGTACCACTTGATTTACCGTCGGTTTGGTAGGGCTTCAGCGAGGCGTTATAAGGCAGGTTATCTGTTTCGTTAACGGCGTCTCCGAGGTGATGATACTGGTGCAAATTAGGCACTATGATTCCGCGCGCCGGGTGGCCAATGTTCACTACCTGCGCCACCAGGTTAAGCGTACCGTGTTCAATTTGCTGTAAAAGATCAGGCTTACCGTCAGGGCGGTGTATATCTACGTACCGGGTTGGGTAATCTACATAGGTTTCGTCGCGATCGATCTTAAAATTCTCCCAGGCTTCAACAAAATTCAGCACCACGCTGCAGTGCGATGGCGTTTCAACATCAAAATCGCCGGCATCAAACCAACCGCCAACGTTAAGCCCGGGAATCCGTTCAAGCGGTTTATATTTGGTATCAGTAGTTGGTCCCATCTGATATGTATCAAAATGCTGGTGGTTTGGAGGTGCCTGCAAGGCATCATCAAGAAAAGGCGCGCCGTGCCATACTCGGTAGGCCTCGTTAACCATCATGTGATCCATCTGAACCGGGAACCAAACATCCATTGTGGGATGCCCTATATTTTCATAAACATTTGCATTGATGGGGAATGCATTGGTTTTTTGGTCGCCGTAGGCTATCACATATAAACCTGCTTTTTTCACACTGCTGAAGTCGAACTTCAAATAATTGTAACGGGTAAATTGTCCCCAGTGCTGTACAGCTGTTTTAAGCCGCTCAACGTATTTCCCATCGGGAGTTATCTCAAAAAGTGTGGCGGTTTGTAATGGCGTGTCATTTTTATCCAGTTCTATTACGGCGGTCTTTTGCTGCTCCGGGCGGTAACCTACCTGCGAAAACTCAATTACGGGCGCACGCTTCCAACCAGGTACGGCATTTGGCTCAATATACCAGGTCAATACTTTGCCCGTTTTTCCTGCCGGCAATAAACTGCGCACAATAAACCATCCGTTTTGTGCAAGGCTTCGGCCGTCAAACAACTTAAGGTCGGCATCAAACGATTGAATTTTAATGGTACGCTCAGGATCTTCGGGCGCCATCACCAATGTTTTACCGGTAGCCAATGGTGCGGGCTCGATAAATTCATTGCGGCCACGATCGTCAAATGTGCTGTGGCCGGCAAACTGCGGGATTTTTTGGCTTGAAGGTAGCATTTTTGTTAAACCTGCCGGGTACAGCGGAAACTCGCCCGGTTTTCCATCAATCAAAAATGTTTTCTCAAAGTAAGCAGATGGTATAATTTCCAGGTTGAAACCTGCCCTGCCTGCTAACTTTTCCGGCACCGGTTTATCAAGGTATAAATTCAATTCAACGCCATTGCCTTTCGGCGTAACGGTGATCCTGGAATCAAAATCATAATCGGCGTAACGCATGGTAACATCAATTTGATGGTTGATGCTATCAACCTTACGGTTAACCAGTGTGGGCACCAGGTCCCATTGCTCGGGTGTGTTTTGCAGCCGTACCGCGCCGCCTGTAATTGTACGCACGCCGTGGTGTATCAACTCAACACCTGCTGTTTTTTCGTCCTGAAAGATCCCATTATACTGGTTACTGAATACGAGGACGTTGACGCCGGGCGTTTCGAAATAACCCAACTTGTTTAGTTTTAGTTTTTGAGCCGTGCCCCGGAGGGATGACAGGCAAAAAATTAATGCCATCACCATCATAACCGGCTTCGGTAAGTAAATTTTCAATTGCATGGTTTATAAGATTTATTAAAGAAGTTTAT
>JGI24737J22298_10000726_pt1 | contig 11603 bp, 6 predicted proteins | sample KBSCornC3_FD_22298 | JGI IMG/M metagenome (IMG submission 22298) | reverse complement strand
CGTGCCCAGGTAGCTCAGTTGGTAGAGCACGTGACTGAAAATCACGGTGTCGGCGGTTCGATTCCGTCCCTGGGCACCATCTTCCTAGCAAGTTGATCTCGCACTTTTCAGTGCGCTCATGACATCGCTAAGGCCGCGCTCTCGCACGTGTAGAACGCACTTGGGGTCTGCGAGCGGTGTCGGCGTGCCGGGCAGCTTCTACCGGGCGTCTGGCCAGCAGCTCCGCGCGGGAGCGGGGTCCGGATAGCCTCGGCACACGTCGGCCCGTTGGCGGAGGAATCAATTCGGCCAGTAGGATGCGTTCCCACTCTGTCGAGGCATGTGCTAGGCATCGCGGATGGTGCTCATCCGGAACAACGTCAACGTCTCCGGGGCCGGCGACCGCGCCATGGTCTTCGCCCATGGCTTCGGCTGCGACCAGAGCATGTGGGCGGAAGTCGCGGCTGCCTTCGAGCGGGACTTCCGCGTGATCCTGTTCGACCATGTCGGGGCCGGACGATCCGATCCCGCGGCCTACGACCCTGCCAAATACAGCCGACTGGAGGGCTATGCCGAAGACGTTGTCGAGATCGGCCGCGCGCTCGAACTGAGGGATGCCGTATTCGTCGGACACTCGGTGAGCGCGATGATCGGCGCCCTTGCCAGCCTTAAGGCTCCGGGCATGTTTTCCGATCTGATCATGGTTGGGCCCTCGCCATGTTACGTGGACGATGGCGACTATGTGGGCGGCTTCTCGCGCCAGCAGCTCGAAGAGTTGCTTGAATTCCTGGCCGACAATCATCTGGGCTGGTCCGCGGCGATGGCGCCCGCGATCATGGGAAATGCCGATCGGCCGGAACTCGGAGAACGGCTGACTAACAGCTTCTGCGCCACAGACCCGGAGATTGCGCGGCAGTTCGCTCGCACGACTTTCTTCTCCGACAATCGGGCCGACCTCCCTCGCCTTAGCGCCCGCACGCTCGTCCTGCAGTGCCGCGAGGACATCATCGCACCGCCTTGCGTCGGCGAATATGTGCATGCGCAGGTCCCCAACAGCACCTACGTCCTCCTGGACGCGACCGGCCACTGTCCGAACCTCAGCGCCCCGGCGGAAGTGACGACCGCCATACGCGGCTTCGTCTGACCGGCATGGAAGAGGATCTCGCCGACCTCTACGAGAACGCCCCGTGCGGGTATCTTTCCCTGTGGCCGGACGCGCGCATCGTGAAGATCAACCGAACACTCACCGATTGGCTTGGCAGGTCCGGCGAGACGCTCGTCGGCCAGCCCCTCCACGCCCTGCTCAGCTTTGGCGGCCGGATCGCGTTCGAGACGCACATGGCGCCGCTCCTGCGGCTTCAGGGCCACGTGAGCGAACTCGCGCTCGATCTTCTCGACGCTGATGGCGGTAAGCTGCCGGTTATAGCCAATGCGACCGAAAAACGAGGATCGGACGGCGGTCATCTCCTCACGCGGCTCACTATGTTCAAGGCGGTGGAACGGCGCACGTACGAGCGCGGACTGGTCGCAGCCCGCACGGAGGCGGAGGCGAACGCCGCTGCGGAACACGAGACCGCCATTCTGCGCGAGCAGTTCATCGCGGTGCTCGGGCACGATCTGCGCAATCCCCTGGCCGCGCTGGCCGCCGGCATTAGACTGATCGCAGACCGGGAAACCCTAAGCGACCGCGGCACAATGATCGTGAAGGAGATGAGCGCGAGCGTGTCGCGAGCGACCGCGCTCATCGAGAACGTCCTCGACTTCGCGCGTGGACGGCTCGGAGACGGGCTGACCCTCGTTCGCAGTTCCGTGGCTCTTGCGCCGGTCCTCGAGCAGGTCGTCGCCGAAATCCGCCTTATCGCGCCGAACCGCCAGCTTCTTGGTCATTTCGAGATCGGACAGCCGATCATCTGCGATTCCGCCAGGATCGCGCAATTGGCTTCGAATCTGATCGCCAACGCGGTGACCCACGGCGCGCCGGGCATTCCAATCGAAGTCGAAGCCCACGTCGCCGAGCACATATTCGTCCTGTCGGTCGCGAACGGCGGCGTGCCAATTCCGCCTGCTGCCCGCGCTCAGCTCTTCCAGCCTTTCTTCCGTGGCGACGTACGCCGCAGCCAGCACGGGCTTGGCCTCGGGTTATTCATCGTCCATGAAATTGCGAAGGCACATGGCGGATCGGTCGACGTGACCTCGTCGGACGAAGAGACGCGCTTCACCTTCTCGATGCCGGCGGCGTCCACCTAGGGCGCCATCTCCGGGGCGGCGAATTCGCGGCAGGCGGTCTTACCGCGCAGCGTCGCTTCCAGGCGCACTCAATCTTGGATGCGTACGCGTAGTTGTACGGCTCGATCGTGAAACTAGGCGCGGACCTCAGTGCGCGCGATCACAAGATCGGGAATGAGGCGCTGGCGACATCCGGCGTAGGGCTTAAACCGGCCCACCCTCGATTACCGTGAAGACAATCCCGACGATCGACGCGAATGCGCTACAGGCCAGCGTCGCGATCGTCGTGCGCTCCAGCAGCGACGTTTGCGATGCCGAACCGGTAGGCACCGGCGTCTCGAACAGTCGTTCGAATTCTTCCTTGCTCATAAGCAACCTCACAAGGCGCCAACCGCGCCATTAGGTCTCCTGATACGCGAAGAGGCAGAAATCCGCGACTAGCGAAGGATAGTGGCCGTCCGGCCTTTCATAACCGATCTGATGGTAACCTGGACGAATATCGATTCACTTGGACGGCTCAGGGGCACGAGGTGTTCTTCTCCAGTTTGCCTGCTGCCCATTCAATAGCGCGGTCGATCATCTGCAGGTGCTTGGGCTCGGCATAAGCCGAGGCCTGATGGCCAAGCGCAGAATAGAAGACGCGGCCCTTGCCGACGCAATGGGTCCAGATCAGCGGATGGTCGCCCATGCGCAGATCGGGCGTAGCGCCGTAGCTGCTCTCATCCAAGGTCGCGAGGATGTGGACGTGCGGTCCGCGCGGACTGGCCACGAAGCTGTACCATTCCTCGGTCCGGTCCCAGTTCAGCCCCAGCCCACGCATGATCGGACTCAGCGGATCCTCGATCACGATCCGGCCCGGCTGGAATTGCGGGGCGTAGGTGTGGCGCGTGAACTGCGCGCCGATCACGGTCTGGACGTACCAGGACCAGTCATAATGCGGATCGCCGCCCGATCCGTGCAGGCCGACGAAGCCGCCGCCCTTTTCCAGCCAGTCCTTGAACGCCGCGCGCTGGTCGGGCGTGAAGATGTCGCCGCTGGTGCTATTGAATACCACCACGTCGAACTTGCCGATCAGCGCAGGCGTGAACACTGCGGCATTCTCGGTCACGAACGCGGTCCAGCGATGTGCGCGGACCAATTTTGCGATCGCGGCATTGGCCGCTTGGGCTTGTTCGGGATCGCGATAGCCGTTGGTCTTGGAGAAGATCAGTACCGCGGGATGGTGCCATTCCGCAGGCAGGCTCGGCGGCACCGAATCATAGACCGGCGTCGGCCAGTTGCGCGGATCGCGGTGATAGGGCGTCGCCTGCTCGGTCGGTGCGGTTTGTGCCGATGCGGGCTCCGCCGCCAGCAGGGCGGCCCCGGCAACGATGATGGCACGGCGAAGGCGATCTTTGGACATATCCCAGAGCATCACTCCTGCCTCGCGCCGTCAATGCCCAACCGGTTGGATGAGCGCCGCCCGTCGCAGCAAAAGGAACTTAGGTTAGCTCCACGCTTTCCCGATGCTCCTGCCTGGCCACCCAAGGAGGGTTATGAGCGGCACCGACCTGATGACCCATTCGAAGGTCATCCTGCATCCCAATCCATGCCGCACCGTGGTCCGACCCTTTCAGCCCGGCGATCCCGAAGGGTACGAGGTTCAGGGCCAGCCGCGCCCGCACCGCATTGCCGAAAGGATACTCTCGCTCGACGAGGACGGGCTCAACGCCGAGCTCGATCGGATCACGGCCTCGTTCAGCGGCCGCCAGGACGATATCGAGGCGATACTCGAGCAGCGTTTCGAGGAAGAGGTGAGCGCGCTCGACATACCGAACGGCAATGGGCTGACCCATCTGCGCAAGCTCGTGATCGGCGGTTATTTCTGCGAAGAATTCTCGTTCGAGGCGGCGGCCTTGTTCAATCCCAGCATCGTGCCGCACCACGATCAGTCCGGCCTCGATGAGGGCACGATACGCTTCTTCATGTCGCTGCGCGGGATTGGGGAGGGGCATGTCTCCTCGGTCACTTTCCGATCGGGCACCTGGACACCGGCGACCGGCGAGATCGCCATCGACGATCCGCGCCCGGCGGGCATCCCGCCCCAGATTGAGCGCAAGGAAGGCGAGGAAGGGCGCGAGAGCCTCTTCCTCAAGAGCATGGGCAATCACGACATATCGGAAACCGTGCTCTTTCCGATGACGCAGGCGCAAGCCCGCGGGATCGAGGATTTGCGGCTTTGCCCCTTCCAGGAAGAGGATGGCCGGATCTCGCATCTCGGCACCTACACCGCCTTCAGCGGATCGGAGGCGCGCTCGGAATTGTTGCGCGTGAGTGAAGATCTGCGCCATTTCGAGATGCATCCGTTCAAGGGCGCCAGCGCGCAGGCAAAGGGCCTGGCGCTGTTCCCCCGCCGGATCGACGGCAAATACGCCATGCTCGGGCGGATGGATAACGAGAATGTCTGGTATTTGACCTCGGACGATCTGCTGACCTGGGAGGATGGCGTGAAGATCATCCCGCCCAAATATAGCTGGGAGTTCGTCCAGATGGGCAATTGCGGCTCGCCGCACGAGATCGACGAAGGCTGGCTGGTCATCACCCACGGCGTCGGCTCGGTGCGCAATTATTGCATCGGCGCGAGTCTGCTCGACAAGGACGATCCGACCAAATTGATCAAGCGGATGGAATTGCCGCTCGTTCATCCCAGCCCCAAGGAACGCGACGGCTATGTCCCCAACGTCGTCTATAGCTGCGGCGCCTTGGTCCACGAGCGGATGCTGCTCCTGCCCTATGGCGTGGCGGACAGTTTCACGACCTTTGCGACCGTCAAGGTGGACGATATTCTCGACGCGATGGTCTAGCGGCCCGGTCTGTCCTACAGGAAGGGCGCGGGCGGCGTGGGGCCGTCGCGGGGAGTGACGACGAAATGAAGGTGTTGCGCGGACTTTGGAAGCTGCTGGTCGGCGTCAAGGACGCGCTGGTTCTTCTCCTCCTGCTCCTGTTTTTCGGCCTGCTCTATGCCGGCCTGACCGCGCGTCCCAACCCCAAGCTGGCGTCGAGCGGCGCGTTGCTGATCAAGCTCGACGGCGCGGTGGTCGAACAACCGCAGGATGCCGATCCGATCGCGATCCTGTCCGGCAACGGCCCCGCCACGCGTGAATATCGGCTGCGCGACGTGATCCGCGGCATTCGCTTCGCCGCGACCGATCCGGCGGTGAAGGCGGTAGTGCTCGATCTCGACAATTTCACCGGCGGCGGCCAGGCCGCGATCGCTGCGGTCGGGGGTGCGCTCGACGAGGTGCGCCGCACAGGCAAGCCGGTACTGGTCTATGCCACCGGCTATACCGACGATGGCTACCAGCTTGCCGCACATGCCAGCGAGGTCTGGCTCAATCCGGTCGGCGCGGTGCTGATCGCGGGGCCGGGCGCGCCGCACCTTTATTATAAGGGACTGCTCGACAAGCTCGGCGTCACCACGCACGTCTATCGCGTCGGCAAGTTCAAGTCGGCGGTCGAACCCTTCATCCTGACCGGCCAGTCGCCCNATCCGTGCCCAGGTAGCTCAGTTGGTAGAGCACGTGACTGAAAATCACGGTGTCGGCGGTTCGATTCCGTCCCTGGGCACCATCTTNCTAGCAAGTTGATCTCGCACTTTTCAGTGCGCTCATGACATCGCTAAGGCCGCGCTCTCGCACGTGTAGAACGCACTTGGGGTCTGCGAGCGGTGTCGGCGTGCCGGGCAGCTTCTACCGGGCGTCTGGCCAGCAGCTCCGCGCGGGAGCGGGGTCCGGATAGCCTCGGCACACGTCGGCCCGTTGGCGGAGGAATCAATTCGGCCAGTAGGATGCGTTCCCACTCTGTCGAGGCATGTGCTAGGCATCGCGGATGGTGCTCATCCGGAACAACGTCAACGTCTCCGGGGCCGGCGACCGCGCCATGGTCTTCGCCCATGGCTTCGGCTGCGACCAGAGCATGTGGGCGGAAGTCGCGGCTGCCTTCGAGCGGGACTTCCGCGTGATCCTGTTCGACCATGTCGGGGCCGGACGATCCGATCCCGCGGCCTACGACCCTGCCAAATACAGCCGACTGGAGGGCTATGCCGAAGACGTTGTCGAGATCGGCCGCGCGCTCGAACTGAGGGATGCCGTATTCGTCGGACACTCGGTGAGCGCGATGATCGGCGCCCTTGCCAGCCTTAAGGCTCCGGGCATGTTTTCCGATCTGATCATGGTTGGGCCCTCGCCATGTTACGTGGACGATGGCGACTATGTGGGCGGCTTCTCGCGCCAGCAGCTCGAAGAGTTGCTTGAATTCCTGGCCGACAATCATCTGGGCTGGTCCGCGGCGATGGCGCCCGCGATCATGGGAAATGCCGATCGGCCGGAACTCGGAGAACGGCTGACTAACAGCTTCTGCGCCACAGACCCGGAGATTGCGCGGCAGTTCGCTCGCACGACTTTCTTCTCCGACAATCGGGCCGACCTCCCTCGCCTTAGCGCCCGCACGCTCGTCCTGCAGTGCCGCGAGGACATCATCGCACCGCCTTGCGTCGGCGAATATGTGCATGCGCAGGTCCCCAACAGCACCTACGTCCTCCTGGACGCGACCGGCCACTGTCCGAACCTCAGCGCCCCGGCGGAAGTGACGACCGCCATACGCGGCTTCGTCTGACCGGCATGGAAGAGGATCTCGCCGACCTCTACGAGAACGCCCCGTGCGGGTATCTTTCCCTGTGGCCGGACGCGCGCATCGTGAAGATCAACCGAACACTCACCGATTGGCTTGGCAGGTCCGGCGAGACGCTCGTCGGCCAGCCCCTCCACGCCCTGCTCAGCTTTGGCGGCCGGATCGCGTTCGAGACGCACATGGCGCCGCTCCTGCGGCTTCAGGGCCACGTGAGCGAACTCGCGCTCGATCTTCTCGACGCTGATGGCGGTAAGCTGCCGGTTATAGCCAATGCGACCGAAAAACGAGGATCGGACGGCGGTCATCTCCTCACGCGGCTCACTATGTTCAAGGCGGTGGAACGGCGCACGTACGAGCGCGGACTGGTCGCAGCCCGCACGGAGGCGGAGGCGAACGCCGCTGCGGAACACGAGACCGCCATTCTGCGCGAGCAGTTCATCGCGGTGCTCGGGCACGATCTGCGCAATCCCCTGGCCGCGCTGGCCGCCGGCATTAGACTGATCGCAGACCGGGAAACCCTAAGCGACCGCGGCACAATGATCGTGAAGGAGATGAGCGCGAGCGTGTCGCGAGCGACCGCGCTCATCGAGAACGTCCTCGACTTCGCGCGTGGACGGCTCGGAGACGGGCTGACCCTCGTTCGCAGTTCCGTGGCTCTTGCGCCGGTCCTCGAGCAGGTCGTCGCCGAAATCCGCCTTATCGCGCCGAACCGCCAGCTTCTTGGTCATTTCGAGATCGGACAGCCGATCATCTGCGATTCCGCCAGGATCGCGCAATTGGCTTCGAATCTGATCGCCAACGCGGTGACCCACGGCGCGCCGGGCATTCCAATCGAAGTCGAAGCCCACGTCGCCGAGCACATATTCGTCCTGTCGGTCGCGAACGGCGGCGTGCCAATTCCGCCTGCTGCCCGCGCTCAGCTCTTCCAGCCTTTCTTCCGTGGCGACGTACGCCGCAGCCAGCACGGGCTTGGCCTCGGGTTATTCATCGTCCATGAAATTGCGAAGGCACATGGCGGATCGGTCGACGTGACCTCGTCGGACGAAGAGACGCGCTTCACCTTCTCGATGCCGGCGGCGTCCACCTAGGGCGCCATCTCCGGGGCGGCGAATTCGCGGCAGGCGGTCTTACCGCGCAGCGTCGCTTCCAGGCGCACTCAATCTTGGATGCGTACGCGTAGTTGTACGGCTCGATCGTGAAACTAGGCGCGGACCTCAGTGCGCGCGATCACAAGATCGGGAATGAGGCGCTGGCGACATCCGGCGTAGGGCTTAAACCGGCCCACCCTCGATTACCGTGAAGACAATCCCGACGATCGACGCGAATGCGCTACAGGCCAGCGTCGCGATCGTCGTGCGCTCCAGCAGCGACGTTTGCGATGCCGAACCGGTAGGCACCGGCGTCTCGAACAGTCGTTCGAATTCTTCCTTGCTCATAAGCAACCTCACAAGGCGCCAACCGCGCCATTAGGTCTCCTGATACGCGAAGAGGCAGAAATCCGCGACTAGCGAAGGATAGTGGCCGTCCGGCCTTTCATAACCGATCTGATGGTAACCTGGACGAATATCGATTCACTTGGACGGCTCAGGGGCACGAGGTGTTCTTCTCCAGTTTGCCTGCTGCCCATTCAATAGCGCGGTCGATCATCTGCAGGTGCTTGGGCTCGGCATAAGCCGAGGCCTGATGGCCAAGCGCAGAATAGAAGACGCGGCCCTTGCCGACGCAATGGGTCCAGATCAGCGGATGGTCGCCCATGCGCAGATCGGGCGTAGCGCCGTAGCTGCTCTCATCCAAGGTCGCGAGGATGTGGACGTGCGGTCCGCGCGGACTGGCCACGAAGCTGTACCATTCCTCGGTCCGGTCCCAGTTCAGCCCCAGCCCACGCATGATCGGACTCAGCGGATCCTCGATCACGATCCGGCCCGGCTGGAATTGCGGGGCGTAGGTGTGGCGCGTGAACTGCGCGCCGATCACGGTCTGGACGTACCAGGACCAGTCATAATGCGGATCGCCGCCCGATCCGTGCAGGCCGACGAAGCCGCCGCCCTTTTCCAGCCAGTCCTTGAACGCCGCGCGCTGGTCGGGCGTGAAGATGTCGCCGCTGGTGCTATTGAATACCACCACGTCGAACTTGCCGATCAGCGCAGGCGTGAACACTGCGGCATTCTCGGTCACGAACGCGGTCCAGCGATGTGCGCGGACCAATTTTGCGATCGCGGCATTGGCCGCTTGGGCTTGTTCGGGATCGCGATAGCCGTTGGTCTTGGAGAAGATCAGTACCGCGGGATGGTGCCATTCCGCAGGCAGGCTCGGCGGCACCGAATCATAGACCGGCGTCGGCCAGTTGCGCGGATCGCGGTGATAGGGCGTCGCCTGCTCGGTCGGTGCGGTTTGTGCCGATGCGGGCTCCGCCGCCAGCAGGGCGGCCCCGGCAACGATGATGGCACGGCGAAGGCGATCTTTGGACATATCCCAGAGCATCACTCCTGCCTCGCGCCGTCAATGCCCAACCGGTTGGATGAGCGCCGCCCGTCGCAGCAAAAGGAACTTAGGTTAGCTCCACGCTTTCCCGATGCTCCTGCCTGGCCACCCAAGGAGGGTTATGAGCGGCACCGACCTGATGACCCATTCGAAGGTCATCCTGCATCCCAATCCATGCCGCACCGTGGTCCGACCCTTTCAGCCCGGCGATCCCGAAGGGTACGAGGTTCAGGGCCAGCCGCGCCCGCACCGCATTGCCGAAAGGATACTCTCGCTCGACGAGGACGGGCTCAACGCCGAGCTCGATCGGATCACGGCCTCGTTCAGCGGCCGCCAGGACGATATCGAGGCGATACTCGAGCAGCGTTTCGAGGAAGAGGTGAGCGCGCTCGACATACCGAACGGCAATGGGCTGACCCATCTGCGCAAGCTCGTGATCGGCGGTTATTTCTGCGAAGAATTCTCGTTCGAGGCGGCGGCCTTGTTCAATCCCAGCATCGTGCCGCACCACGATCAGTCCGGCCTCGATGAGGGCACGATACGCTTCTTCATGTCGCTGCGCGGGATTGGGGAGGGGCATGTCTCCTCGGTCACTTTCCGATCGGGCACCTGGACACCGGCGACCGGCGAGATCGCCATCGACGATCCGCGCCCGGCGGGCATCCCGCCCCAGATTGAGCGCAAGGAAGGCGAGGAAGGGCGCGAGAGCCTCTTCCTCAAGAGCATGGGCAATCACGACATATCGGAAACCGTGCTCTTTCCGATGACGCAGGCGCAAGCCCGCGGGATCGAGGATTTGCGGCTTTGCCCCTTCCAGGAAGAGGATGGCCGGATCTCGCATCTCGGCACCTACACCGCCTTCAGCGGATCGGAGGCGCGCTCGGAATTGTTGCGCGTGAGTGAAGATCTGCGCCATTTCGAGATGCATCCGTTCAAGGGCGCCAGCGCGCAGGCAAAGGGCCTGGCGCTGTTCCCCCGCCGGATCGACGGCAAATACGCCATGCTCGGGCGGATGGATAACGAGAATGTCTGGTATTTGACCTCGGACGATCTGCTGACCTGGGAGGATGGCGTGAAGATCATCCCGCCCAAATATAGCTGGGAGTTCGTCCAGATGGGCAATTGCGGCTCGCCGCACGAGATCGACGAAGGCTGGCTGGTCATCACCCACGGCGTCGGCTCGGTGCGCAATTATTGCATCGGCGCGAGTCTGCTCGACAAGGACGATCCGACCAAATTGATCAAGCGGATGGAATTGCCGCTCGTTCATCCCAGCCCCAAGGAACGCGACGGCTATGTCCCCAACGTCGTCTATAGCTGCGGCGCCTTGGTCCACGAGCGGATGCTGCTCCTGCCCTATGGCGTGGCGGACAGTTTCACGACCTTTGCGACCGTCAAGGTGGACGATATTCTCGACGCGATGGTCTAGCGGCCCGGTCTGTCCTACAGGAAGGGCGCGGGCGGCGTGGGGCCGTCGCGGGGAGTGACGACGAAATGAAGGTGTTGCGCGGACTTTGGAAGCTGCTGGTCGGCGTCAAGGACGCGCTGGTTCTTCTCCTCCTGCTCCTGTTTTTCGGCCTGCTCTATGCCGGCCTGACCGCGCGTCCCAACCCCAAGCTGGCGTCGAGCGGCGCGTTGCTGATCAAGCTCGACGGCGCGGTGGTCGAACAACCGCAGGATGCCGATCCGATCGCGATCCTGTCCGGCAACGGCCCCGCCACGCGTGAATATCGGCTGCGCGACGTGATCCGCGGCATTCGCTTCGCCGCGACCGATCCGGCGGTGAAGGCGGTAGTGCTCGATCTCGACAATTTCACCGGCGGCGGCCAGGCCGCGATCGCTGCGGTCGGGGGTGCGCTCGACGAGGTGCGCCGCACAGGCAAGCCGGTACTGGTCTATGCCACCGGCTATACCGACGATGGCTACCAGCTTGCCGCACATGCCAGCGAGGTCTGGCTCAATCCGGTCGGCGCGGTGCTGATCGCGGGGCCGGGCGCGCCGCACCTTTATTATAAGGGACTGCTCGACAAGCTCGGCGTCACCACGCACGTCTATCGCGTCGGCAAGTTCAAGTCGGCGGTCGAACCCTTCATCCTGACCGGCCAGTCGCCCGAGGCGAAGGCTGCCAACCAGGCGCTCGCGGATTCGCTGTGGCAGAGCTGGCAGCAGGACGTGACCCAGGCGCGGCCCAAGGCNAAGGTCGCGGCTTATGCCGCCGATCCGAATGCGGCTTTGGCCGCGGCGGGGGG
>JGI24737J22298_10000722_pt1 | contig 11635 bp, 8 predicted proteins | sample KBSCornC3_FD_22298 | JGI IMG/M metagenome (IMG submission 22298) | reverse complement strand
AAACTGGTGGGATTTTACTGCCGAACGAAAAGCTTACCGGGCCGAGCATGGCTTCCCTGCAAACCGACCTGCAAAGGCGTGGTACGAGTTGCCGCAGTATCGTAAGGGGAAAGAGTTTGTTGGCATTAAATAAAAAAAAGGCGGGATTGTGCGATTTCCTGTCCTGGGAGGGTGTAGGGAGGGGTTTCTTCAATTGGGCAAATGTTGTATAAACCCCTCCCTGCCATTACACATTCTACCACACCCCTCCCGGGGGAGGGAGTTAAAAAACATCAACCCATAAAAAAACGCGAACAATTTACTCATTCGCGTTTTTAGTATAAAAAACTCAGGCGGATATTCCTGGATTAGTTTAAGTATGATTGTAACAGGTTTGATTTTGAATTGTGACGTAAACGCATCAAAGCCTTGTCTTTTAACTGGCGAACACGCTCACGGGTTAAATCAAATTTTTCACCTATTTCCTCTAATGAGTGAGGTGCATGACCACCAAGGCCAAAGAATAACATCAGTACTTCACGGTCACGTTCGGCAAGGATGCCTAACGAGCGTTTAATTTCCTGCGATAAAGAATCAGCCATTACTTCGGTATCGGTGGCAGCATCAGAGCTGGCCAATACGTCAAGCAAGGTGTTTTCTTCACCCTGGATGAAAGGCGCGTCCATTGAAATCTGCCTGCCGGCATTATTCATGGAATCGGCAATTTTATCAACCGAAATTTCCAGGTTGTCTGCAAGTTCTTCGGGTGTTGGCTGTCTTTCAAACTCCTGCTCCAGTTTTGAAGCTGCTTTGTGTATTTTGCTCAATGAACCAATCTGGTTCAATGGTAAACGCACAATACGCGATTGCTCGGCAATGGCCGACAGGATTGACTGACGGATCCACCATACGGCATATGAAATAAATTTAAAGCCTTTGGTTTCGTCAAAGCGTTTTGCCGCTTTAATTAAACCAAGGTTTCCTTCGTTTATTAAGTCGCCCAGGGTAAGGCCCTGGTTTTGGTACTGCTTAGCAACCGATACCACAAAGCGAAGGTTTGTTTTTGTCAAACGTTCTAACGCTACCTGGTCGCCCTCACGGATCTTTTGCGCCAGGATCACTTCCTCTTCAGCTGTGATCAAATCTACCTTGCCAATATCATGCAGGTATTTTTCGAGCGATGCCGATTCGCGGTTAGTGATTGATTGGGATATTTTAAGTTGTCTCATTTTTTAATACAGATTATTAAGCTAAAAACGGTTCAATAGGATACATGTGCCGGGTTAAACAACCGGAGGTAAAAACAGATTACATTAAACTTTGCTTCCTTCTCTATTTGTGAACCCGGGATAAGTATTTAATATTTAAAACGAGGGTTTGCTACTGATATTATTGCTGTAAGGAGCGAGCGGTTTAAAAGTTTTAAAATAATGTGCTAACCAGAATGTGTAATCAACATATTACCCTATAATGAACAGCACAAAGGTAAGCATTTATTTGCTATTATAGTGTCATTTAAACACCATGAAACAACGGTGAATGTAAATATTTTTTGAAATTAAACTAATCTTGTTTAGGTTCGGGCGCTTGTTGGGTGTCATCGGTCTTCTGCTCATCATCATCTGCTTTTGTTTTTTTATGGTTTCTGTTCCACTTAATTTTTATTTTACCATCATCGCCATCGGTGGCAAGTATGTGTAAAACAATGCCTTTCATACGTTTTTTATTACGTTCGGTTTCATCTGCTATTTTGCTGTCATTCTTCGGGTTTCGTATCGGTACATCAAGTGCAATGTTAGTACCCCGCGATAGCGAATAAGTACCCTGAATGTCCATATTGAGCACGCTGGAGTTAATTTGCATGGGCGCAATTTTGATTTTATCGCCATTGATATCAAATTGGGCTTTCAGGTCACTAAAAGTAATGTTATCCAGATCGCGGAAGGGAAAAGCAAACTTACCCACACTTTTTATCGGCGAAAAATTGACCAGGGCACCCTCTTTCAGGTTTACCATAGCGGTTCCCCTTATTGATTTAGGTACCAGGTTACCCGCATTATTGATCCCCCCCTTAATATCGGCCCTTGCCGAAAGGAAGCCCCTGAGGTTATCACTCGTAAAATCCTTTAACCCAAAATTGTTAAACGATGCAAAGAATGTATTAGTATTCACATGGTTAATGGTAGTACTGATAGCAAAATTATTGATTGGTCCCTGCTGTACCAGGCCGCTTAAGTTTAATGACCCGCCCGAGCTTTTAAGGCTTACATTGCGCATTTTCATGGTGTTGTCGGCTAAAAGGATATCGGCATTAACATCTGTCGCCAAAAACTTTTTATAATATACTTTGGCTAAGCGCAGATGAAGTTCGGCCTGCCCTTTATCAAAGGCGGTATTAAGTTGATTGGTAATTTTGGCATTGGACATCCTTTTGCCCGTTCCTGCACTGCTTTTACTGCGTTCGTATCCGCGGTTGTTCAGGAAGCCTAAAAACTCGCCAAGATATATCTGCGGACTGGTGATCTGCCATACAATCAAAATCTTTTGTGGATCGGTATAATACAGGTTGAGGAAATTGCTCACCTTACCCTGCATGTACACTACGCTACCGCCATTTTGCAGGCGGATATTATTTATGTAGAGATCTTTATCGGTGAATTTTAAGGCAATAGAGTTGTTTTTGAATACCAGGTTGCGGGGCAGGTAACTTACATCTGCATTTTTTATATCTACATTACCGGTAACGAAGGGTTTGGTGAATTTGAAATTCACGATATCGGCCTTATAAGCCAGTTTCAGATCGGCAATCCCCTTAGTAAATTTAAGGCTTTCATCACCTATGATGGCGTTGAGTTTGCTAACCGGAAAGCGTGACCTGAAAATCCCTGTGGCGACAGGTGTATTCAGGTTGTTGATAAACGCAGTATCGATAGTAAAAGGGATTTCTTTATAGTTGCCGTTAAAATGATAAAGCCTGATTACCGAATTTTCATCGCCCAGACCCCTGCCATTAATATAGTTATTGCTGAACGTTCCGTTAAAGCTGCAATTTTCGATTGTACCGCCCTGGGTTTTCAAAACGTTATTCTTTGCCTTGGCAGTAACGTAAATAGATGGATCGCCGCTAACGCCGAAAGCCCCTTTCAGATCGCAGGTAACATCAATGGGCTTTTTCAGATCAAACATTTTGAGGCTTTTGGTGATGTTGGCAGCTAACAGGTTGGCAGCATCGTTCCATAAAATATCATCAACTTTGAGGTTAATGGTAAATGGGGTCTCAGGTTTTTTAAGCTCAAACCTGGCAGTAACGTTGAATGTGTCATCACCTATATTTAAGTTATTAGGTGCTACGTTAATAACCTGCGAGTCATAATTATAGCTAATATCAAAATGCCCCTTGAGCAGCCTGTTTTTCATGAAGCTCCCCTTTTTGGTATTAAAGGAAAAGCTGTTTACCATGGTATTCAGGTCGATATCGGCGTTCCATCCTTTAGCAGGGTAATCCAGGCGGCCCCGGATATCATTAACTGCAAATTTGAATAGTTTATAAGCATGACGGTCATCAACAACAAAGTTTACCTTGTTTAACGAAAACCTCCTAATTTGTGTGGAAGAGCTGGTTTGTTTTTCTTTTGGGTTTTTTTCAACTGTAGGTTTTGTTTTAAATATAGATGTATTGCTATAACCACTGCTGTCGGTAAACAGGTCGATATCGGCATTGCTGATATCTATTTTATTGATCACCACTTCGCCTTTTAAAAGGGCCGAAGCATTTACAGATACTTCAAAATCTTTAGCGGTAAGCAGTGTATGATGATGTTGCGCCCAGCGGTTATCTTTCAATACCACATTTTTCAACTCAACAGATACACCGGGAAAACCTTTGAACAACGTTGGATCAATGGTGCCGATAGTTAAAGTGCCGTTTAGGTTTTTGTTAAGCTCGGAGGTGATCATAGCAAGTACTTTCTGTTTGTTATAACTAACATAAACAGTAAGGGCGATGAACATAATTATAATTAAACCAACAAGCGCTCCGGCGATCTTTAAGGTTATTTTTAACCATTTTGGCATTTCAACTAATTTACTGTTAAAGCGTTATGGTTATATAATTGTTTGTATTGTAACATATAATTAACACACGGTATAGGAATAGGCAAATAAATCTGCTATAAGATACAATATTTTAAAGGTATAATCGGCTACATCAGTATCATGGAAACAGCTAATAAAATAAGGGCTATTATAACAGGAGCTACCGGCATGGTAGGCGAGGGGGTATTGCATCAATGCTTATTGAGCGATAAGGTTGAAGCAGTATTGATTATTAACCGTAAGCCAAGCGGCGTAAACCATCCTAAACTGAAGGAAATTGTACATACTGATTTTTTTAACCTTACACCCATTCAGCATCAGTTAGAAGGTTACAATGCCTGCTTTTTTTGTTTAGGCGTTTCGTCGGTAGGGATGAGCGAAGAAGCTTATTATAAAGTAACTTACCTGCTAACCATGCACGTGGCCGAAATTTTGAGCCGAATTAATCCGGATATGACTTTTTGTTATGTATCTGGTGCCGGTACCGACAGTACTGAAAAGGGCTGTAGTATGTGGGCCCGGGTAAAAGGTAAAACCGAAAATGATTTGATGAAGCTGCCCTTCAAACAGGTAGTCAACTTCAGGCCGGGGTTTATGAAAAGCTTTAAGGGGGCAAAAAATACCCTGCCATTTTATAAATACATCAGTTGGATGTACCCCATAGGCCGCCTTATTTACCCAAAGGGTTTTATTACGCTGGAGGAAGTTGGCAAAGCCATGATCAATACCGCGAACCGCGGCGCCGGCCGCTGGATATTAGATGGAAAAGATATTGTTGCCATGGCGAATAGCTAACAGTGGGTAATGATATATGGAGAAGGCTATCGTGTAAAACCCGATATATCGTAAATGTTGGGTAGCTGTATTTTAATTAATGCATTGATTAATAGTATTTTGTGTTTTTGGAGCAAGCTTTGAAATGGTACTGTCAACAGTATTATTTATGAAACTTAAACTCCAGCAAAAAATGAACACAAAATTCATGAAAGGCCGCTTAAAAGCACATTTAATTGCGGCGACTATTTTATTAGGCAGCTTGTTTGCCTTTACTTTTAAGGCCGCTGCCCAGGCACAGCCCGTTAAAAACATTGTATTAGTGCATGGGGCCTTTGCCGATGGCTCGGGCTTTAAGGCCGTGTACAATATCCTTACCAAAAAAGGTTATAATGTTACCGTAGTGCAAAATCCGCTTACTTCTTTAAAGGACGACGTTGACGCTGCCAACCGGATCCTGGATAAACAGGATGGCCCGACGGTATTGGTAGGCCACTCTTATGGCGGCACGGTAATTACCGAAGCCGGGAATAATTCAAAAGTAGTAGCATTGGTTTATATAGCCGCTTTTATGCCCGATAAAGGGGAAAATACGATAAAATGGGTACAGTCGGCTCCTCCGGCTCCCGAAAACGGTATTTTGCCGCCAGATGATAAAGGTTTTGTTTACTATGATAAAGCCAAATTTCATGGCGGTTTTGCCGGCGACCTAAGTAAAGCCGAAGCCGACTTCATGTTTGCATCGCAGGGGCCAACTTCGGTTCAATGTTTTGTTACGCCTGTTGCCGAAGCGGCATGGAAAACCAAACCAAGCTATGCTATAGTGGCCACCGAAGATAAAAGCATTGTGCCCGATGTTGAGCGTACCATGTACAAACGTGCCGGTGCAAAAGTAACAGAGGTAAAAGGCAGCCACGTGATCTTCATTTCGCAGCCCGAGGCCGTTGCCAAAGTCATCATCGACGCGGCAAATGGCGTTAAATAATCAGATAGTTTTTGTTACAGTTTTAAGCGGAATTGGTCATGATTGACTGTTCCGCTTTTTTATTGGTTTGCCGGAAAAGTGTTGTCACAAGGGCAAAGATGTTATTTGATTTTCCCAGTGCGCCGGATTCATTTTTAGTAACGGCAATGCTATATACTTTATGAGTAAATTAAACGTTTTACCATCCCAAAACAGCCAATCCGTTTTGTAAAGCTTATTTTATATTGTTAAAACAACACTAATTATTGCCGGGCTGAATAGACGTACCGGCGATTTTTTCGACAGGTACTTGAACTATGTAATGACTTTTTTACAGGCCAAAAGGTTCCTTTAAGTAAATAATGCATTTTATCTGAATAAAATTTTAAATAAAATTTTTCTTTGTCAAAAATTAAGTGTTATTTCGACAATAATTATAAATCTTTATATGAGCAATAACCAATTAGTGATCGGGGTTGATTACGGGTCTGACTCCGTGCGCTCCGTGATAGTAAACGCGGCCAACGGAGAAGAAATAGCATCATCAGTATTTAATTATCCCCGTTGGCGCGATGGCAAGTATTGTGTACCTGCCGAAAACCAGTTCCGCCAGCATCCGCAGGATTATATCGACGGACTTAAAGCCACCATTAAAGATTGTATTGCACAGGCCGGCGGTGAAGCCATTGCAAAAAATATAAAAGGCATTTCTGTTGATACCACCGGCTCAACCCCCGTTGCGGTTGATGCTGCCGGTACTCCGCTTGCCTTAACCCCCGGTTTTGAAACTAACCCCAATGCCATGTTTGTATTGTGGAAAGATCATACTTCGGTTAAAGAAGCAGCGCAGATCAATGAACATGCTACAAAATTTGATACCAATTATTTGAAATATGTTGGCGGCATTTACTCGTCTGAGTGGTTTTGGGCTAAGCTGCTGCATGTGCTAAGGGTTGATAAAAGTGTACGTGATGCCGCTGCCTCATGGGTTGAGCATTGCGACTGGATCCCTTTTCTATTAACCGGCGGTAATGATGTTAAAGCTATTAAACGTGGCCGTTGCTCTGCAGGGCATAAAGCCCTTTGGGCCGAGGAATTTAATGGCCTGCCCCCCGAAGAATTTTTTGTTTCCCTTGATCCGGTGCTGGCTGGTTTCAGGGATAAATTATATGAAGATACATACACGGGCGATGAAGCAGCCGGAAACCTTAGCGCGGAGTGGGCGGAGATATTGGGACTCTCAACCGATGTGATTGTAGGTACCGGCGCTTTTGACGCACACATGGGTGCTGTTGGCGGGCAAATTGAGCCTTACCACCTGAGCAAGGTAATGGGCACATCAACCTGCGATATCCTGGTTGCTCCAACATCAGAGATGGAAGGCAAACTGGTACGCGGAATCTGCGGACAGGTGAATGGTTCGGTTATTCCGGGAATGGCAGGTTTAGAGGCTGGTCAATCGGCTTTTGGCGATACTTATGCCTGGTTTAAAAATATCCTGGCCTGGCCATTGAATAACCTGCTTTCGCAATCGCAGGTAATTGACGCGGCCACTGCCGAAGCGTTGAAAGAGGAGATTTCAGAAATGATCATCCCTGAGCTAAGCAGGCAGGCAGCTTTATTACCAATTGAAGAAAGCAATGAGCTGGCTATCGACTGGTTTAACGGCCGTCGCACACCGGATGCTAACCAGGAATTGAAGGGCGCTATTACCGGTTTAGGTTTGGGCAGTGATGCACCATGGGTATTCCGTGCGCTGGCCGAGGCTACCTGCTTTGGTGCCAAGAGCATTGTTGATCGTTTTATCAGCGAGGGTATCCCGGTTAAAGGAATCATCGGTATCGGCGGCGTAGCAAAAAAATCACCTTTCGTGATGCAAATGATGGCTGATGTTTTGGGAATGCCTATCCGCATTCACCAGTTTAAACATACCTGTGCTTTGGGCGCTGCGATGTTTGCTGCGGTGGTTGCTGGCATCTACCCAACTATTGAAGAAGCTATGACAGCCATGGGCCGCGGCTTTGATGTGGTTTATGAGCCAAACATCGCCCTGAAAGAAGTTTATCAGCAACGCTATAACCAATACAGCATACTGGGCAAGTTTGTAGCTGCCGAAGTTGCGCTGAAAAATAATCCTGAACTGCAAAACGCATAATCACAATGAGTAAATATGATCATATAAGGCTTAGTGCCTATAATGCCAATATGCAGCTGCCCAAATTGGGCCTGGTGCTGTTCACTTTTGGTAACGTAAGCGCCGCCGACAGGGAATTAGGTGTATTTGCGATAAAACCAAGCGGCGTGCCTTATGAAGACTTGTCACCGGAAAAAATGGTAATCGTTGATTTTGATGGCAACACCATCGAAGGCGATCTGCGCCCATCAAGCGATACCAAAACACATGCCGTACTTTATAAACACTGGGAAGGCATCAATGGTATTGTGCATACGCACTCTACCTACGGAACAGCCTGGGCACAGTCGCAACGTGATATCCCGATCTTCGGTACTACCCATGCCGATCATTTAACGGTTGATATCCCTTGCGCACCGCCTATGAATGATGAAATGATCAAAGGCAACTACGAATACCAAACCGGTTTCCAAATCATGGAATGTTTTGAGGAAAAAGGCCTGGATTATAAAGAGGTTGAAATGGTGTTGGTTGGTAACCACGCGCCGTTTACCTGGGGTAAAACCGCCGAAAAAGCGGTTTACAACAGCGCCGTACTGGAAGCTGTAGCCCAGATGGCTTACCTTACCGAGCAAATTGATAAAAGCGCCCCCCGCTTAAAAGATGCACTAATTAAAAAGCATTACGAACGTAAACACGGACCCGATTCATATTACGGACAATAAGCCTGATGAAAAAAATAAACCTGTTTTTCCTGCTGCTTTGTTTTTTTGCCTGCACCCGTTTATCGGCACAGGTGGCAGCTACACCGCCTATGGGCTGGAACAGTTATAACTGTTTTGGTTCGGCAGTACATGAAGATGAAGTTAAGGCCAATGCCGATTACATGGCAGAGCATCTGAAACAACATGGCTGGGAGTATGTGGTAGTCGACTTTTTATGGTCGTACGATAACCCGCCGGGCAGCAATATTGGCAACCCCTTCCAATTGCGTTTACAGGATGGTTCATATATTCCATGGTTAACTATGGATAAATGGGGAAGGTTAACTCCGCAACCCACTAAATTTCCATCAGCGTTTGGCGGTAACGGTTTTAAACCGCTGGGCGATTATATTCACAGCAAAGGCTTAAAATTCGGTATCCACGTAATGCGCGGAATCCCGAGACAGGCCGTTTGGTCAAAATCGCCGGTAAAAGGTACTAATGGCATTACTGCCGATATGGTGGCCGATACAAACTCAAAATGCCCTTGGATGAACCATATGTATGGTTTGGATATGAAAAAGCCCGGCGCGCAGGAATACCTGAACTCGCTGCTGGAGCTTTATGCTTCATGGGGAGTTGATTTTATTAAGGTAGATGACCTTTCACGCCCGTACAGTAGTGCCGAGGTTGAAGGTTATCAGAAAGCCATTCAGCAATGTGGCAGGCCTGTTGTATTAAGCTTATCGCCCGGTGAAACCCCGGTTGCGCAAGCGGCTCATGCTACCAAATATGCCAATATGTGGCGCATGGCTGATGACTTTTGGGATAACTGGAAAGAGATCCTTCATATGTTTGAATATGCTAAAAGCTGGGAAGGCATTGGCGGCCCCGGCCACTGGCCCGATTGCGATATGATCCAGATCGGTAAGCTAAGTAAACGCGGCCCGGTAGGACAGGAGCGCTTCAGCCGCTTTACCGAGGATGAGGAATATACCCACATGACCTTCTGGAGCATCTTCCGTTCGCCGCTGATGATAGGAGGCAACCTGCCCGAGAACCGCGATTTTGAGTTGAAGCTTTTTACCAATGATGAGGTAATTGCGGTAAACCAAAAAGGATCGAACCCCAAGCAGTTATACAAAAAAGATGGCACCATGATCTGGTATTCGCAGATCCCCGGCAGCAAGGATATTTATGCCGCCTTTTTCAATATCGGCGATGATGATAAATCCGTATCCCTGAACTTCAAAGACCTGGGCCTGAAAGGCAAGGTAACCGTACGCGACCTGTGGAAAAAACAGGATGTTGGCCAGTACAAAACAAGCTATCAGCAAAAAATAAACAAGCACGGCGCAGCATTATTCAGGCTGTCGCCAAAAAACTAAACCAATTCACTAAATCACTCATTCGCTAAATCAATAATTAATTATAATGATCGATCTGAAAACATTTGAAGTATGGTTCATAACCGGGAGCCAGAATTTATACGGAGAAGAAACACTGAAAAAAGTTGCCGAGCACTCGCAGGAAATTGCTAAAGGTATTGATGGCGCTGCCAATATTCCTGTGCGGGTAGTGTACAAACCAGTTGTTAAATCAACCGAAGAAATCTATAACACTTTACAGCAGGCTAACGTTGCCGAAAACTGTATCGGTGTTATTGCCTGGATGCATACTTTTTCGCCTGCTAAAATGTGGATTCGTGGGTTAAGCATCCTTAAAAAACCGATGCTGCACCTGCATACCCAATATAACCGCGATATTCCATGGAGTTCAATTGATATGGATTTCATGAACCTGAACCAAAGCGCCCATGGCGACAGGGAGTTTGGTTTCATGGTATCACGCATGCGCATGAACCGTAAAGTGGTTGTTGGCCACTGGCAGGATGGCGAAGTGTTGAAAGACATTGAAAGCTGGAGCCGCGCGGCTGCCGGCTGGTACGATTGGCAAGGCGCTAAGTTTGTTCGCTTTGGCGATAACATGCGCTTTGTAGCTGTTACCGATGGTGATAAAGTTGAGGCCGAATTGAAATTTGGTTTCGCTGTAAATACTTATGGTATTGGTGATTTAGTAGCTGTAGTTGACAGTATCAACGATGCTGAAGTTAAAGCCCTTACAGATGAGTACGAAGCTACTTACACTATGGCCGATGACCTTAAGCAAGGCGGCGCAAGGTATCAGTCGGTTTATGACGCTGCTAAAATTGAGCTTGGCTTACGTAAGTTTTTACAGGACGGCGGCTACAAAGGTTTCAGCGATACGTTTGAAGACCTGCATGGCATGATCCAGTTACCGGGTATTGCCTCACAGCGTTTAATGGCCGATGGTTACGGTTTTGCCGGAGAAGGCGACTGGAAAACTGCTGCCCTGGTACGTGCATTCAAAGTAATGGGTGCCGGCTTGCCTGGCGGTAACGCTTTCATGGAAGATTATACTTATCACTTCGATCCGAACAATGCCTTGGTTTTAGGCTCACACATGCTCGAGGTTGATAGCAGCTTAGCTAATGGTAAAGCAGCATTAGAAGTACATGCCTTAGGTATTGGTGGCAAGGCCGATCCTGCACGTTTGGTATTTAATGTAGCCGGTGGTGCTGCGCTCAATGCTTCAATTGTGGATATGGGCAACCGTTTCCGTTTAATTGTTAACGAGGTTGAAGCCATCGAGCCGGTTGAAGATCTACCGAAATTGCCAGTTGCAAGGGTGCTTTGGAAACCACTGCCGGATATGAAAACCGGTTGCGCGGCCTGGATCTACGCCGGTGGTGCACACCACACCGCATACAGCCAAAATCTGTCGGCCGAGTTGATCAATGATTTCGCCGATATGGCTGGTATCGAGTTTTTGCGTATAGGCAAAGACACCAAGCTTGATCAGTTCAGGAACGAGATCAGGTGGAATGACGCGGCGTATAAATAGCCCCAGCCCCCTCTAAATCTCCCCCAGAAGGGGAGACTTGAAAAAAAATATAAGATGGTC
>JGI24737J22298_10000709_pt1 | contig 11732 bp, 13 predicted proteins | sample KBSCornC3_FD_22298 | JGI IMG/M metagenome (IMG submission 22298) | reverse complement strand
GTTTGATCGCCGCGATCATCGTGGCAACACTGACGTTTTGGCTGCAGCAGTGGCTCGTCCGTGAATACGGATGGTTCTCTAGCCTAGCCCACGAGATAGATTACACACACTTATCAGTTTGGGCCTTGGGCGCTGTCTTCGGTATCGGCGCGCTTGGTGGTGACGCGGTAAAAAGCTTTTTCAAACGTCGCGTTGGTATCCAGCCGGGAAGCGTATGGCTGCCGTACGACCTGATCGATCACATTGTAGGTGCGGCTATCCTGACGCTGCCATTTGTCCTTTTTGATTGGTGGATATACCCCGTAGTTGTCTTTTTATGGTTATTTATTAACCTGGCCATTAGTTATGGCGGCTATCTGCTCCATATCAAGGAACGCCCGTTGTAATCATGCGCAATGGTACGTTTTAGGGCAGGCGTTGAAAAATAAACGCGTAGGGCGTATGCCAGGCGTTTCCGACCGGCGGCGAGCTGTCTTTGAACGACTTCGGTGAGCGGTTCACCAGAATGTGCTCCTTGCTGTTTGGTTATGTCGTACAAGAAGAAGGTATCGTCTTCGTTGTAACTTTCTAGGAAGCGCTGGGTAAATAATCCAGGGCTTAACGCCTGTACCCGGTAGGCAAGGAGTACGACAAAGTCATATTGCTCACGTTCGCTTCTGGCGATGCGTAGTGGACGCGCCAGCTCAAGCGCACGTTGAAATTCGTTGGCAATCCGTAAAAATCGATGCGACTTACCCAGCAATGTATCGAGAGCATCATCCATGGCATCGATGTTGTGCAAGCCATTATGCAAAAACGTGCTGACGTCGATGCGATTACCTGCTAAAAACTGTTGCACCTTATCCCACTCGCTGGTAACTTGTGCCTCGAGGGCCACCTTTGACTGTAAGCCATACGCTGCCCAATGAATAGTCCGGTCATAATCGATGACAAGCGCCTCTACAGGCAGCTGCTCGATAATATTGGTAAGCGCATGTTCTGGTAGCGCCGTTGTAAAGTACAGGCTGTAGCAGTGTAGGGGCATTATTTTGCAGCTGTTTTTATCCAAAAAGTATATGTCGGCCTCTGGGTCATCCAGAGGTGTTTTAGTTGTGAAACGCATATGTTGCATATGCGTGATGGTGTGGGTATATTTAAGTATTTTATCGGCGTTTAACGTACTTGCACGCTGTTTTTGTATGACACGCGATAATTTAAGCCACTGTTTGCGTGCCGCCGCATGTAGGGCAGCGGGCTGGTCACAAATAACGACCGCTTTTCCGACGTGCTGTCTGGTATGTAGATGACGCATCATATCCGCTGCTACGCTGTCGGTTCCACGCGCGGATTGCTTGCGCAATTCAAAGTAGCATTTAGCCATGATATGTCGCTCCCGGTGTTAGATGTGCGCAGCATACCATAGGTTGCCCCAGAGCAAAATATTTTTTGCTGGTTTCATAATAAGTGGTGTTGCCGAAAACTGAAGTAATCTTTTTTAGTAACAATTATGTGGTCACGCAGTGGGATACCAAGCAATTGGCCTGCTGAGGTCAGCTGCTGGGTCAGTGTGATGTCTTTGTTGCTGGGCTGTGTTTCGCCGGATGGATGGTTGTGCGCGATAACAATCGCTGCGGCCCGGTCAGCGATAGCATCGGCGAAGACTTCACGGGGATGGGCGATGGACGCATCAAGCGAACCGATGGCAATGGTGCGCATGGCGATGAGCCGCTGGGCTCCGTCCAAGCTGAAGCACACGATATATTCTTGCTGTTTGCTTCGGATATCATCAAGCCTGGCCACGATGTCGCGCAGGTTTTGCAGGGGTTCTACATCTTTAACCAAGTGTCGTTTAGTAAGTTCCAGCGCGGCGATAATCTTTGTAGCCGTAGCTGTGTTTACGCCTTTGATATCGGTAAGCGACTCATAGTTGACGGCGGCCGTGCCTTTTCGCAATACTTTTTGCACATTTCGGGCGATAGTACCGACATCGGTGCTGGCCGCACCTTGGCCTATGATAACTTCGAGCAGCTCAAAATCAGAGAGCGCGGTCGGTCCCTTTTTACGTAATTTTTCCCGTGGTCGGTCGGCAGCAGGAAGCTGATATATTCGCTTCGTCCGCGGCATTGCGCGTCCATAGTACTACTAGTTACCTGAGGATGCAACAGCGCACAAATGCCCGAACCCAAATACCCACGATGAAACAAATTTGGGTGATCCTGACCACTGGCGTCGTTTTACGTCATCAGAAGTAGTTTTGCTATAATCCCCATATGATTACCGATACCGTAATGCGCGCGCTCGAACCGTATGCCGCCCCTAATGATGTCGGTTTTTTAAGCAGCTTCTTTAAGACAGGAGAGGGCCAGTACGGTGCAGGTGACGTGTTTATCGGGGTACGCGTGCCCGCTGTGCGGCACGTCGCCAAACAATTCATCGGTATATCCTTGGCGGATATAGAAGCGTTGTTGGAAAGCCCTGTGCACGAAATGCGTTTGCTGGCGGTTATTCTCACGACCATGCAGTATAAAAAAGCTGACGAAGCGCGGCGACAGGCATTATTTGATCTGTATTTACGCCGTACTGACCGGATAAACAACTGGGATATAGTGGATTCCAGTTGTCGTGACATCGTTGGTGAATATATTTTGCAGCATCCTGATAAGGCGGACATTATCCGTCGTTTAGCTGCATCAAAAGATATTTGGGAGCGTCGCATAGCTATGGTTAGCACCTGGCAGCTTATCCGCGCCCAAAAACTGGACCTCACATTTGAAATCGCTCAAAAGCTGCTGGCTGACAAACAGGATCTTATCCATAAAGCGGTGGGCTGGATGCTGCGCGAGGCAGGCAAGCGTGATGAGCTACAGCTGCGGACATTTTTAATTACATATAAAAATGCCATGCCACGCACGGCGCTTCGATATGCCATCGAACGGTTTAGCCCAGCGGACCGGGCTAGCTTTATGGCACGAGATTAACGCGTAACTAAGCCAGTTGGTGCATACAAGTGATCGATTTGATGAGTGCGGAGTGCTTCGGTAACGCTTTGTCTGCAAACAGCTTCGGCAACTTCGAACTGGCCGGTGTTAAAAGCATTTGCTGCTTCGGGTGTAATGCGGTTATGGAGGTCTACGGTGGCTGCCACTGCGCAGCCAGCCAATGCATTATTGCGGGCACTGGCATGGTCGGCATCCATAGCGTCCAGGGTGGCATCCCGGACTTGCTCAAAGGAGGTTTTTGTGGCCAGGTCACCGGTGATGCTAAAGCCCATCAACGGAAAGTCTTTACCATGAAAGGCCCTATCCATACCTGAGACCAGTGATTGAACGAAAGTATCCGATGGTGCGGCCTCAACGGTGTCGGCACCATTACTGGAAAACGGATGTTCGGGCAAGCTAATCAATGTAAAGCCTATCGCTGCGATGGGCACCCACAAAAGTGGAGCGTTGACCCGGTGTTTATCACCCGATCCTATTTCTTCTGCCATTACAATATTCCTATCTGATGGGTAACTGTAGTACACATTAGTCAACATCTGTTCGCTAACTTACTGTATAACTGCCGTTTGTTGCCACGGCCACCGTTACTCCATACAATCCATCGATCTAAGTGCATATACAATACTGCCGTAAGATAGTTTTGTCAACGTCAACAAACCCAGCAGCATTTAATCCTGGGTAAGTGGAGATGAAAAGCCGAGTTTACGCAAGATACTGCGGATTGTGCCGACAGTGACGATTCTATCTTCCGCACCATTATACCCTGGGACGATAGCTTGTTTTGCCGGATTATAAGCGACACTACGCCCGAGTATCTCGGCTATCTTATCGCTTAATTCAGGTTCTCCCTCACAGAAGATGATCTTGGTGTCATCCATTATGCGGCCATCAGGCTTTTTATTGCTTCTGCGCCAGTTCAGGACGGTTTGCTCATCATCGTCCTCGGGGGAGGGTATTTCTAGGGAATAATTCGGATCGCCTGGATTGTCCGGCCCATCTCTCTTTATCAGTTTATAGTTGGTTATTATAACGCCGCTTTCTGCTCGTGTAGCTAATAGCGTTTGTTGCAAGGCACCATAGTCGGTTTCTTCCGTAGGTACACTTGCAAGTATCAGGTCAGCTCGCGCACATGCCAAGTCGAGAGGGTTTTGCTCTGGAGAAGTGTATCGTTCAGTCATCTAACTACAATAGCACGCATGATTTTGTCCAGCACAGCCTTTTAGTAAAGACTTAAAATGCCGATCATGCGGAGTACTCTATGGAAGGGACGAGCAGTAACTATTCTATCTTCCTTGCCTTTAAAGCTAGGTACAATAACTTGCGTTTTCGGGTCATAGGCAACGCTGCGCGTAAGAATATCAGTAACCTTGTCGCTTAATTTTGAATCGGCCTCGCGCGGAAAAAGGTTAGTACCGTCACTTACGTATGCTTCAGGCACTTGGTCTCCTCTGCGCCAAGTCATGAATATGGTTTCCTCAGAAGCATTACGAGGGTTCATCGTTAGCATGTAACATGGATTCCCCGGATGATCGGGCGTTTCACTCTTGTGAAGTGTAGAGTTAGTAGTTAGCATCCCGCTTTTTTGTCGGGTAGCCAATGCGGTTAATTGCACGAAGCCGCGTTCAGACTCTATTATAATTGCATCTTCCAACAATAGCTCGGCTTGTGTAGCAGCCTGGTCAAGGGGATGTAACTCGGGCGAAGTATCATATTCAGACATACGATGTATGATACCAGAGGTATATTCATTTTTATGTTAAAAGTACCGCGTTTGGATCGTTCGTGGTGCTTTTAATAGTAAGAATAGCAGGGACGTTATCGATGAGGGGCTTCAGAATCGCTTGAGTAACCGAGCTTACGTAACGCCTTGCGGACGATGCCAGGCGTAATAATTTTGTCTTTGCCATTAAATCCAGTGACGATCGCTTGCTGTTCAGGGTTGTAGGCAACGCTTGATAGGAGTATACCCAGTACGCGCTTATCCGCACCTTTAGGGGCTTCGTGAGGGAACGTTTCGTCGCCCACGACCGAAAAGATAGCTGGCTTTTCGCTACTTCTTTCCCATACTACGGCGCGTCCCACGCTTTCGACTATGCTGCTGGGCGTATATAACATGTAGCCGGGATCTTCAAATTCCTTACTATTACGACTGAGGGTGTGGATTGTTGAGATATGTTTATCATCATAACGAGTTGCCAGAGGTGTTTCCTGATGGGCCCCGGCGCCTAATTCCAGACGGGGACTATCTAATATTAAGTCAGCCATCAGGGAAGCGGCTTCAAGCGGAGTAGCATGTGCCCGGGATAGGCGATTCATGAGTACGTCGACTCCAGGGCCGTGTACGTTGGGGTCTAAACAGCCTGACATAATGTAGTAATTATAACACGTTTATGCTTATGAGTCAACGAATTGCAGTGACTCTGCTCAGCCTCTGGGTCCGCAGAAAGATGCAATCGCCCGCCAAAGGAACAAGCCTTGGCTCGCTGTGCGCTATAGGCACAATCTATCTGCGGACCCAGAGGCTGAGCAGGAGGCAACCGTTATAGACGATGACATATAATTGACAAAATGCTAATGTTTTGGTAATGTAATATAACAAAATCATGAAAAACAAAAAACACAAACACCATCATGTTTCGATTCATCAGCGCATCGAGCGCTTGAGCCACCATAATATCGTGTTATCGGTTGTCGTCTCTTTCATGCTGCTGGGTTTTATCAAGTATGAAACGCGGATGCTCGGCTTCGTTAATGCTTATTACAGCAACGGTTTTGGTGTCATGACTCATCTATACGAACACCACGATGAAGTTACCCGTATGCAAATCCAGTACGGCAGCGGGATGCGCTACACAACGATATCCGGCCTGTAGCGTCCATAGGCAAGGGGACAACACCACATATGTGGATAAATAAAAAACAGTGGGAAAACTGTGGATAAGTGGCGTGTATACGCCGCTCTTTTTGTGAAAATAGACTTGTGCGTGGGTAATAGTGGGTAGTATGATGACGTCAGTGGGTAATCGTGGGTAGCCCAAAAAAGAAGTAAGCATCCCATCGAAACAAAAAATAAAAAAACCACTGGAATTAAAAACTAAGTACCAACAATGGCATCGGTAGACTATTTTCAACGCAAGCTTGACGATAAGCGTCGGTTAACCATACCGGCAGAACTTCGAGCTGAGTTTGCTAGTGGCGTAGTTATCACCCGAGGGTTCCAAAAGTACCTTCACGTATACCCAAAGGCGGTATGGGACCAATTGGTCGAACCTGAACTCCAAGGTAGTATCCTTGATGAACAGGTCGCTGACCTAAACGTCCGTTTCCGAACAGGTAAAACAGAAGGGCCATTAGATGAAAAGCAAGGGCGCATCGCACTTGAGCAACATCTACTGGATTACGCAGGAATCGACAGGGAAGTCGTTGCTGTTCGCGCAGGCAAATACTGGAGGTTGATGGCTGCAGCATAACAAAACCGTACGCAAATAAGGCACGTTAACAATTGAGCAATACATACGAATAGCACTACACACGAGGTTAGCTATTCGGCAATCAACAAGTGGACGATAGTAACCACTCAAAAAACTATAGTTCTTTACTCAAAAACACCTCCCAAAACTCCACCTCACACATAAGTCTCTCAACTTGGATGTCTGCACAGTAAGAAGTTCATAGTAAACTTTTTTAAAGTTTTTACTCACCAAAAACCTTCTTTACCTACCGGTAGACAACCAAACCACAAAAACAAAAACACCCAAAAAACAAAAAGTTGATTGCTGATTAGGTGACCTTGCAAAACAAAAATCACCACTGGCGTAAAAAACCAGAAAAAACAAAACAGTGAATCTTGTCTCCGGATGAGATACACTAGCAAGCAAGATGCACCAAGAAAACCATTTACATCAGCCCGTACTGTTACAACAAGTGTTGCAGTATCTGGACCCAAGGGAAGGGGATTCATACCTCGACCTGACCGGCGGATACGGCGGCCATGCCAGCGCAGTACTTACGCGAACGCACAACCCCAAGGATACTGTCCTTGTCGATCGGGACCATAACGCGATAGCGGAATTGGAAAAACGGTTTGCAGGACAGGGTATCGATCTCCGCAACGCCGATTTTTACTCAGCAAGCAAGGGGCTCGAGGCCGAAGGGAAGCAGTTCGACCTGATTTTGGCAGACCTGGGCGTGTCATCACCGCACCTTAACGAAGCGAGTCGTGGATTTTCCATCAAAGCCGATGGGCCGCTCGATATGCGCATGGACCAGTCGCAAAGCCTTACCGCTGAGCAGGTGGTAAACACCTACACAAAAGAAGAGCTGACCGACATACTCAAGCGTTATGGAGAAGAGCCAAAGGCAAGCCGCATTGCTTCACTTATAGTGGACGACCGGCCGATAACAACCACGAACCAACTCGCAACGGTCGTTGCCAAAGCTTGGCCAGGACACAGTAAAGTACATCCTGCGACACGGACGTTTCAAGCGCTCCGTATTGCCGTAAACGATGAACTTGAGTTATTACGACTCAGTTTGCCGATATGGATGGACAATCTGTTGGCGCCAGGTGGGCGGATCGCAATTATCAGTTTCCATAGTTTAGAGGACCGCATTGTAAAACAAGCGTTTTCCGAAAAAGCAGGGGACAGATATGATGCGCAGCTCCGTCTGCTTACCAAAAAACCAGTCGTTGGCGACGAAAATGAACTCGTTTTCAATCCGCGAGCAAGGAGCGCAAAGCTCCGTGCCGCAGCGAAACAAAAATAAATTCAAAGAAAGGGCAGCCCAATGCAAATCCGCATCAAAAACGCTACCCCACGCGCTTACAAGGTTCACGTTACTGTAGCCTAAGGTAAGTAATTCCGGTTGGGGCATCAAAAATCCGATGCCCCAACCACCAAAATAATAAACACAAAAAGAAAAACAAAAGATATGACATACTCAAGTTCACTTGCCATGGGCCGTCAAAACGCCTTTGGTACTCGCAATCAAAATACTGCTAGCTACCGCGGCAACCGCGAGCGTCGTGGCTTGGGACCCATCAGTAACACTATTATTCTGATTGTCCTGGCATGTACGCTTGGCCTCTTGTACCTTACGCAGGTAACAAAGACCAACGCGTACGGCTACAAGGTCAACAGCTTGCTTGAGCAGCAACAGCAGCTCAAATCAGAGCACGAAGACCTGGAAGTGGCATCTGCCCGGCTGCAATCTTTAGATCGCGTCCAGAATAGTAGCGTTGCCCAAGGTTTAGTGCCAGTTACACCTTCTGCAACCGTTCAGGATTAGCTATAATTACACCATATGCCTCCATATAGCAGCGGGCAAATGCTAAAGCCCATTCATACGGTATTGCGTGCCCGTTTGTGGTACCTGATATTGATGCTGGTTTTCGGCATTTTTTTGCTGCGACTGTTCTACCTGCAAATCATTAAGCACAATTACTACAAGCAATCTGCTTCAGTAAGCCACCTCGAGGAGTATCAGATTCCGGCAGATCGCGGCATCATCAAAGCCCATAGTGGGAGCGGTGTAGTGCCGGTTGCGCTTAACCAGACCTTATACACCGTGTATGCGGATCCAAGCCTAGTCAAAGATGCGCCAAAAGTGGCCGAATCACTGACGTCCATACTTAAAGGAAACCAATCGGACTACCAAGGCAAGCTGCAAGCCAAAAATACTCGATATGTCATTTTGGCCCGCAAAGTGAGCAAAGCCCAAAAGGAAGCACTGCTGGCCAAAAAATATCCTGGCATCGGAGCCCAAGAGCAACAATACCGTACCTATCCAGACGGCAGTTTGGCCGCTCAAATCCTCGGTTTCGTAAATAACGATGGTGAAGGCAAGTATGGGATTGAACAATCGCTCAATACGGCGCTGGCCGGCAAGAATGGCCAGCTAAAGGCGGTAACCGACATTAATGGGGTGCCACTGGCTGCCAATACCGATAACATCCTCAAAGAGCCGGTACCGGGAAGCAACGTGATACTGACGCTGGACGTAGGTATTCAAAGGCAACTTGAAACCATCCTGAAGGCGGGGTTGGACCGGGCTAAATCACAGTCGGGTAGCGCTCTGATTATGGATCCTAACACTGGCGCTATAAAAGCCATGGCTAACTGGCCCTCATACGATCCGGCTAACTTTAGCAACGTAGAAGACGGCAACCTATTTAATAACGCAGCTGTCAGCAGCCCGCTGGAAGTAGGCTCGATCATGAAGCCGCTGACAGCTGCCGCCGCGCTCACACTAGGCGCCGTACAGCCTAACACAACTTACTACGATCCATCCAAGTATGTGATCGACGATTTCACAGTTAAAAACATTGAAGAGGATGGTGGTCCCGGCACAAAAAGCATCGCCGACATACTGAACCTTTCATTAAACACGGGTGCCACTTGGCTGCTGATGCGCATGGGTGGCAGCGGCTCAGAAATTAACCAAAAGGGTCGGGAAGCCTGGTACAACTTTATGACCGAACACTACATGTTTGGCAAAAAAACAGGCATTGAACAAGGCTACGAGGCTGAAGGCAGTATCCCTGATCCAAACAAAGGTTATGCACGAGACTTAACCTACGCCAACACCGCGTTTGGACAGGCTATGACGGCGACACCGCTGCAAATGGGTGCGGCACTTTCAGCTGCCGTTAACGGAGGCAAGTACTACCAGCCACATCTGGTCGATTACACCGTCGACAGTAACGACAAAGCAGTCCTCACCAAACCCAAAGTCGTTTCGGATAGCGTTGTCACACCCCAGGTCAGCCAAGAGCTCATACCACTTATGGAGAACGTCGTAAATAAGCACTCATTCAGCCGTAAATTTGATCAAACGACGTATAGCGTAGGCGGTAAGACGGGTACTGCCCAGATAGCTGATCCTAACGGCGGCTACAAAGCCGATGATTATAATGGTACGTATATGGGTTTTGTCGGTGGCGACGGCCCACAGTATGTCATCGTTGTGCGTGTTAATGAACCGAAAGTAGCGGGCTATGCGGGAACGGCTGCGGCACAGCCAATTTTTGGTGATCTTGCGCACATGCTCATTGACAAGTTCAACGTAACGCCCCGGAGTAAGTAGGGTAGTGCGTGCTATAATGGAAAGCAAGATTTAAAGGAAAAAACATGGATACCGTACATATTGCTGTACAAACTGAAACACTGATCCGCATCTTGCTATTGGGATTTTTAGGCTTCTTGGTCAGCATGATCGCAACACCGATTTACACGACGCTCGCATACAAATACGAATGGTGGAAAAAGCCTCGGACTACAACCACAACGGGCGAAAAAGCCAAGTTGTTTACCAAATTGCACGCCGAAAAACACAAGCGACTTATTCCGACGATGGCCGGGGCGATCGCGGTTTTTTCCGTTTGTATCGTAACGGTTCTATTTAACCTGAGCCGTAACCAGACGTGGTTACCGCTGGCGGCATTTATAGGTGCGGCGGCCGTAGGGTTGCTGGACGACATCATCAACATTAAAGGTTCCAGCGGCACTGTCGAAAAGATCCGGCTGTCTGCAAAAATGAAGCTATTACTGACGACTATCGTAGCGCTTATCGGCGGCTGGTTCTTTTACTTCAAGCTCGATGTCAGCAGTATTCATATTCCTATTGTGGGTACCCAGCTGGAGATCGGCTGGCTTATCATTCCGCTCTTTGTCTTTGTCGTCGTGGCTACGGCTAATGCCGTTAATATCAGCGACGGCTTGGATGGGCTGGCTGGTGGCTTGGCGTCATCTGCTTTTGCGGTCTATGCCATCATTGCCATTATCGAACGGCAATTCGGCGTTGCCGGTTTTTGTCTGACTATTCTTGGTGCGCTGCTTAGCTATACTTGGTTCAACGTCTTTCCGGCCCGGTTTTTTATGGGAGATGTGGGGTCCTTTGCGCTCGGAACGGCGTTGGGGGTAGTGGCGATGCTGACTAATACCGTGCTCATCCTGCCTATTATCGGTATGGTATTCGTTGCAGAGGCTGGCTCGACGCTTATCCAGATCCTGTCTAAAAAATTACGACATGGCAAAAAAGTATTTAAGATTGCGCCTATCCACCATCATTTCGAAGCGAGCGGCTGGCCCGAGACTAAAGTTACCATGCGTTTTTGGATTCTTGGCCAGGTCGCCGGCGTCCTTGGACTTATCGTGTTTCTGCTGGGGCGATACATCCACTAATGAGGTGTAACTTGTAATGGGGGCGATTACACGACGACATCCGAGTTATGTCCAGGATCGAGGCGGTGAAAAAACGCGTCGGCACGGTCCTGACTATTTGCTGCTCATCCTAACGCTGATTTTAACGGCAATTGGTGTGGTCGTGGTGTATTCAATCAGCCCGGCCCTCGAAGTAGAGAAGGGTGTTGACGGCAATCAGTATGTTCTTCGCCAGCTTATTGCGGTTGTCGTTGGTTTGGTTATCTTTGGCATAACCGCATCAGTGCCCATGGAGCGCTGGAAACAGCTGTATAAGCCATTGTTGATTATCGCTGCTGTCGCGACACTGGTAACTCTCATATTGCCGGTAAATGCACAGTATCCGGCGCATCGCTGGATACGTCTGGCCGGCTTTTCGTTCCAATCGGTAGAGTTACTCAAGTTTGCGGGTATTATGTGGCTGTCGGGCTTCCTGGTGTGGCGTATGAAAAATGGCATGATGGCCAGCATGCATAAAACGCTTAAGCCATTGTTTATCGTGTTTGTCGCGTGTGGTTTCGTAGTGGCGGGATTGCAGAGTGACCTAGGTTCC
>JGI24737J22298_10000708_pt1 | contig 11734 bp, 9 predicted proteins | sample KBSCornC3_FD_22298 | JGI IMG/M metagenome (IMG submission 22298) | reverse complement strand
CAAATGTAAGTCTCAACATGGTTGTGGCCCCAATGGTTAAAATTGATGACGCCGACCAGGAAGATATGAACGTTACCAGTACCGGTAAATCAGTAAATGCTATCAGGGCATTTTCGGGCAAGGGTGTATTGGTTTGGGGTGCACGTACGCTGGCCGGTAATGACAACGAATGGCGTTACATATCGGTAAGACGTTTCTTTAATATGGTTGAAGAATCGGTTAAAAATTCGACACAACCATTTGTATTTGAGCCAAATGATGGCAATACCTGGGCAAAAGTACGTGGCATGATAGCCAACTTTTTAATACTGCAATGGCGGGCAGGCGCTTTACAGGGCGCCAAGCCCGAGGATGCCTTCTTTGTACACGTTGGCCTTGGCGAAACCATGACCTCGTTGGATATACTGGAGGGCAGGCTCATTGTTGAGGTGGGCATGGCCGTGGTTCGCCCGGCCGAATTCATCATTCTTCGTTTCAGTCATAAAATGGTTCAATCTTAAATCAATTAGTCATGGCTTATAAAACACCCGGAGTTTACGTGCAGGAAATTGCACTGTTTCCGCCATCAGTTGCCCAGGTTGAAACCGCTATACCCGCCTTTATTGGTTTTACAGCTTTTGCATTAACCCCCGAAGGCAAATCATTGGTAAATGTGCCAACCCGTATAAAATCATTGCTTGAGTTTGAAAGTTTATTTGGCGGCGGCTATGTACCGGCAACCATAAAGGTTACGGTTAACCCGGCTACAAACCAGATCCTGAACGTAGTACCCGATAAACGGTTTCATTTGTATGTATCACTCAGGCAATATTTTGACAATGGCGGCGGGCCATGCTATATCGTTTCGGTGGGAGATTTCTCATCTGCAGTAACAGCGCCGCCTTTATCAGGAGGTATCGATACCCTATCGGCCGAGGATGAGCCTACACTGATCCTGTTTCCTGATGCGGTTGAGCTGGTAAGCGGCGGTAACCCCGACCTTGTTGCTTTTAGCGGTTTGCAAACCAAAGCGTTGGGCCTGTGCGCTTCCATGCAGGATAGGTTTTCGATACTTGATGTGCTGCAGGGCGATAAACGCCAGGATGTTAGCAATAAGCCTATTGATGACTTCCGGAGCTCGATAGGGATCAACAACCTCAATTATGGCGCGGCTTATTATCCCTGGATTATAACCATTTATGATGTCAATGTTGATTTCAGGCAGATGGAATTTTGGAATAATGCAGGGGTACCGGCCAAGATCACCAATTATGATGGCTTTTCAAAAAGCACTGATGAAAAGGCGCTGGTAACCAACCTGCAAAATGCTATCAAGGACACTGATAAAGTAATCGGATCTGTATTTAGCAACGCTGCTGACGCAACTGCGTTGAGGGTTGGTGGCATTGATGCCGTTAAAGCAAAGTTAACCGCACTGGCAAATAATATTGCCAAAAACATAACTCCCGATGTACAGCTAACCAGTTACCTCGATTTGTTGGCCGCCATTGTTACCGCGGGTAAAAAGGCTAAAGATGCACCCGCTGTTGGTGCGTTGTATGGCAAAGATATTGACGCATTGAGCAAAGATGCAAAACTTGCCGCTGCCGTCACCAACCTCATTGCCTACGAAAAAAATGCCAAGGTGGCTGCTAATACAACCGCCGGCCGCAATCCAACGCCTGTTTATTCGGTATTGGATAATACACCCTGGTTAGCCAACTCAAACTATGCGGCTGTAGCTGCCAATGCAGACAACTTTACCAAGGATGCAGCCGGTGCGCTTTCCATCGTACAGGCACTGCAGGATACCGTTGCCACCATTTTAACTGGTTTCGGCGCATTAATAAACGGTGCCCTGTTTTATGAAAACCTTGCCGAGCAGGCTTTATTCTCAGGTAATGTATTTTTCAGTGCCGCCAACTCGGCAATAACGCTTAAAATGAGCACTATTCCGCCGTCTGGGGCAATAGCGGGGGTGTATGCCAATGTCGACGGTACCCGGGGTGTTTGGAAAGCCCCCGCCAACGTAAGCCTTAACAATGTGATAGGTCCTGCTGTAAAAATTGATAACAGCGACCAGGACGATATGAATGTTACTGCCACCGGTAAATCAATCAATGCTATCAGGGCTTTTGCGGGGCGGGGCACTTTGGTTTGGGGAGCGCGTACCTTAGCAGGTAATGATAACGAATGGCGCTATATTCCTGTCAGGCGTTTCTTTATCATGGTTGAAGAATCAGTTAAAAAGGCTACTTATCCTTTTGTATTCGAGAACAATGATGCCAACACCTGGACAAAGGTGCGGGTAATGATCCAGAACTTTTTAACGCTGCAATGGCGTGCCGGGGCCTTACAGGGCGCTAAGCCCGAAGACGCATTTTTTGTACACGTTGGCCTTAACGAAACCATGACTGCACTTGACATTTTGGAGGGCCGTATGATAGTTGAAATTGGCATGGCTGTAGTAAGGCCTGCCGAGTTCATCATCCTCCGCTTCTCACACAAAATGCAGGAGAGTTAATGATATGGTCTATTAATTAATTTCGTAAGTATTGAAAATTAGTCTGTTGGCTTTAAGCTTTATGCATTCCGCTTTTAGCTTACATATAAATCAACGAATTTCATTTAAAACAAATAAAATGGCAAATTATCCTCTACCCAAATTCCATTTCCAGGTTGACTGGGGTGGCACACGCATCGGATTTACCGAAGTAACCGGCTTGCAGATTGAAACCGAAGTGGTTGAATACCGCGAAGGCAGCAGCAAGGAATACAACAAGGTAAAAATGCCCGGCATGCGCAAATACGGTAACATCACCCTAAAACGCGGCACATTTGCTAATGATAACGAGTTTTATGACTGGATGAACACCGTAAAACTAAACCAGATAGATCGCCGCGACCTTACCATTAACCTGCTTAACGAAGAGCATCAGCCGGTGGTTACCTGGTCAGTTAAAAATGCCTTCCCGGTTAAGATCCAGTCGGCCGATTTAAAGGCAGATGCCAACGAGGCTGCAATTGAAACGCTTGAGGTTGCACACGAAGGTTTAACCATTAAAAACGGCTAATCATGGCCTTCGACGCTAAATCGGGTTATCCGCCTTTAGGTTTTCACTTTAAGGTGGTGTTTACGGGCATTGGCGATGAAGAAATCGACAGCCGGTTCCAGAACGTATCGGGCCTATCCATGGAGATGGAAACAGAATCCAAGAAGGAGGGCGGCGAAAATCGTTTTGAACACGCGCTGCCGGTAAGGGCCAAGTTTCCTGCACTTGTGCTGAAGCGAGGGCTCATTACCGAATCAAAACTGCTGATGGACTGGTGCAATAACGTGTTCAATAATTTTATTATCGAACCCAAAGACCTGACCGTAAGCCTGCTTAACGAAGAACATGACCCGCTTTTAACCTGGAACGTAGTGCAGGCCTGGCCCAAAAAATGGAGCCTGAGCGATTTGAATGCCGAACAAAACAGCATCGCAATTGAAAGCTTTGAGCTGCAATACCAGTATTACACCCTTCAAACCTGATGTTATGCCAATTGAGATCAGAGAACTGAACATCCGCGTGAGCGTAAACCAAAGCCCTGCCGAACAGGATTCAAAGCCCTCAGGTGGCGGTAGTGGCGGCGGAGGCGGTGATAAAGATGAGATCATTGCCGAATGCGTAGAACAGATACTGGAGATTTTGAAAAATAAAAACGAACGCTGATGGCCGATAACGTAACCAAAATGAAGATCGTGGCCTGGTCCGATCCGAAGAGCAAAAATGAAGAAGGCTCTATGACGGTACAGGTTAACCCCGAAAGCTACAGCCAGAAGATCGAGATCAAGTATTCTGATAAGCAGGCGCAGGGAACCTCGGGCAAGCTGCCCAAGTTTTCCAAAATTGAGCCCCAGAAGATGGATTTCGAGCTGATGTTCGATCGTACCGGGGTAATCAATGGTGCTACCGCCGGTGAGTTAGGGGTTGACGAGGATATCGATAACCTGCAAAAGCTCATCATCGAATACCAGGGCGATAAGCACCGGCCAAGGTTTGTAAGTATCTATTGGGGAACGCTTCAGTTTGACGGTGCCCTGGAAACAATGGATATCAGCTATAAACTGTTTGATAGCCAGGGCCGCCCGCTCAGGGCCATTGTAAAAGCTTCGTTCATTGGTTCGGTTGAGGACAAAAAGCGGGTAGCTAAAGAAAATGCCCAGTCGCCCGATTTAACAAAAGTCAGGGTAATTAACGAAGGGGACACATTGCCGCTGCTCTGCTACCAGATCTATGGTGATTCAAAGTATTACATAGAAGTAGCCCGGGCAAACAGCCTCAACGATTTCAGGCACCTTAAAACAGGCACAAAGCTCAAATTTCCACCATTAAATCAATAACAGATCATGGCAGATAGCCGCACCATAGAAACCACCCGGCCAAGTACCGTTGTTACCCCGATTGTAAAAATTGAGGGCACCGACATACCCCGCACTATGCAGGTGGAGGCTATGGTGATTGATAAAGGCGTAAACAGAATAGCAGCTGCCAAACTGGTGATCATTGATGGTGATACCTCGGCTCAAAAGTTTGATGCCAGCAACGGCGACTTATTTATACCGGGGAAAAACATCGAGATCCTTTGTGGTTATGAATCAGATAACTACACACTGTTTAAAGGGGTGGTTATCAAACATAGTATCAAGCTGCGCAACAGTGGCTCGCAACTGGTTATCGAATGCCGCGATAAGGCCATTGCCATGACCCTTGCCCGCCATAGCAAGTATTTTGGCGAAAACGTGAAGGACAGCGATGCTATAACTACTATAGCTGGCACTTACAGCGGTTTAAGCACCGATGTTGCCGATATGAACATCACCACCAGCGACCTGGTGCAATACGAAGCCACCGACTGGGATTTCATAACCGGCCGCGCTGAACTGAACGGGATGCTGGTTTATACCGATGATAATACCCTTTCCATCAAAAAGCCGGAAATAAGCGGCCCCGCGGTTGTGGAATTATCATTTGGCGCTACCATGCTGGAGTTGGATGCCGAGATTGATTCAAGGATCCAGTTCCCTTCCATAACCGGCCGCACCTGGAACCCGGCATCGCAGGAAATTGAAAAGGTTGATGCTAACCCGCCATCGGGCGAGCTGAATGGTAACCTGACAGCCGATGACCTGGCAGGGGTGTTTAACGAAAGCAACTATCACCTCAATCATAGCGGTAAGCTTTCGCAGCCCGAATTGCAGGCCTGGGCAACATCGCTCAAGCAAAAACAGGTGCTTTCAAAAGTGAGGGGCAGGGTGAAATTTAAAGGCATCCATACAGTGAAACCGGGGATGATCATCAAACTCAGTAACCTGAGCGATAGGTTTAACGGCAACACCTTTGTAAGCCACATTCAGCATCATATCTCAGCCGGTGACTGGCAACTGGAAGTACAGTTTGGTTTGGATCCGCAGTGGTTTACCGAAAAGTTTGAAACCAGTATAAAACCTGCTTCGGCCTTGATCCAAGCAGTGCCCGGTTTGCAGATTGGCGTTGTAACCCAATTGGAAAGCGATCCTGATGGCGAATGCCGCATCCTGGTACGTATGCCGGTGATCAGCGCTGATGATCAGGGGATTTGGGCGCGTGTAGCAACTCTGGATGCCGGCAAGGAACGCGGAAGTTTCTTTTTGCCCGAAGTTGGGGATGAGGTAATTGTTGGTTTTTTAAACAGCGATCCTCGTAAACCGGTGGTACTGGGCATGCTTAACAGCAGCAATAAAACCGCTCCTTTAACCGCGGCCGACGCCAACAACCAAAAGGGTTTTGTAACCCGCAGCAAAATGAAGCTCATTTTTGATGACGATAAAAAATCGGTAACCATCGAAACACCGGCCGGGAAAAAGATCATCATGGACGAGGATGCCGGGGCGATTGAGTTAAAGGATGAGAACAACAACTCGATAAAAATGAACAGCGATGGCATCACCATCGAAACCCAGGGCAAACTTGTACTTAAGGCTCAGCAGGATTTTAACGCCGAAGGAATGAACCTGGGCCTGAAAGCCAGTACCGCCCTTTCGGCCGAAGGATCGGCCAGTGTGGAAGTAAAATCGAGCGGTACGGCGGCACTGAAAGGCTCAATTGTACAAATAAACTAATAACAAAAAATGGCAGCAGCAGCAAGGATAGGCGATATGCACGTATGCCCTATGTTCAACGGGCCTTCGCCTCACGTAGGCGGCCCGGTAATAGGACCGGGGGTACCAACGGTGNTCATTGGTGGTATGCCGGCGGTATGCGTGGGCGATATGTGTACCTGCGCCGGTCCGCCCGACTCGATAATCATGGGTTCGGCAACGGTGCTGATAGGAGGGAAACCCGCCGCCCGTATGGGCGATAGCACAGCCCATGGCGGATCGATAGTGTTAGGCTGCCCAACAGTAATAATCGGAGGCTGATCAATGGAACCAAAAATACCTTTTATAGGCAGGGGATGGAGCTTCCCGCCAAGCTTTGACAAGGCTGCCGGTAAAGTTGAAATGCTTACCGACGAGGCCGATATTGAAAGCAGTTTGGGCATACTGTTCAGCACCCGGCTGGGCGAGCGCATTATGCAGCCAACTTTCGGGTGCGATTTACAAAAGATAGTTTTTGAGGCTGTGAACCTTACCCTCAAAACCTATATCAAGGATTTGATTGAAACCGCCATACTGTATTTTGAACCCAGGATAACGCTAAATAGCACCGAGGTTGACACCAGTATGGATAACGAAGGGATTTTGCTTATTAAGCTCAATTACACGGTACGTACCACCAATTCAAGGTACAACTACGTGTTCCCTTATTATAAAAATGACATTACCAGCATAACTACCAACCAATAAGAACTAACCATGGCCTGTAACGATAAAAATCCGCTTCAACGTGATGGCTCAAGCCAGTCACAGCGCTTCCTGAAAGCGCTTGACCCAGCCTACGCTCCAATTGAGGAATTGGGCATGGAAGACTGGCTGACGTTCGCTGCTGCTTATGCCGATAAAATAAACTATTATACCCTGAAAGACAGCAATTACCCCCAGGGCGATTGGAAGCCGTTTTTCATCCAGGATAAAAAAGCGCTGCAGGATTTTTTGAAGCAGGTTGAGGTTAAAATGCAGAATGCCGGCCTGGGTTTTCCCGACCCAAGCATTAAAAGCGATGTAGAGCCACACCTGGCGCTGTTTATGTGTTTCATTATGCTTTTACAGCATTCAGAAGATGCGCTGAACCAGTTTACCGGCCGTCATCTTGATTTTTATTTTAAACGGGTATTGCAGTTGCGCAACCGCCCCGAAGTACCCGATAAGGTACATGTAATATTTGAGCTTGCCCGTAACCTCACTGGTTTCCTGTTGCCGGAAGGCACACCACTTGATGCCGGTAAAGATAAAAGCCCCAAACCTAAACCGGTTGTTTTTAAAACAAACGCAGAGCTGGCTGTAAACAGCGCCACTATAGCGGCTATGAAAAGCTGGTACCAATCGCCCGCGGATAAAAAGGTGGCTTATGCCGATGTTAGTTTCTCGGCCGATGGTTTGGGTACGCCTTTTAAAGACGATGTACCTAAATGGAACCCTTTTGGCAGTAAAAGCTGGCCAACGGCATCAATGGGCTTTGCTTTTGCATCAAAGGTATTGCTCATGAGCGAAGGGGACCGTACCATAACTTTAACACTTAACTTTACCGGGCTCGTTACTATTGATCATGCCATATTAACCCAACTGTTTAAGGTTTTTTTAACATCCGAAAAAGAATGGCTGCAGGCCGATTTTCCACCTACAGATGCCTTTAAGGTTAATCAGCAGCAAATTGTTATTACAGTAAATATACCGGCAAAGGCTAAGGCTGTTGTACCCTATGATCAGGCAATTCATAAAGAAAATTATAAAACCGATTTCCCGGTAATCCGCCTGCTGATGAGCGTTCAGGATAATGCCTATCCTGTTTATGTTGCGCTGAGTAAAGCTAAGCTCAATAATGTGCAGATAGATGTGACTGTGAAAGGTATGAAAAACCTGTCCGTTGAAAATGATAACGGTAAAATTGATCCATCAAAGCCCTTTTTTGCCTTTGGCGCACTGCCAAAAGTTGGTTCAACCCTATACATCGGCAGCGCTGAGATCTTTCAAAAAGAGTGGACGGAAATTACGCCCAATATTGAATGGAAAGGTGTACCTGCTGACTTGAAAAGTTATTATACGGCTTATCGTACAGATTATCTCAAGTCGACATTAAGCCCCGGTGCATATAACATTAACGCCAGTAATGAGGCTTCAGATACTACGGGGACTTCGAGGGTGATAACAGCCAAAAGTGACTTTAAAGCAAAAGTAGCCTATATTAAAAACGGTGCATGGTTCCCAAGCGATGGCAATGAGATCAACGTGCTCGATAATACCTTTACGCTTAAGCCGGATGGCGTTCAGCAAACGGTAAATCCCGCACCTTATTTTATTAATAAATACCTGTATTTTAATGTCTCGGGCTCTTTTAAACAGGGTAGCTGGCCGCAGGCCGAAAAGGCGCTGGTGCAGCAGTACGTGCAACCAATGCAGATGTTTTTCCCGGTGCTGGGTTTTGTTGGGTTTCAGCAAACTGCTACTACAGTTCAAACACAAACCGAAAATTTTTCGGCAGGAGTTAAGGATAATTATATCCGTATAAGCCTTGAAAAGGATTTTCTGCATAGTATATATCCGCAATTGTTTGCCGCCGCCATGACAGATACAACAAGGGCCGCGCTTATCCCTAAAGAACCCTATACTCCCGAAATAGCATCGCTAAAGCTCGATTACAAGGCATCGGCAAAAAATAAGATTGACGATTTGACCGGTAGTAATGATAACCCTGGTTTGCTGAATGACTACGTGAACCATAACGTCCAATTTTTTCACGAAACACCATTTGGCCAGGCCGAGCAGCACGCTTTCCTCAAAAAACAATATCACGGTCTTATTGATGGCAATATCACAGCCATACCGCAAGCTCCTGATCTTGCAGCTTTTTACATAGGTATTGCAGATATTGAAACGGGGTCTGTAGCCAGTATTCTTTTCCAGGTAGCCGAGGGCAGTGAAGACGCGCTTGCGCCGTCGTTTTCGGATACTATTCAACCTAAATGGTATTATTTATCAGGCAATGAATGGCTTGCTTTGGATAAAAGGAATATCATCAGCGATGATACCAATGATTTTTTACGCTCGGGGATCATCAAATTTTTAATCCCCGAAGGTGCTACAACCAACAACACATTCCTAAACCAAAGCCTTACCTGGCTCGGGGTTGAACTGCCAACTGCAGTAACGATAGATTCGGTTTGTAAATTCATCAACGTACATATCCAGGCCGCCGAAGCCGAATTTGCCGATAATGATAATGAACTTTCGCACCTGGAAACCGGGTTGCCCGCAGGTACAATCAGCAAACTGGTCGACAGGCTGCCGCAAATCAAATCGGTTACCCAGCCATATGCTTCGTTTGGCGGTTTACTGCCAGAAGATGATGGCGCTTTCCGCCTGAGGGTTAGCGAACGCTTAAGGCATAAACACCGGGCTATCACCATTTGGGATTATGAACACCTGGTGATGGCGCAGTTTCCGCAGGTGTTCAGGGTTAAATGCCTTAACCATACCAACGACAATATTGAAGTTGCTCCGGGCAGCGTACGGGTGGTAGCCATACCTGATATCCGTAACCAGATCAGTTTTGATCCATTTAAGCCCCGCGTGAGCAAAAATACCCTGAGCGAGATTACCAAATACCTGTCGGGCTTAAACTCTATGCATGTTGACCTGCGGGCTATTAATCCTGATTATGAGGAGGTAATCCTTGATTTTAAGGTGAAATTTTACTTCGGGTTGGATGAAAACCTATACGCAGCCAAATTGAACACCGATGTGATCAACTACCTGTCGCCCTGGGCTTTTAACCGTAATGCCGATATTGATTTTGGCGGCATCCTGTACAAAAGTGTGGTGATCCGCTTTATTGAAGAACTACCCTATGTTGATTATATAGCCGATTTTAAGATGTACTTCACAGCATCGGGGCCCGCAAACCCCGATGTTTTGGAGGCAGGCAATTCAAAGGCAATCCTTGTATCGGCAAAGCAACATTTAATTGATACCAAAACCATACATACATGCCCATGATTGATCAGTTAACCATACCGAAACAAATTGATACCAGCCTTGGGCCCGAGTATAATACTTTGCGCACCGAAGGTATGAAGCATATCCGCGACCTGGCCAGTGCCATCTGGTCGGATTATAACGTGCATGATCCGGGCATTACCACGCTTGAGATGCTTTGCTATGCGCTTACCGATCTTAACTACCGCATTACACTGCCCGTTGAAAATATTTTAGCGGTTGATCATGATAATACCGTCAGTATGCATGAGCAGTTTTTATCTGCTATAAAAATACTGCCAACCTACCCGGTTACTCCCGACGATTACCGGCAGCTGTTTGTGCGAATAGATGGTGTGCGGAATGCCTGGATCAAAAAATCGCCCCATAGTATTATAGCTAACTATAAACAACCTGATGGTAAACCGCTGCTCCGTTATGCCAAACCCGGCGAAAATGCGCTGATTGGTAAAGAGGTTAAATTCGATCTAAAAGGCATAAACGATATCCTGATAGATTTTGAGGATTTTCCTGAATTGGGGGGCGATGCCGCCAAGATCAAAGCCAGGCAGGACGATATCATCAAACAAATAAAATCGGTATATCATTACTTCCGCGAGTTGTGTGAGGATCTTGACGAGGTAAAGGCCGTTGAAAACCAGGAAATAGTTATCTGCGCCGAAATTGAGCTTCAGCCCCAGGCCGATCCTGAAATGATCTGGGCGCAGATCATGTTTAATATTGAACAATACCTTACACCCGATATTAAATTTTACCTGCTTAAAGAATTGCTGGATAAAGGCATGCAGCCCGACGAGATCTTTGAAGGGCCTGTGTTGGATTTTGAAAATCTCCAGGGCATCGACACTAAGTTTGCTAAACAGGGATTCATTATCCCTGCCGAACTTGCGGCTTCGCAGCTGCGTACCCAGGTGCGCTTGTCTGACCTGTATCGCATTATCATGGAAATTGACGGTGTACGATTGGTGAAAAGAATTTCTTTTGGTTTTTGCGGCTGTACCGCGCCGCAGAGCGAGGTTGCCGATAAGATCTATAAATCAAACGAATGGCTGCTGTGTGTGCAGGACGGTCATAAGCCTGTTTTGTGTGAAACCAATTCATCATTCACATTTTATAAGGATGTGGTGCCTATCGAACTGAAACAGTCCGAAGCCCAGGCCGATCTTAACCAGCTTCGTAAAGACTGGCAGGATAACGTAGAAGCTAAAAAGATAGTTGATTTGCCGGTACCCGAAGGCGATTACAGGGATATAGGGCACTATGAAACCCTGCAAAACCAGTTTCCTGAAAATTACGGTATCTCGCCGCTGGGCCTGCCAGAAACTGCTACCACCAAGCAACGGTCGTTGGCTTTACAGCTTAAAGGCTACCTGTTGTTTTATGATCAGGTGCTGGCCAATTACTTCGCCCAGCTTTCAAATGCCCGGATTTTACTTACTGCCGACGACAGCATCCGCAAAACCTATTTCAGTAACACGGTAAATGGCATCCGCGATGCGGAAAAGCTGTTGGATGGTTATGCCCAATGGGAGAAAACGGTTGATGATGTAATTAAAGAAACCGGGCAGGACAACTATC
>JGI24737J22298_10000701_pt1 | contig 11774 bp, 7 predicted proteins | sample KBSCornC3_FD_22298 | JGI IMG/M metagenome (IMG submission 22298) | reverse complement strand
CTCGGGCGCACCGACGATCGCCGGCACCGGATCGGGGTTGGTGAAGCGCTTAAGATAGGCGATCGCCGCCTCGGGCGAGGTGCGGCCGGCCTGCACCGCGGGCCACTCGCGCGCCAGGCCGCGCATGATGACCGGCTCGCATGCCGGCCGTATCTCGGCATCGAGGCGCGCGCGATCAACGCCCTCCACTTCGCGGATCGGCCGGGGCTCGGGAAGGGTCACGCGCCGCCTTTACGATGCGAGGGCAAGCGCGGCATCGGACAGGCTGTTGTGCCGACGCAGGAACTCGGTCTGGGTGGGCAGCGCTTCTGCGGTCGCGGTGACGACCTCGCGGATATGCTTCAGCCGCGTCAGCGTCTCGGCGTCCGGCAGCAGGTCGGCGGCGGGATGGTAGGCGCGAGCCTCGATCCCTTGCCCATCCATCACCGCAAGCCAGCTCGCCTCGGCGAACAATTCGTCCTTCTCTTGGAAGATGCGGCCGTTGGCGCGGAACAGTTCGAGCTTATTGGCCAGCCGCGCCGGCAGTTCGATCGCGCGGCACTGCCGCCAAAACTCGGAATCCTCGCGCTCGACCGCCGTGTAATGGAGGATCAGGAAGTCACGTATGTCGAGATATTCCTGCTCGGTTTGCGCGTTGAAGCGATCGACGTCGACTTGCCGAATGGTGCGCGTCGGGAACAGCGTCAGTAGCCGCGCGATACCTGTCTGGATAAGGTGGATACTGGTTGATTCGAGCGGCTCGAGAAAGCCTCCGGCGAGTCCCAGCGCCACCACGTTCTTGTCCCAGCTTTTACGCCGACGGCCAGCCTTAAAGCGTAGGGGACGGGGATCGGCGAGGGCGGGGCCGTCCAGATTGGCGAGCAGGGTCGCAGCCGCCTCGTCATCCGAAATATGCGCGCTAGAATAGACGATGCCATTGCCCATGCGGTGCTGGAGCGGGATGCGCCATTGCCAGCCCGCCGAACGCGCGGTCGATCGGGTGAGCGGGTTTGTGTCGCCGGCAAGCTCGCACGGCACGGCCTGCGCGCGATCGCACGGGAGCCACTTGCTCCAATCTTCGAAGCCCGCGTTAAGCGTCTGTTCGATCAGCAATCCGCGGAAGCCCGAGCAATCGACGAAGAAATCGCCCTCGGCCACCCTTCCATCGGCGAGCCGTACCGCATCGACAAAACCGTTTCCGCCGTTCTGCAGTACCTCGACGATCCGCCCCTCGGTCCGCACCACCCCATTCGCCTCGGCAAGGCCGCGCAGGAAACGCGCATAGAGACTGGCGTCGAACTGGAACGCGTAGCCGAGCTTGGAGAGGGGTGAGTTGGGCTGATCGAAGCGCGGATGTTCCATCCTGCCCCTCAGCGCTGCGGCGATGTTGATCGAATATTCGGCGACGGGCGTCGTGTCGCCCAAGGTCCGGCCCTTCAGCCAGTGGTGGTGGAAATCCACCCCCGCCATGTTGATGCCATAGACGCCGAACGGATGGATGTAGCGATGGCCGATGCGTGTCCAATCGCGGAATTCGATGCCGAGCTTGTAGGTTCCGTTGGTGGCACGGACGAATTCATGCTCGTCGATGCCGAGCATGGCATTGAACAGGTTGATGTTCGGGATGGTCGCCTCGCCAACGCCGACCGTGCCGATCTCCTCGGACTCGATCAGCTCGATCAGAAGGCCGGTGCCGCCCATGATGCGCGAAATAGCGGCGGCCGCCATCCAGCCGGCGGTGCCGCCACCGACGATTACCAGCTTTCGCAGCCTGTCGGGATTCACGACGTAGGTCCGCTGGCGGGTATGAAGCCCGGCACCTCGTCCGCAAATGAGAAGGTCGGCGTGGGCGGGGGCGCGGCGCTCGTCGCCCCTACAAATTCTGCATGGTTCGGCAGCGCTTCGGCGGTGCGCAGATAGGCAACGCGCATCTCCTCCAGCGCCCGCGCGACGCGCTCTTCGTCCAGCGCGTCGGCCGTCGGTTCATAATCGTCCGGCACGATGTGCTGGCCCAGCATTACGGACACCCAGCTGGTAATCCCGAACAACTCATAGCCTTCGCGGAAGACGCGGCCCTTGGCGCGGAACAGGTCGATCTTGTGCTGGAGCGTGTCGGGGATTTCCATCGTCCGGCAGTGATTCCAGAAGTCGGAATCGGTGCGTTTCGTAGCCTTGTAATGGAGGACGATGAAATCGCGTATATCCTCATAGAGATCGCGGATCTGGCGGTTGAATTCGTCCCGCTCGACCGGGTTGAAGCGCTTGTCCGGGAAGAGCGCGATCAGCCGTGCAATCGCGCCTTGTACGACGTGGATGCTGGTCGATTCGAGCGGCTCGACGAAGCCTGACGACAGGCCCATTGCAACGACGTTCTTATTCCAGCTCGCCTTTCGCCGCCCCGTCGTGAAGCGCAGCCGGCGCGGATCGGCGATCGGATCGGCTTCCAAATTGGCGAGCAGGATGCGCTCAGCATCGTCATCGTCGAGAAATTGGCTGGAATAGACGATACCGTTGCCCATGCGGTGCTGGAGCGGAATGCGCCATTGCCAGGCGGAGGCGTGCGCGGTGGCGCGGGTGTAGGGATCGGGCGGTCCCGCCAGCGCTGTCGGGACCGCGATAGCGCGATCGGCAGGAAGCCATTTCGTCCAATCCTCATAGCCGGTGCCGAGCGACTCCTCGATCAACAGACCGCGGAAGCCCGAGCAATCGAGGAACAGGTCGCCAGCGATCGTCTGGCCGCTAGCCAAAGTCACCGACCGCACGAAACCGTCCTCGGGCCGAAGCGTTACGTCGACGATCTTCCCCTCGATCCGTCGGACGCCGCCACGCTCGGCGTAACGGCGCAGATATTTGGCATAAAGCGAAGCGTCGAAGTGAAAGGCGTAATAAAGCTGATTCAGCGGGAAGCGCGCATCTGCCGGCGGGCGCGCGAAGCGGCCCATCGATGCGGCCACCGCGCTCATCGACCAGGCTGAAATGTCCGGCAGCACGCGCCGTTTGCGCTCACGCAGATAGAGTTGATGGAAATGGATCCCGTTTAGATCTTCGCCATGTTCTCCGAACGGATGGAAGTAACGTTCGCCGACTCCGCCCCAGTTCACGAACTCGATGCCGAGCTTGTAAGTGCCCTGTGTCTCCCGAAGGAACTCATCGTCGTTCAGGCCGAGCATGCGGTTGAAGTTGATGATCGGCGGGATCGTCGCCTCGCCCACCCCGACCGTGCCGATCTCTTCGGATTCGATCACAGTGATGCGGGTGTAGCCATTGTTCATGAAGCGCGACATCGCCGCCGCGGCCATCCAGCCCGCGGTGCCGCCGCCGACGATGATGATATCCTCGATCGTGTGCTCGTTCATCGGGCAGCCTGCCTTTGCAGATGATTCAGAAAATCGCCCTGTGTCGGGAGCGACGGTATCAGGCGGGTGAGCGCGTCGCGCATCGCGGCCATCGCCCGATCGGATTGGGCCGCCGGCACCGTCTCGATCAGGGGATCGACGCGGCGGGGCATCACACCTTGGCCCAACAGCACGGCCAGCCAGCTGTCGCGCGAGAAGGTTTCCTCCTCATAGAATGGCAAGCGGCCGCGTTCCTCGAACAGCGCCAGCGTATGCGCGAGGCTGGGTGACGGCGTGACTTCTCGCGCGCGGCGCCAAAAAGGCTCGTCGCGGCGCGATGCGACATAATGGAGCGCCAGGAAATCGCGCACGCGATCCGTCTCGGCCGCACATTGTCGATTATAGTCCCACAATTCGACGGGGGCGCAGTCGCGATCGGGCATCATCGCCACGAGCCGGTCGATAGCACTATGGGCAAGATGCAGATTGGTCCATTCGAGCGGCTCGACCATCGTCGCAGCATCGCCGAGTGCGACACAGTTGCGCAGCCAGGGCTCGGGACGACGGCCTTGGCTGATGGCGATCGGCGCTTGGGGATCGCTACCCGCGAAACCGCGCAAGGTCCGCGCCGCTTCGTCGTCGCCGAGATCGCGTGATGCATAAGCAAGGCCGTGGGATGTCCGGGCGGGCGACTGCGCGACCCAGCGCCAGCCCGCGCCCTGCGCGACGCAGCGATCGAGCGGTGACGGATCACGGGTAGGAGCCGCGTCCGCGAAAAGCAGACGATCGCATGGTAGCGACCCACTCCAGTCCTCGAACCTCTGGTCCAGCTCGCCGCGCAGCAGAGCGCGTGGACCGGTGCAATCTACGAACAGGTCGGCCGAAAGGGTGCTGCCGTCGTCCAGGGCGAGCGCCCTGATGAAGCCATCCTCTCGTAATTTGACACCTGCAAGTCCGGTGTTCCGCTCGATCGTGCCGAGATGCAGCGCATAGGCGCGCATCATGGCCGGGTAGCGAACCGGGTCGAGTGCGAGCCCGAACTCGAAATGCGCGAGGGGGGATTCGGGATCGACGTCGGGCAGGACGATGCGGCCGGCGCGCGCCATCTGCGCGGCGGCCGAATAGGTGTCGAACGGGGCAGCCGCACCCTGCCTGGCTCGGCGCACCCAGTGGATGTGGAAGGAGGCGGTGCCGAACGGTCGGCCGTAGCGGTCATAGGCGTGCACGTACGACGGGCGATCTGCGTTCCAGCCGTCGAACTCGGTCCCCAGNCGGAAGCTGCAGCCCGCGCGGAGCAAGGCATCGCTATCATTCATGCCGAGATCGCGATGGAATTCGATGATCGAGGGCAAGGTACTCCCGATCCGCTCGACGAGGGCGTCGGGCGGCGGAGGGAGCGGCAATACCGTCACACGCAAGGCGGGCAGCTTACGGCGCAGCGCAGCGGCGGCCGACCAGCCCAGCAGTCCGCCGCCCGCGACCACGACGTCGCGCATCGAACCGGCGGTCACCTCAGGCGGCCTCCTTCATTGGGCAGTAGCGCTGAAGATAGGCGGCATGATCTTCCATGTTGCCGGCAAGGCCTTGTATCTCACTCGCCAGCTTGCGCATGCCGGCGACGAGGCTCTCAGCGGAAGGGGCGTCGGCACGCATATCATGTCCCTGCGGAATGATGCGCTGGCCGAGATAGACCGCGACCCAGCTCGCGTCGAGGAACACCCCCTCGCGATATTTCACGACGCGGCCGCGGCGGCGGAAGAGCTCCATCTTCTCGGCCAGGCTGTCGGGGATCTCCATCGTCCGGACGTAGTTCCAGAAGGGTGTGTCGGTGCGCTCGGTCGCATGATAATGCAGGATCAGGAAGTCGCGTACGCGATCATACTCCAGGTCGATGACGCGGTTGAACTCATCGCGATCGATCGGCGAGATCTGATCGGCCGGAAAGAGTTCGACCAGCGCGGTTATGGCCGCCTGGATCAGGTAGATGCTGGTCGATTCGAGCGGCTCGAGGAAACCCGAGGCGAGTCCGACGCCCACGCAATTGTGGACCCAGCTTCGCTCCCGGCGCCCCGCTTTGAAGCGCAGCACGCGCGGCTCGGCGATCTTCTCTCCCTCGACCGCACCTTGGAGCGCAGCGGCTGCCTCGTCTTCGGGCAGGAACTGGCTGGAAAAGACGTAGCCGTTGCCGGTGCGGTGCTGGAGCGGAATGCGCCAGCGCCAGCCGTGCGGCATCGCGATCACGCCGGTATACGGTGTGACGGCACCCTCGGTGCGGCAGGGCATTGCCACCGCGCGGTCCGCCAGCAGCCATTTCGACCAATCTTGGAACGGTTCGCCGAGCGCCTTGCCGAGCAGGAGCGAGACGAAGCCCGAGCAATCGACGAACAGATCGCCTTCGATCCGCTCGCCGTTCTCCAGTTGGACCGACGCGATGTCACCACTGTCTGGGTTCCGGTGAACCGCCACGATCCTGCCTTCGGTCCTTCGCGCCCCCATTCGTTCGGCGATCTTGCGCAGGTAGGGACCGTAGAGCGTAGCGTCGAACTGGTAAGCGTAGCCGAAGGTCGACTCGAGACGGCGCGAATCGCGGGATGGCAACGCGAAGCGGTTCATCCGCGCCATCGTGCAGGCCATCGAAAAATGATCGAGCTCGGGTACGGCCACGCCTTGCTGACGGAGGCGCAACCAGAATTGGTGGAAGTCGACCGTGCCGGTACCCGGCCCGAACGTACCAAAGGGATGGATGTAGCTGTCGCCGATCCTCCCCCAATTCACGAACTCGATGCCCAGTTTGAAGGTCGCGCGCGTAGAGGCCATGAAATCGGCCTCGTCTATGCCCAGCCTTTCGTTGAAGGCGCGGATATGCGGCAAGGTCGCCTCGCCCACCCCGACGATGCCGATCGCCTCGGATTCGATCAGGTGTACATGGCATTGGCCGGGCAACAGCTTTGCCAGCGCCGCCGCCGTCATCCATCCGGCGGTACCACCGCCCACAATCACCACACGGCGTCGCGCCATGCTGTATCCCCCCGTACGCTTTACTTTTCTTTCCGCCATCATGCGGCCGCGCCTCGGCGGCGGTCAACCCGCCATGGCGAGCGCTATCAGGCCGGATCGGCACTATTCCAAAGCGTGGCAAACCGGTCACAATCTGGCGGTTTCTGAACGAATACTGAAAGCATCTTGCCGATTACGCCATGTGACGGTATCGCTACCGTAACTCAGAACAACGCGACCAAAAGAAGTCAGCGTTGTCATAACAGGGGGAGGTGCTGGTGTTCCGAGAGTCTACCGACGTTTCGCGTGCTGCTGAGGCCGCTAAGTTCCTCAAATATGGCGTATCCGCTATCGCGCTGGTTGCAATGACAGCGCCGGTCATTGCGCAGACAACCGCCGATACGCCCGAGCCCGGCGGCCCCAAAGAAATCACGATTACCGGCATCCGTCAGAGCCTTGCCAATTCACAGAATATCAAGCGCAATTCAGACACGGTCGTAGACGCGATCACCGCGCAGGATATCGGCGCGTTGCCTGACCGGTCGGTCACCGAGGCGCTGCAGCGTGTTCCCGGCGTCGCGATGAATCGTTTCGCCGGCAGCAACGATCCCGACCACTTCTCAGTGGAAGGTTCGGGCGTGGTCGTCCGCGGTCTCACCTTCGTCCGCTCCGAATTCAACGGACGTGATACCTTCTCCGCGGGCGTCGGTGGTCAGGCCATCAATTTCGCCGATGTGCCCGCCGAACTCCTGGGTTCGGTGGAGGTGTTCAAGAATACGACCGCGGACCGCATTGAGGGCGGCCTCGCCGGCACCGTCAATTTGAACACACGCAAGCCGTTCGATAGCAAGGGCCTCCACATCGGCATCGATATCGAAGGTACTTACGGCGACATGGAAAAGCGCCTGTCGCCAACCTGGTCGGCTCTGGTTAGCGACAATTGGGATACGGGCATCGGCCGGATCGGCTTGTTGGGTGCGGCGTCCTTCTCGCAGATTCGCAGCCGCTCGAACGGCCTCAACGTCACCAACATCCAGACGCGTGACGGCAAGTTGGCGCTGCAGTCGAATTCGCAGACCGTTTTCGTCTGCCGCAATCCATTGCCCGGCACGACCGATACGACCACTCTGCCACCGGCTTGGAATGGCGAAACCATGACGTTGGCAGGAGCTTGCGGTGCTGCAAGCACGCCCGGAGCCGACGGTCTGCTGGATCCTGGCCCCACGCGCTATGCGCCGCTGGGCGGCCAGTTCCGTCAAGAAGACTATAATCGTAAACGTCGCGGTGTGAGCCTCGCCGCGCAGTGGGAAAGCCTGGATCGCCGCGCCTTGCTGACCGCCGAATTCCTGCGCACCAGTTCGCAGAATGCCTGGGGCGAACATACGTTCGAGAGCGCCCCTGACCTGTCGGAATATAATACCTATCCCGCGGGCTGCCGCATCAACCAGAACGGCCCGGGCGGCTCGACCCGCGCCGAGTGCCCGGTCGGATCGACCCAGAATTATACCTATGATGAGAATGGCCTGTTCGAAAAAGGCTATATCACGGCGCCCGGCGGCGCGTGGCGCGGTGCTGCTGGCAATGCGGTTATCGGCGGTATGCAGCAGAGCCTGTCGCGTGGCCAGATCAATGAGCGCAACCGCGTTTCCGATTACGGCCTCAACTTCAAGTTCAACCCGAGCGACCGCTGGTCTATCGTGCTCGATGCCGACTATACAAAGGCGGAGCACAATAACCTCGACTTCCGTGTATTCGGCTCGACGTTTGCCGACAATTCGCTCGATATTTCCGGCAACCTGCCGCAAATCGTTCCGCACAAGCCGCTCCAGCTGAGCTATGCGTGGGCGACGCCGGATCCGAAGCTGGTCGCAGAAAATGACAGTCAGTATTTCGCCGATCGGAATAACGAATTCTGGCGCGCGGCGATGGATCATATCGAGCATTCGACTGGCCACGAATGGGCGGGCAAGGCCGACATCGCCTATAATTTCGGTGGTGACGATCCTTTCCTGAAGCGGCTGAAGTTCGGTGCGCGCTATGCGGATCGCGAAGAAGTCGTCCGTTATACGACCTATAATTGGGGCGCGCTGAGCGAGGTTTGGTCGGGCAAGCAGGTGTCGATGGCGCAGGTCCCGGACCATACCGACCTGTTCAAGTTCGACAACTTCTTCCGCGGCAAGGCTGCGGCACCGCCTCAGGCTTATTATTACAACGGCAATCTGACCCGCGACTATGCTCAAACAGTAGCCTTCTTCAAATCGATCGGGCAGACATGGACGGGGGCGAACGGCGCCAGTGCGACGCCGTGGCGACCGCTGGCTGAACGCCCGGGTGTCATCGCGGGTACGCCTTATCTGCCGGCCGACATCCAACCGGTTAGCCAAAAGAGCAAGAACGCCTATGTCGAGCTCAGCTTCGGCCGCGATGAGCCGTTGTTCGGCAACGTCAAAGTCGATGGCAATATCGGTGTTCGCTATGTGGGCGATGAGATCAAGTCGAGCGGATCCATAGGCGCACCCACGAAGGAACAGCTGGGTGTCCAAGATCCATACGATGTTCGCTGCCCCACGCCGACGCTGCCGCCCGGAGCACCTCCTGGCACAACCATTCCACCCCAAACTGGCGTTTGCGCCCTAGGTCCGGCTAACTATGCAAAGCTGCAGCAGTTCGCGACGGGACAGACTGTCGCTAACACGGCGGTCAACAAATATCATTATTTCCTACCCAGCCTGAACCTGAAGTTTGGTCTGTCGAGGGATATGATCGTCCGTTTCGCGGCGTCCCGCGTCATGACACGACCCGACTTGGCTAATATCCGCAACTTCGTGTCGATCGGGCTCGCCAACGATGGCGTTACGCTGAACTCGACAGCAGGCAATCCTTACCTAAAGCCAGCACTGGCATCGCAGTTCGATGCCACGTTTGAATGGTATTTCGCCCGCGTCGGATCGCTGACTGTCGATGCCTTCTACAAGACCGTCGACCACTTCTTCTATCAGAACATCTTCAACCGCACGATCACCAGCAATGGCGTGTCCTTGACAACACAGGTGCGTGGCCCGGACAATTATAAGGGCAGCGGCAAAATCAAGGGCGTCGAGGTGGCCTATCAGCAGACCTTCGATTTCCTGCCGAGCCTCCTGAGCGGTCTGGGCACCGGCCTGTCCTACACGTATCTCGAAAGCAAGGGTTTGCCGAACAGCTTCCTGAACGGCGGTAATCCGAGCAACACAGCGCCGACGGGAACAGGCAAGTTGCCGCTCGAGCAATTGTCTAAGCACAACGTCAACGCGACGGTCTTCTACGAGAAGGGTCCGGTCTCGCTGCGCGCGGCCTATACCTGGCGTTCGAAGTTCCTGCTGACCGCCACCGACGTGATCTTCCCCTATTATCCGATCTACAACGCCGCTGAGGGCCATCTCGACGCCTCCGCGTTCCTGACGGTCATGAAGGGGCTGCGGGTCGGGGTGCAGGCCGTGAATCTCACCAACACGGTCACCAAGACGTTGCAGCAATATACCGCCGCAGGCGCACTCGGGCCGCGTAGTTACTTCATCAGCGACCGCCGCTATTCATTCATCCTGCGCGGCAGCTGGTAAAACTCCGGAGGTCTAACCTTATCCAAACCCCCTTCGCTTTGGCGGAGGGGGTTTTTGTTTGNGCCCAGGGTCACGCCTTCGCGGCGTCCGAAGAACCATGCGTAAGCGGCGTCTCGCATCCGTACATGTCAGGAAAACGGCGTTCGCGTTCGCGATATTCCTGCACCTTGGTCAATCTCAGCCCTTTTATTCCGTGGCGGCTGACCGCGCGCTTCCAGGCGGCATATTCGGTNAGCGTGATGTTGTAGCGCTGGATCGCCTCATCCAGCGTCAGCAGCTTGCCTTCGACCGCGCATACCACCTCGGCCTTGCGTCGGATGACCCAGCGGCGGGTGCCGGGCGGAGGGAGCTGTTGAAGCGTGAGGCGCTCTCCCAACGGTCCAAGCGTCCACTTGGCGTGCGGTTCACTTCCGGCCGATCGAGCTGCTCTCTGTCCCATTCCGAAGGGTAAACCCCTGGCAAGCCCCCTTTGTGCCGGCGTGGGCTGGGCAATTTGATCCAAGCCTGATCCATATCGGAGCTGACAAACAATTGGGATCTTGGGATATTTCCCAATTTGGGGCGTCGAGTTCGGTGGATAGGCCGCCCTGTCCGGGCGCGATGTCAAAGGCCCCCGCGCGCACGAATCAAGGTCCCAACTATTTGAATAGAGCCTGATTGCCTTCGCCGAACTGCGTTTCACCTCATCATCAGGCTCTAGGTGCGTGTCGGAATGGTTATAGAGGGCGCGCCCCGGCATGATTGTCCTTACGCGGGTCCTCACGGCGCGCAGGGCCGATTAGAAGAAATTTAGGCTTTCCTTATTCGCCTTCTCCCCACTCCCTCATGCACGGCCAGCCCGGTCCATAAGGGCACGGTGGGCAGCAAGGGCGAATATCCGATGCAAATGAAAGATATGCTCCGGCAGCTGGGTCAGCCGGCGGGTGGGGTGGCGTTCCTGGGGATATCGGCGATCCTGTATGGCACTGCCTGCTTCCTTCAGGGCGAATTCAGCGACTTCTGGCAACCGGTGCCACAGGGCCTGCCTTTGCGGCAGCCGCTCGCTTACGTGTGCGCGGGGTTGCTCATATTGGGCGGCGCGGGTCTGCTGATCGCGCGCACCGTTCGTCCGGCGGCGATCACGGTGCTGCTTGTCTTCGGCTTCTATGACGCCTGCTATCTTCTGCAATTGGTGGGGTCGCCCGACAACTTTAATGCCCTAATGGGGCTGGCGGAGCAGCTGTCTGTGGTCGTGGGGTGTTGGGCGATCCTGCTCCGCATACGCGGTGGCGGATCGGCGGCCGTGGCGACAGCGCGCATCGCCTTCGGGATCTGCTCGATCATTTTCGGGCTGTCCCATCTCACGGATGTCGAAGGGCTGGCCAAGGCGGTGCCGGAGTGGATCCCCGGGGGTCAGATCTTCTGGGCGGCCGCCACCGGGGTGGCGCATCTTTTCGTTGGCCTTGGTCTTTTGGCCAATCGGCTTGCCATGTCGGCTACGCGGCTTGGTGCGTTGATGTATAGCTGCTTCGTGTTCCTTGGGTGGGCGCCCGAAATCTTCAAGCATCCGACACTGTGGCTGCGCTGGGAAGGCGCGGGGATCAGCCTTTGCATGGCGGGCGCATTGTGGCTGGTCGGCGATCTTCTGGCGGAGCGGAGGCAGGGGGCTGACTCAGCAAACCCAGCGCTCGCCCTGTGATACCGAGCATGACCACGGGTGTCGCCGGAGCGAGAGCCGGCGGTGCCACCGCCCCGGCTGGCGGCCCCGGTCATTGTTTCGTCAGGAGGATGCTGGTGCTGCCGGTGAGGATTGAACTCACGACCTCAGCCTTACCAAGGATGCGCTCTACCACTGAGCTACGGCAGCAAGGCACCAGCATGCTGG
>JGI24737J22298_10000700_pt1 | contig 11784 bp, 6 predicted proteins | sample KBSCornC3_FD_22298 | JGI IMG/M metagenome (IMG submission 22298) | reverse complement strand
ATGATTGGTAATTTTTTGGGGTGGATATTTTAGGGCGACTTTTTTTATCATCTTTTCTCCCATATGACTGATTGCCATTAAAGTAGTATCGCCGGCGCGGAATTTTTGAAGTGCTTTAAACATATCCAGATCGTCATTTACAGTTTTGTCGTCAATTGCTAAAAGCTCATCGCCGGTTGTTAGCCCGGCAGCCTCAGCCGCGCTGTTGGGCTGAATAAAAGTAAATAATAACGCCTGTCCCTTTTGCCGGGCAACAGCTCCCAAATAGCCGTAGCTGGTTATTTTTGGCAGGCTTACGCCAATGCTCCCCAAAACGCTGCTACAATACTGAGAATCAGCGCGAACAGAAATCAAAAAACTGCCCAAATCGTTATTGCTAAGTGTATCTGCCAGCAACATTCGAAGTTTGATACCTTCCTTCCCTAACTTTGAAATGGGCAATAATATCACAAGGTCATTAATTCTGTCTCGTCTGATAATATTTGCCTTAACAGTCTTGCCGCCCGATAGTGTGATAAAAGGATCCTCGCCAATCATTGAACTTTTAGTCAAAACGACATCTGAATTTTTGAAGGCAGCTTTTACGTTGACATCATCTAAAGAAAAAATAGTCCCCGCTATAGTCTGTTCCTTACCATCAATAACACTCTTAATATTTACACAAGTTGTTTTAAAACGCTTGTCCACACTTTTAAAATACTTATCTGGATTTTCAGCTATCGGAAAATTATTGGCCGGCCGATTTTTTGAAATTACATTTGTATCCAAAGGCAGGGAAGTATAATTCTCTAAACGGGTTAGTGCTGTATAATATTTACGATAGGTATCTACGGGGATTTCATAATTAATATCCTCCGACTGTTCGATGCCGCTATGGATTCCGATCAAACGGCCAGACAGATCAAACAGGGGGCCGCCTGAATCTCCGGGTTCCATCACACAAGTTGATTCCATAAAACCATACCTGTTATTTAAATTGGTGATATGTCCAAATCTTACATCGGGCTTGCGTTGTTCCAGGCTTTCCGGATAAGCAATGCTAATACATGGCTGATTGATTTTGATACCTGAATACCAGCCCATTTCGACAAATGGCCAGTCCCCTTTTTGGATTATCTTGAGCATGGCAGCATCCGGCAGCATAAATGTTGGCGGAATGGTAATACGGCCCAAACCACGGGCCAGGCACATTTTCCCATCGGGAAATATTACCTGGTAGGTTTTGCCGGGCGTTACCACATGTGCTGCGCTTAGGATCTCTCCTGCTTTGGAGACTACAACACCACTAAACTGCGCACTCATCCGGCTATACTGCAAAGTATCATATTCCCACATCAATACACTGGCAGCATAACCTTTTTTTATCGCAGCTTTTATATTGTCCTGTAGTTGCGTAGCTCCGGGCTTCTGTATCCGCTTATCAACATTCTGCGCATTAATAGCCTGCAGGTTCCATAAGCACTGCAGGAAAAAAAATAATAAAAACCGTTTTGTCATTATACATTATAATTGAACCGTAGCGTTGTCCAAACGCTGCTGTTTGGGCTACCTGCCGATGTAAAAAGAGCCGGTATTAAAACCGGCTCTCCGGAAATTAAACTAAAAACTGATGGAAAACGTCCTACCGGGACTGTCTTTACGATAGCCAATGCTATCCTTTTATAATTTCTTAACTGTTAAAGATCTTTTTGAGCTGTATATCGATATCAGACGCAGTGGGATTTATTAAAATCACATTCCCCTCAGCATTAAGCACAATTGCAAAGGGTACCGACTGGATACCTAAAGCATTCATCATCACTGATGCATCTTTGCCATCCTCATATTTATCTATTCCCTGTTGCCAGGGCATCGCTTCTTTAAGCATGGCGTTTTTCCAGGCTTTATTGTTTTGATCAATTGAAATACTAACTATCTCGAATCCTTTAGCATGGTATTGTTTATATAACTCCTTAAGGTGCGGAATAGCCGCCCTGCACGGCATACACCACGAGGCCCAGAAGTCAACCAATACCACTTTACCTTTAACCGATGACAATTTGATGGATTTACCACCGGCAGTTTGTAACTCAAAAGCCGGCAATCGTTTTCCAACTATTAAATTTTGATTTGCTGTAACAGTATCCTGTTTTTTTAATGATGAAGCTTTTCCCTCCGCCTTCCATCCGGTGCTTAGGGCAAGCGCTACGGGTATTACCAACAACAACCTTTTAAAGTTTATTTTCATTGGGCTGGATTATAAAACCTGTATTTCAATTATTTTTCTTTTTGGCGGGAAACACTTGTTATTATCACAAACCTGGTAGTAAAGCCCGCATTTGATTACCATGCCGCGTTTTAATGAAGCCGCGCTTATTTCCGTTTTAAATGTTGCTTTGTCCTCCCAAACAAACATGCCTTCGCCACCGACAAATGGAACACCGGCCGATGCTTGCCACTCGCCGCTTGTTACACCTTCGGGCAACTCAATAATGGGTTGTGTAGTAATAAAAGGGCTGTCTTTAGGTACATAAGCGTAAATATGCCAGCCTTGCAAGATTTCCGCTTTAACAACTACCTGTTTTTTACCATTTGCTTCATCAACCAACGTGGCGCTCACTACCACCGGATCGGCACGGGTTGGTGTTGTTACGCCGTTTGCAGTTTTAATGTCGCCGGTTGATGCGGGTGCTATTGCCGCCGTTTCTGTTTTATAGGTATTCACCATAAACTTAAAACCTCCGGCTTCGGTATAATAAAGGTTCGGTTTGTTTTTGGTTAACCAAATGCGCCATTCTTTGGCAGATGTGAATTTTTCGGTGGTATATCTTTCCAATACCCTTTGGGCCAGGGCAGGCTCCTCTCCTTTCTCAAGCATGCTGATACATTTTTCAAGCAGCTCAATTTTACGGTTGGAGATCCCCAGTTTCTTTGCATCCTCATCCACCTGTAACGAGTAAGCATCAACCGGATAAAAATACTCGAGGTTATCCCGATAGTACTTATGATAGGCCTCTACGTCAGTACCAAAAGCATCATACATGCCGCTGCCGGTCCAGCTTTTAAGGTATTCATCAAAACTTTGTACATCATCGGATACCGGCATCTTTAAAAACGCCTCGTTACCTTTACCAATGTCCTCGCCTTTGGCTTTACGGTCTTTAAGTTCCTGCTGCATTTTTAGCAAGCGTGCGTTGCCTTCTTTCCGGGCTATCAGCGTTTTTTGGTATAAAGCTTTATCGCTACGGTAAATCATTTCATTTACCCACTCACGGTTTTCAATCTGTACTTTTTTCATGATGGGCGCCTGGTGATCAAACTTTTTGATGTAGCAAACTGTGTTCACAAATACATCTTTAGCTTCATCGGTCATATGATTTGGCGAAGCAGAAAAGCCCCACATAAAATAATTACCCTGACGACCTAACGCTACTGCTTCAGCATTTTTTAAGCAAACACCGCCACTTATAGCTTCGGCATCCGGCGAATCATTAAATCCCTCGCCATGTGCCACCATGCCGATAATGTATTTTTCCTTAGCTGTAGGATCCTCTTTAATCACCTTCCACATAGGCAGTTCCTTCGGGGTAGTTGCTCCCTGAAAGCCGTTAAAAAAAGAACCCGGCGTAGGCCTGTTAACTAAAGTTAACTTCACTTTTACAGGTGTACTAAATATGGCATGACTGGTTTTGATGTTCAGCGCATCGTCTTCCAAACACTGACAATACCAATCAAACTTAAGTCCTATCGGCATGCCCACATCGGGAGCCAGCTGATGCATCAAAATAATAGGCCTGTCAAAATTGGCAGGTAATTTTATCGGCCCCGCATCGGCAATTGTTACGTCGACATTGGCAGACATCGAAGCATCGTAATCCCTCACATCCACAACTTCAACTTTGTCAAAGCGCGTTTCTAAAAAAGCCTTAAAATCGGCCATACGGGTTTTCCAGGCCTCATCTACCGCGCCCGCGGCTGTGCTATAGTAAGTAATATGTTCGGGCTTAGGTTTTGCCGGATCATATCCCACATATAAAACATGGAGTGCTATTTTGCCCGCTCCGTGTTTTATGACGTTACCCAAAGAGGCTACGCTAAACATAACACAAAGCAGAAAAGCCAAAATGATCTTTTTCATACCTGCTTAATTAAAAAGTTCGGCAAGTTTATGATTGAGGTCTTCCCCGCGCAGATTTGTGCTAATAAGTTTGCCGTCGCGGTCTACCAGGAATGTAGCAGGTATAGCCGAAACGCCATAAAGACGGGCAACGCTGTTGTTGTTGCCATTCAAGTCGCTAACCTGCGGCCATGTCATACCCTCCTGTTGCAGTGCTTTCAGCCATTTGTCACGGCTGTTGTCAAGCGATACCGAAAGGATTTCGAACCCTTTATCCTTGTACATTTTATACTGACTTAACAGATTTGGGATTTCCTGACGACAAGGTGAACACCAACTTGCCCAAAAATCGACCAAAACGATTTTGCCTTTATAATCGGCTAACGATAAGCGTTTGCCGGCAGGGTTGACCTGAGTAAAAACCGGCGCCGGGCCACCTATTTTTAAACGGTAATGTGCATCAATAAATTCTTTGATAGTTTTACCATTATCAGTTGCCTGGATTGCCGGACTGAAAGTTTTGAACACCTGTTCGGCTACTGTAACCGTTTTTTCATTAGATGCAGTGCCGAACAGAGCTACCGGTGCAAAGAACGAATCGGGGTGCGTTTTGGCAAAATCGAGATTTTTGCGCTGAAAATCGGCAATCATTTTATAGTGATGGCGGGCAACCGAATTGGTAAATGCGGTATCATTCACCAACTCGGGCGCTGCCGCAATTTCAGCATTAGAAATATGATCGATGTCCCATGGCATCGGTCCTACAGCTTTAACATAAGCCGAATATTCATCATATGTTTTGGATCCGCTCATCTGGGCGTTTGCCAGGGAATCTTTAGAAACTATATTAAGCGTTTCATTAGAAAAATTAAAGTAGAGAATATCGCCGCCATGGGTGGCAATTTCCCGGCCGGCGCCTTTATGATCAAGTGCAAGGCGTACAGAACTGTATGGGTTCATCCTACCTGTGAAATGAAAAGCGCCGTTAACTAATGTGGTCGAATCTTCATGCCCCTTGCCGTCTGTCATAAAGCTTAAATAAACTTTCTGACCGTTGAGATTGCCAATCTGCCCATTAATAGCGAACTGGTTAGTTTGGCCGGCGGCGTTCAACGCAGCCATGCTCAAAATTAAGTTTAGTAGTTTTTTCATTTCTTTATATGTTATACATCTAGTCGACAGGTTACGTTATACTTTTCAAGGATGAAACGCTCTTGTTAATGTCATGACTGCGGCCAACAACACAAAAATCATTCATGCTGTTGGTTAATCTTTTATATGGTTTTGATTAGTTAGTTTTTTATCTGCTCACGATGTCAATCGGTTCGCCCGGTATACCGGTTATTGTTTTGGTGATATTACCGGTTTTAGAAACACTTACGTCAAGCGTATAAACTGCCCCATCTGCGCCAACAGTAAGGGTGTTGTCATCCAAACTGATCTTCATCATGGATACCTTTTTACCGCCAAAGTCTGCGTCGAGCTGTCTTATATCTTCATTAATTGGGTTATAGCGGTAAATTTTCCCTTTTGATGAAAAATAAAACACATTTAAGCTATTCACCACCCATTTGGTATTATCATCAATTAAGGCGCTGCCTTTGAATGTGCGTTTGCCCAGCCCTTTAAATGTCCGGTCATCCCCCATAGGGTAGCTAAAACTTAGTTCGGTTATTGTACCTGTCGCTGTTTTAAAGAAAGCATAGGAAGGGCCACCTTCTGTAGGTTTCATGAACAACAAATTATCGTATCCTACATTTTTAGGGTCAAAGCCAGTGCTTGCGGTATCAATCTGGTAATTGGTGCCAGAGTAAGTACCATCGGCCCCGAAGGTAATAAAGGCTTTTCCTTTAAGATTGTAACCGATAAAAAACGAGCTTCCATGTGTAAAATATTTAGACATTGTGTAATCACCGCCCTGTTCGTTGGCAAATTTGCCGTAGTCATCAGCAAATGGCGCTGTTGAGGATACACCTACATATAGCTTAGCATTGATAACTCCCGTTGGCACTGTCCCCATTTGTACAGGGCCTAAAAATGGCTCCAGGTAACCTGTATTGATAACAGCCGGCGGCGAGAAGAATTGCGCTGCAAAATCTGTTCGTTTTAATAAGGTACTGGCGTCAAGCACCACTCCGCTTTTATTAGGATCGTTACTTAGCACCCAATATTCCTCTTTGGTATTGGGTTGATAAGGCAGTGGTTTTGAATAGTACAACTGAACCGGATTGATAGGCAAATCGCCTTTATTAAGTGATTTATAAATATCGCCCAACACTGTTTTATCCGGTTTTACGAATGATAATTTGGTAACCCCATTATCGTTACTCAACACCAAAATACCTGCCGAGAACTGCGTCGTACCTGTAATTTTGAAAGGGAACATATAAAATAATCCATTCCGTTTGTCGGTAATGGTGAGTTTACATGCGCGGTCGCCGGGGCCTAAATTGTAGACCATTTTCAGAGGGTAGCCTTTGTAAACAGCTTCCCGCAGTTCTTCTTGCACGGTGATGTGCCATTCAAAATCAAGATCCTTTAAGGGATCGGCACCGGCAAGAGTAACCTTGGGGTTTATGGTGAGCGTATCGCCCAGCAGGGCTGCAAATGTTGCATTATTAATGCCGGTAACTACCGGCTCTGAAGGTGGCGAGTATACATAATTGCCGAGGTCTTTTTTACATGAAGTATAAAATACCGTTATGAGCGCCAATATAGCTATCGATTTAAATTTCATGACCTAAGTGTTTAATTGATAATAACCTGCTGACCATTTTCATCAACAAAAAAGTATTTGCCTGCCTGCGCGTAATACTTGAGGTAAAACTTCTTACCGGGCGAAGAAGAATTATAAAAATCATAATTGTTGCTCCCGTCAGCCCGCTTGGTAAGCACATAACTTTTTTCCGGGTATCTTGCTACCCATGCAAACGGATCATTAATAAAGGTCCTCACGTTATCTATATAATACAGTGTGCGCGGAATCTGCAGATAAGCGTTCGGTTTTGACATATCAACCAGATCGGTAGTGCCCGAAGAGATCAGGAACAACTGGTGCTTTATCCTGCTGTAAGGGCCCAGGTTACCCATCCAGTAAATCCACCAGGCTGGTTGTTCCAGCCGCGACGAGTAAAGGATCGACTTTTCCCGCAATGTCGCCGGGAGCGATGAGTTAAAATCCTGCCCACCCGAAACAAGAATGGTAAGCATTACTGATTGATTTGCAAGTTCCGGATCACTGTTTTTGATGATCACGGGCACTTTTACCGTGCCCGAATCAGCAGGCATTGTGTACGATGGCTTAAGCGCTTCATAATGCAATCCTGCTTTGGCGGTGGTAGCTGTGTCAACTACGGTTATTACAAACTTCCTTTCGCTTTTTGTCCTTTGCCCCGAAATGATTATCGGTACCCAAATAGTGTCCTGTGCCAGGGTAGGATTATAGGCAAAGGAATAGCTTAATATCGAAGTATCCTGGTTGCCATCTTTATCCTTGTAATTCAGGTAAATGTTATCCCTGGAGCCATACGTAAGTAATTGGTCTTTTTTGCAGCTAAAAAGAGCCGCTACGACCACTAAAACATAAAATATCTTTCTTTTCATTGTTATAAATGGTATGGGATCAATTATTGTAAGCCGCCTCGTCATCGGGGATCGGGAACACGTAAATGTTGTTTGATGCAGGATAGATCTGGCCGCTGGCCGCCACTATATCAAGATTTAACCGCTTATACATATAAAAGATCTGGCTCTCGCCGTAAAACTCTTTACGGGCTTCTTTAACCAGCTCATTCATAAAGGCTGATTTACCCAAAGTATTCGGCAACAAGTCAATAATACCTCTATGGGTACGAACAGTATTTAAGTACTCAATGGCTTTTGTTGGATTGGTATCGTAACTTGCCTCTGCGGCTATATAATATGCTTCCGTTAAACGGAAAGCCGGTGCCATTAGCGGATGCAGGTTTACCTGTGGCGAACTGTTAACTAAATATTTTACCAGGTAACTGCGGTTTGGGGTAACATCTGTAGCTGTAAAAAACCATTGCCTGTAGCGCCAGTCCTCTGCGCCAACGGTGCTTTTTTCATAGATGTTATCTAACTGCAGCGGGGTTGGCTGATACTGCGCAACGTTGGCCGCACTGAACAAGGTAACGAGTGCATTGTTTTCATTAGCCTGGGGAGCGTACCAGCCAAATACCAACTCGTTGTAAAATACCCTGTCTTTTTGCTCGACGTTATTGTTAAAAGCGTCATCTTTTTGTGTCCAGGGGAATTTATTAGCAGTTATTACATCATTGGCATTGGAGAGTGCGTTCTGGTAGTCATTTTTATACAAGTAAACCCTTGCAAGTTCACCGCATACGGCATAATAGTTAATCCTGTGCCTGCGGTTTTGCAAAAACAGGGTATTACTTGTGGTTTCTGTTTGTTTGCGGCCTGTATAACCACCAGGGTAGGTTTTGTTAGGATATCCAACTATGTAACCCGGAGAAAGAATAGGATCAGTAGTACTCAGCAGTGCACGTGCATTGCGCAGATCAGCTATGGCGTTGTTAATTACCTCACCTACTGATGAAAACGGTGTACTTTTAATACTTACAGTAGTTACATAAGGTATGCCTTTAGCATTTGGGTTAGATTTATATGAAGCCCCAAACATGCGTAAAAGATCAAAATGCAGGTACGCGCGCAGGGCAAGCGCCTCGCCTTTAATGATGGCATAGTTATTACCCGAAAACACGGCCTTTTGTTTATCTATTACCTGCAGTATCTCATTGCAGTTGCCGATGGCATTGTATACCGACGACCAGATCTGGCTGTTTTTATCCTTTAAAATGTTTTGGCTATACTGAAAAGAAGCGATCTTCTGAAAATCGGTATTGGAGAACGTATAGTTCTGCGCCATGATATCCAGGTTGCTGAACGTAAGGTTTCCTGCATACAGGTCTGCCTTTGTACACCTGGAATAAACACCATTTAAAGCCTCTTCAAAACCATCTTCGGTATTAAACAACTGCTCTTTATCTACATCAGATTCCGGCTGTACATCCAAAAACTTTTTACATGATGTAAACATCAGCAAGGGGATTATAAAAATTAAATATCTTTTCATGGTTATGTGTTAAAATGAACCCAATAATGAAAATGTTAAGCTGCGGGCGAAGGGATAATAGATACCCCGTTCTGCCTGAATAGTTGAAGCCCTGAAAATATCGTTTGCTGTGGCTGCCAGCCTCAGATTTTGAAGCCCCAAACGGCGAATGGCATTTGGCTTAAAATCATATGACAGGTAAAGCGACTGCAGCTCAATCAGGTTATCTTTTTGTATAAACCGTGATGATACATAGGTATCGGTGAGGTCGGTAATGTTTTTGAAAAACGTGTGGTCGCCCGGTTGTTTCCACCTTTGCTCCAGTACGCGGCTATCTACGTTAAAGCGAGGGTCGGCATTTTCAACCCTGTCAATAAGGGTTTGGTTAAAAGCCTGGCCACCAAAACGGTAATGAAAGCTAAAACTCAGCATAAACCTTTTGTATGATACCGTGCTGCCAAAAAATCCTTCGGCTTTTGGCGTAGTATTACCTACCTCCTGCACATCCTTAACATCCCACACATAGGTTAGGGTACCATCTTTTTTTACCAGGATCTCTTTGCCGTTTTCAGGATCAATACCCAATGACTTAACCGCGTAAATGGTGTTCAATGATTTACCTTCAACATACCGGGTTAGCGGGGTTGAAAAAGCGTTGTTGTCCTTGTTGGTCTGGAAGTTATCGATGTTATTATTAAAGGCTTTAAGTGCATCAGATATGCTCACTATTTTGTTAACGTTATGAGCAAGGTTACCGGTCAGGTTAATGTTCCAGTCGGAGGTGTGGAAAACCTGTGCTACGAGGTAGAGCTCATAACCTTTGTTTGACATATCACCAAGGTTATCTTTATAGGTATTGAAGCCGGTTGACGGCGCAAGGTTAATATCGGTGATCAATCCCTTGGTAAGTTTGTAGTAGTATCTTGGCGAGATGACGATCCTGTCTTTAAACAAACCGATGTCCATACCTACATCGGTTGTGCGGGTTTTTTGCCACTCCAGGTTGCTGTTACCATAGCCTAATATAGTAGCGCCAATACCTGTGGAATACCAGTGTTGTGTATCATACAGGTAGATTGAACGTGATTGGTACGCCGGGAAGCTGATAGAACCAAGGGTAGCAATACTTCCCTTAAGACGCAACTGGCTTATTACATTTGAACCCCGAAAGAAGCTTTCCTTATGAATGTTCCAACCAATCCCTAACGAGCCGAAAGGAGCATAACGTCTGTCGGCGCCAAAAGCCGATGAACCATCAACCCTTACGGATGCATCTAGGAGATATTTGTTTTGGAACGCGTAGTTACCCGAAAAGAAAGCGCCGGCCGTTCTTGACCTGGTTACATCGCCATAAGGGCCTGAGTTTTCTTTATAAATGCGGGCAAAACCTATATTGGTGAACCTGTCGTTTGAAAAACCCTGGGCCGAAAATGATTTAATATCAGCCTTTGAGGCTAAAATATTGGCACCTAACACAAGGTTGAAATAATGATCGCCCAGTTGCTTGTTATAGCCGATGGTTACGTTACCGTCGAGGTTAAGGCTGGCATTGGTACCATAATCGTAGGTTCCTTTGTTATTCGCCTGATCAGCGGCAAAATTGTAAAAAACACTGCTTAACGGTGATACATATTTATCAGATGTTGTATTGGTTTTATTTACGCTCATTAATGCCCTCAAACGCAAACTTTTTGATAATTTATAATCGACTGAAAACGACTCCAGGATCTCGGTATATGCCAATTTATCAAAGCTGCTCAGGCTGGCTTCATACAAGGGATTAAATACGTTTTCGGTAATGTATTGATCTTTTCCCTCACGAAAAGTATTTACACGCCAGTTGGCAAGTTCCTGCACCAATCTGCCTGTGCTGTCCCTTATCGGGAAATATGGGTTGGCATTTACATATGTCGAAAAATCGCCATAAGGAGAATTGGCCTGGTTAACCTGCGTAATGGTCAGATCATTCCTGATGATAAGCTTTGAACTCGGGTTATAGGTAAAATCTACACCTCCGCTATACCGCGTATTGTCCGAGCCTTTCATAACACCAGGCTGTGTCTGGTAACGCAGATCGATACCATACCGGAACGACTGATCGCCGCCCTGCGCGTATACTGAATGTTTTTGCTGATAAGCATTTCTCAACGGTTGCGATAACCAATAGGTATTAACGCCACTTGCAACATTTTTTAGGCGCGTGAACAACTGGGCGTCAAGCTTATCCTGTTGGGTATCACCACTTGTGGATGTTTGGGTATCATATAAACCAACCAATTGTTCATAAGCTACCTTTTGTTTTGCGTTAAGTACATGATAATCTGACAGATCCGGGCCATTAAAAGTAAGCTCATAATTATATAATAACTGCAACTTTCCGGCAACCGGGGCCTTAGTAGTGATCACCATTACACCATTGGCTGCCCTTGAGCCATAAACTGCGGTAGCAGCACCGTCTTTCAATAAGGTAACCGATTCTATCCGGTTAATATCCAGGTCAACTACTTTTTGAAGCGATACTTCAAAGCCATCAAGGATAAAGGCCGGCAGGTTATAATTGCTTGAAAGGTTATTGCGGTCAAGTATTTTATCA
>JGI24737J22298_10000691_pt1 | contig 11843 bp, 12 predicted proteins | sample KBSCornC3_FD_22298 | JGI IMG/M metagenome (IMG submission 22298) | reverse complement strand
CACCGCCGCCCGTCATCCCCCCGCCGGCGCCTCCGGCTCCGCCGCCGCCGCCGCGCAAGACAGTATCGGCGCAGAGCGCGAAGGGCGACTTGCGGACCCTGTTCACCACTGACGACTATCCCGCTTCGGCAGCTTCGGCGGGTGCGGAAGGCACCGCCCAGGCGACGCTGACGGTCGGGCCGGACGGCCGGGTCACCGGATGCAATCTCATCCGGTCGACCGGCAACAGCGCTCTCGATTCGGCGACGTGCAACATCCTTCGCCGCCGGGCGAAGTTTACGCCGGCTCGCGACAGCAACGGCAATCCGACGAGTGACACAGTGACGACGCCGCCGATCCGGTGGCAGCTCGAAGGTTGATCACAAGCTAATATTTCAAAGCGATTTCAGAAGGAAAGTTAAGCATGCAAGCAGCAGCACAGGGCGCACAATATGGCATTGGGCCAGCTCTCCAGCAGGGCGGCATCATCACCATTTCGGTGTTCACCATCCTCGTTCTCATGTCGATTTTCTCGTTCTACATCCTCTTCACGAAGCTGATGCAGCAACAGAAGATCATCGCCCAGGGGCGGAAGGTCCGAACCAGCTTCTGGAACTCACCGAATCTGCGCGAGGCCTCGACCAAGCTCGACGCGAAGAGCGCTTACCGCGCAATCGTCGACGATGCTCTTCAGGCGCAGGACCAGCACGGCAAGCTGACCGATCCGATCGACCAGCATGACTGGATGGCGAACAGCCTGGCCCGCAGCCAGGGCGCGATCGGCGCCCGGCTCGGCGAGGGCCTGGCGTTCCTCGCGACTGTCGGCTCGACTGCTCCGTTCATCGGTCTGTTCGGCACCGTGGTCGGCATCTACCGCGCGCTGATCAAGATCGGCTCGTCGGGCGAAGCGTCGATCAATACGGTTGCCGGTCCGGTCGGTGAAGCGCTCATCATGACCGCGCTCGGCCTCGTCGTCGCGGTCCCCGCGGTGCTTGCCTACAACTGGCTGATCCGCCGNAACAAGGCGATCATGGAGGACCTCGCTGCGTTCACCAACGACATTCACGGCTATATGATGTCGGGCGGCGCAGTGAAGCCGCGCCTCGGCGGCACGGGTTCGGCGGTCAAGGGCACTACGACGACCAGGACGGGCGGCGCTCCGACCCAGCCGGGCAGCGAGCCGCTGCGCACGGGTAGCACTGCGACGGGCGCTCAGGCGACTCCAACCAGCGCGAAGTAACGGCACAGGGGAGGTCCGGCCTCAGCCGGGCCTCCTGACCGATTAAGGAAAGAACCCAGCCGTATGGCAGGACAAGTAATCCAAGAAGGTGAGGAGGACACCGCGCTGTCGGACATCAACGTTGTTCCGATGACCGACGTCATGCTGGTGCTCCTGATTGTCTTCCTGATCACCATCCCGGTGGTCAACCACCGGGTTCCGGTGAAATTGCCGAAGGTAGCCTATCAGCCGACGGTGACAAAGCCTGAGAACGTTTCGCTCAGCGTGCGCAATGGCCCTGGCGGTACCTGCGAGGTCTATTGGGAGCTCAAGAAGGTCGATCAGAGGCAGTTGCTCGACATGGCCGTCAAGAAGCTCGAAAAGCTGATTCAGGACGTCGGCGGCGTTCAAAACGTGAACGAAGACAACATGCCGGAAGCGCACATCCGCGGCGACATCAACACGCAGTACAAGTGCATCGGAGCAACCATCCTCACTATGCAGGAAGCTGGGTTCCAGCGCGTCGGCTTCATCTCGCAACCGGGTGCCGGCCCGGTTCCGCGCCTGTAGGAACATTTCGCCATGTCGATGCAAACCACGACCGATAATGCCTCTGGCGAACCCATGGTGGACATGAACATAACGCCGCTCATCGACGTTTTGCTGGTTCTCCTCATCATGCTGATCATGACGATCCCGCCGCAGACCCATGCCGTGAAGCTGGACTTGCCGGTCAATCAGCAGAACACACCGCCGCCGCCGATCCAGCCGCTGAAGAACACGGTCGGAATTACCGCTCAGGATCAAATTACCTGGAACGGCAATCCGATCACCCAGGATCAGCTTCGGCAATATCTGGAAGTGACTCAGCAGATGAATCCCGTTCCCGAACTGCACCTGCAGCCGGACGCGACGGCGCGCTACGAACTCGTCGATGAAGTGCTCGCCGTCACCAAGCGGGCCCACGTCCAGAAGATGGGCTTCGTCGGCAACGAATATTACCAGAACATCTTCTAAGGCTTCAGCCTCGGAAGAGGGACGGGGCGGTTCCTTCGGGAGCCGCTCTTTTCGTTTGGATAGGACACTGGCGCTCGCTCGGACGCCATGCCATTGCTCGCGGCCATGAGCGACCAGCGCCGTTTCGCCGTTGTCATCCTCGCTGCCGGCCAGGGCACTCGGATGCGCTCCGACACCCACAAGGTGCTCCACCCGATCGCCAGCCGCCCGCTGCTGCTGCACCTTCTCGACAGGGTCGACGCGTTGGGGGCCGACAAGCGCGTCGTGGTGGTCGGAAAGGGACGGGAGCAGGTCGAAGCGGCCATCGCCGGGCGCGACGCCGCGATCGCCTATCAGGCCGAGCAAAAGGGCACCGGCCACGCGGTGCAGCAGGCGGCGGACGCGCTGGCCGGTTATGACGGTCCGGTCCTCATCCTCTACGGCGACACGCCGTTCGTCGAAGCCGAGACGCTGCGGCGGATGCTGGACAGGCTCGACGGCGATGGCGGTCCGGGCGTGGTCGTGCTCGCCTCCTCGCCGCCCGACCCGCTAAAATACGGGCGGATCATCCTCGGCGAGGGTGACCGGATCGCCAAGATGGTCGAATATAAGGACGCTACCGAGGAGGAGCGTGCGGTTCGGCTCTGCAACTCCGGAATGATGGCCGTCCGGGCACGCGATCTGTTCCGCTGGCTGTCCAAGGTCGGCAACGACAATGCCGCGGGCGAATATTATCTTCCGGACGTCGTCAACGTCGCCGCCGCCGAAGGCCGTGAAGCGGTGGTGATCGAGGGCGACCCGTACGAAACCGCCGGCGTCAACAGCCGAGCCGAGCTCGCGCACCTCGAGCTCGAATGGCAACGCCGGCGCCGGGAGCAGGTGCTTCACGAAGGCGCGACCCTGATCGATCCCGAGAGCGTGTGGTTCGCCTACGACACGAAGCTCGGACGCGATGTCACGGTCGAGCCGCACGTCGTCTTCGGACCCGGCGTCGAGGTCGCCGACGGCGCGACCATTCACGCCTTCAGCCATATCGAAGGAGCGATCGTCGGCCTCAAGGCCAGCATCGGTCCGTTCGCGCGGATCCGGCCGGGCACCCGGCTTGGCGACCGCAGCAAGGTCGGCAATTTCGTCGAGCTCAAGAAGGCGGACGTCGGCGACNGTGCGAAGGTCAACCATCTTTCCTACATCGGCGACGCCTCCGTGGGCGCCCGGGCGAACATCGGCGCCGGCACCATCACCTGCAATTACGACGGCTTTGGCAAGTATCGGACGGAGATCGGCGCGGGCGCGTTCATCGGCTCAAACACTGCGCTGGTTGCTCCGGTGTCGGTCGGCGATGGCGCGATCGTTGGCGCCGGATCGGTGATCACGAGCGACGTCGACGCCGACAGCCTCGCCGTTGAACGGTCAGAGCAAAAGGGGATCGCCGGCTGGGCCAAGCGTTTCCGCGAACGAATGACCCGGAAAGCGGCAGAGTAGCATGTGTGGAATTGTCGGGATCGTCGGCAAGAGCGACGTCGCGCAACGGCTGTTCGACGGGCTGAAGCGCCTCGAATATCGCGGCTATGATTCAGCGGGTATTTGCACGATCAACCACGGTCAGCTCGAGCGGCGCCGAGCAGAGGGCAAGCTCGACAATCTCGCGAGAGAGCTAGCGGCCGATCCGCTGCACGGCACGACCGGTATTGCGCACACCCGCTGGGCGACCCACGGCGCTCCCACGGTCGGCAACGCGCACCCGCACATCGTCGGGTCCGTGGCTCTGGTGCACAATGGAATCATCGAGAACTTCAAGCCGCTCCGCGACGAGCTGATCGCCGAGGGGCGCAATTTCGAGAGCGAGACGGACACCGAGGTCGTGGGTCATCTTGTCGCTCGAGAGATCGAGCGCGGCGCCTCACCGCAGGACGCGGTTGCTGCAGTGCTGCCGCGGCTGGTCGGGGCCTTCGCAATCGCCATCCTGTTTCGCGATCATCCAGACCTCATCATTGGCGCCAGGATGGGGGCCCCGCTCACCGTCGGCTATGGCGATGGGGAGAATTACCTCGGCTCGGACGCGCTCGCGGTTGCGCCCTGGACGCAGCGGATCGCCTATCTGGACGAGGGCGACTGGGCGGTGGTGCGCCGCGACGGGATCGAGATCTTCGACCGCAACAATCGGCCCGCAAAGCGGGAGACCGTCGAATCCGGCGCTTCGTCCGCACCCGTCGAGAAGGGCAATTACCGCCACTACATGCAGAAGGAGATCTTCGAGCAGCCGATCGTGGTCGCCCAGACCCTCCAGAGCTATGTGCGGCCGTTCGAGGGCGAGGTCTCCCTTCCGACCGGCGATTTCGACCTTGGCGCGTTCAATCGCGTGACCATCGTCGCCTGTGGCACCAGTTTCTACGCAGGTCTGGTCGCCAAATACTGGATCGAGCAGTTCGCGCGCGTCCCGGTCGACATCGATGTGGCGAGCGAGTTCCGCTATCGCGAGCCGGTGCTCGAGCCGGGCGGCCTGGCGCTATTCATCAGCCAGTCCGGAGAAACGGCTGACACGCTTGCCGCACTTCGTCATGCGCGCTCCGAGCAGCAGCGCATCGCCGTCGTCGTCAACGTTCCGACCAGCTCGATGGCGCGCGAGGCCGATTTGCTCCTGCCGACGCATGCCGGGCCCGAGATCGGGGTTGCATCGACCAAGGCCTTCACCTGCCAACTGGCGGTGCTTGCAGCGCTTGCCGCCAATCTGGCGCGCGCCAACGGGCACCTCAGCCGCGAAGAAGAGCGGGAGATCGTCGGGCACCTGCAGGAGGCGCCGGCCGCGCTCAATGCGGCGCTGAACCATGATGAGGACATCGCCGCCATGGCGCACCACATCGCGCCCGCTCGCGACGTGCTCTATCTCGGTCGCGGTCCCGATTATCCGATGGCGCTCGAAGGGGCGCTGAAGCTCAAGGAAATTAGCTACATCCACGCCGAGGGCTATGCCGCGGGCGAGATGAAGCATGGGCCGATCGCGCTCATCGACGACAATGTGCCGGTGATCGTCATCGCGCCGTCGGGCCCCTTGTTCGAGAAGACCGTCAGCAACATGCAGGAGGTCCGCGCGAGGGGCGGAAAGATTGTGCTGATCAGCGACGCGCACGGGATTGCGGAAGCAGGGGAGGGGTGCATGGCGACGATCGAAATGCCCGAGGTCCATCCGCTGATCGCGCCGCTCGTCTATGCGGTTCCGGTTCAGCTGCTCGCTTATCATGTGGCGGTCCTGAAGGGCACAGACGTCGATCAGCCGCGCAACCTCGCGAAGAGCGTGACCGTCGAATGACGGCGGACGGCCAGGATGGGACGATGGGCCCGGTGACCATGACCTATACGCTCGGCGATATGTTCGCCGTCACCGCTCAATCGTGGCGAACGCTCCTTGCCATCATCCTGGTCGGTGAGGCCGCTATTTTCGCCTTCGTGATTCTCCTTTCGATCGTGAACGACGGGATGACGTTCGCGCAGGCGGCCTACTGGTTTCCCTGGCGCGTCCTGGCGTGGGTCGCGCTGGTGTGGGTGGTGACCTTCGTTTTCGTCTCTCCGCTCGCCCGCTTCGCCCGGGCGAAGTTCCAGCGGGGCCTCGGACCGGTCAACCTTTGGCTCCAGTCCGAGGGTCTTCAAATCGAGGCGCCGAACGCTCAGTCGCTCGTCTATTGGTCCGGGTTCAAGCGGTTGGTGGCGACGCCTCGGCGTCTCTATCTGTTCGTCCGGACGAGGGCGGCGGTCATCGTTCCCCGGCGGGCATTCGGGAACGACGCAGAGTTCGAAGCCTTCGCCGCCGCCGCCGAAGAACGCTGGAAGGCCGGCCAACTGCGTTGAGCCGAGCGGCCCAGTCACGCAAATTTTATGGAAATGTCAAAGAGTTGCTGTATCCTGCGCGCGGGGTGGGAGACAAGTCATGCGTAGCTCGCAGGCACTCCGGCGGGACGAACTGGCCAGCGTAGGCGCCGATCTCGCGCATTATTGGCGCGAAGGTTATGCCGTCGTTCGAGGCTTCTGCGGCGCAGCGGAAATCGCCGAAATCCGGACGGCAGCGGACCAGCTATATCGGGAAGGCGTCGCGCACGGGCGAAGCTTCCGGCACGGCAACCTTTTCTACAATATCGCACGCGAGCGCGAGGGCAGCGAGGCGCTGGTTCGGATGGTTCAGTGGCCCTCCTACCATCAGCCGGTAATGAACGCAGTGCGGCTCGACAGACGCTTCGCGGATCTGCTCGAACCGCTGCTCGGGAGCGATCTCAAGCAGATCATCAACCAGGTTCATTGGAAGGCGCCGGGCTCGCTCGGCGATTTCGCCTGGCATCAGGACAGCCGCTCGCGCAGGCCCGCGGCGGCTTACCGCAACCTTGCGACCGCCTACGTCCAGACTGGCCTTGCGATCGATCCGCACGGGCCGGAATCGGGCGGAATGCGCTTCATCCCGCGAAGCCATTTGCGAGGCGATCTCCATATGGATTGTTCGACCAAGGCGCTCGGAACGGCGATGAAGGATGCGACACTCGACGCGGTCGGGCTGTCGGCAAGCGGCGCCATCGACCTCGAGCTCGAACCCGGCGACCTTGCGCTGTGGAGCCCCTATCTTGTGCATGGGTCCGGGACGAACCGGTCCAATCACCGGCGCCGCTTTTACATCAACGGCTATGTGCGCGCGGCAGACTGCGATCGCGGCGAATGGGCGTTCCGGCAGGGACGGTCGGTGCCGTTCTGCCCGAAGCCTGCGCTTGTTCATTTCGAAGAACTCTACGAACGGCCCGGTCCGCATTATACGGACTGAATGAAACTCATTGGCGGATGTCATTGCGGCGCGGTTCGGTTCGAGGCGGAGGTCGCCGGACCGCCGATCGCTGCGCTCGACTGCAATTGCTCGGTGTGCCGGATGACCGGTTTCATGCACATCGTCGTTCCGCACGATCGGTTCGAGCTGATCGCCGGGCGCGATGCGCTCAGCAGCTACCGCTTCGGTACGGGGGCCGCCCAGCATCTTTTTTGCCGGAATTGCGGAATCAAGAGCTTCTACCAGCCGCGATCGCATCCGGACGCCTGGAGCATCAACGCCAATTGCCTCGATCATCCGGTCGAGCTGGCGATCGAGCGCTTCGAAGGGGCGAATTGGGAGCAGGCCAAGGCTAACCTCGACGCGCAGGAATAGCGCGGTTACGGCGCCCCAATGCACCGCCCATTGCGCCTAACCGTCGACCGATCCGCGATCCAATCGAACTGGCGGTGGCTTCAGGAGCAGGCGGCAGTTGAGGCGGGGGCGGCGGTAAAGGCGGACGGCTACGGTCTCGGAGTGAGGGAGGCCACGGAGACTCTTCTCGGCGCCGGTTGCCGCGATTTCTTCGTCTCGACCTGGGCCGAAGCCGAGCAGCTCGGAAACCTGCCGGAGGGCGTGAGCCTCAGCGTCCTGCATGGGGTGGGTCCAGACGACGTCGAGGCGGCTTTGCGGATGCCGGCGCGGCCGTGCCTGAACACGCCGGAGCAAGTAGCTCGCTGGAAGGCTGCCGCTCCCGAGCGGCCATGCGATGTGATGGTCGACACTGGGATCAATCGCCTTGGTCTGCGCCCGACAGAAATCGACGCACTTTCCGGGTTGAACATCGACACCCTGCACAGCCACCTCGCCTGCGCCGACGAAGACAGCGCGATGAACGTCATGCAGCTCGAGCGCTTCCGGGCGGTTGTCTCGGTGGTTGCAGCCCGGCGCTACAGCCTGGCGAATAGCGCGGGCATCTGCCTTGGGCGCGACTACAGCTTCAACCTCGTTCGGCCCGGCATCTCACTCTACGGCGGAGTCCAGCGGCCCGAAGCCGAGGGCAACATTCGCCAGGTCGCGCGTGTCGAGGCGCAGATCGTCCAGCGCCGCACCGTTCCTGAGGGCGAGACCTGTGGTTACGGAGCGACGTTCCGCGCCGAGGAAGACACGGAAGCTGCAATCCTCAACATCGGATACGCCGACGGCTATCTTCGCGGCTTCTCGTCACACGGTTCGGCATTCGCTGGAGAATTTGCGCTCCCGGTCCTCGGACGCGTCTCGATGGACCTGATCGCCGTCGGGTGCGGCGCCGCGCCCGGGCTCAAGGAAGGCGACTGGGTCGAGATCGACTACGATCTGCCGTCGGCTTCGAAGCAGTCCGGCCTTTCGCAGTACGAACTCTTGACGACGCTCGGCTCGCGCTTCGAGCGGCGCTGGGTTTGACACGCTCCTCCGGCGGCGGGGTCTTCGGCTGGAAGCGGCAGAGGTCGATCACGGGGCACCGCCAACATTCGGGCAGCCGCGCCTTGCAAGTGTAGCGGCCGTGCAGGATCAGCCAGTGGTGGGCGTCGCGGCGGAAGGGCTGGGGAACGATCTTTTCGAGCTTAGCCTCGACCTCGTCGACGGTCTTGCCCGGCGCAAGGCCGGTGCGGTTGCAGACGCGGAAGACATGCGTGTCGACGGCAAATGTTTCCTCACCGAAAGCAGTGTTGAGAACAACATTTGCTGTCTTGCGCCCGACGCCCGGTAGCTCCTGTAGCTCCTCGCGGGTTCGCGGGATCTCGCCTCCATAGCGATCGATCAGCGCCCGACTCAGCGCGATGACGTTCTTTGCCTTGGTGTTGAACAGCCCGATNGTCTTGAGGGCCTCGCGCAGCCGCTCTTCGCCGAAGTCGATCATCTGATTCGGCGCCCTGATCCGTTCGAACAGTGGCCGGCAGGCGATGTTGACGCTTGCATCTGTCGCCTGCGCGGACAGGACTACCGCGACCAGTAACTGGTAAGGATTGCCCGATTCGAGTTCGGTGGTGGGCGAAGGGTTCTCTTCCGCAAGCCGGCGGAAGAATTCGAAGACCTGGTCGCGCTTCATCGGAGTTCGTCCAGCGCAGAGCCGAGGCGGTTGAGTCCTTCCTCCAAGTCCGAGGTCGGGAGGCCGAAGCCGACGCGGAAATGGTCAGGCATTTCGAACCAGCGGCCCGGGACAACCGCCGTGTCGTATCGGTCGCGAAGGAGCGCTTCGAGCCGCTCGGTGTCGCCGCCAGTCCAGCGCGGAAAGGTGGTGATGCCATGACCCGTCGGCATGCCATCGAGATCGTCACGAGAAGCGATAAATTCGTTCCACGCCTTGCGGTTGCGGGCGAGCATGGCCGGATTTTCGCCGATCACCTGGTCGATATGCTCGAAGGCGATACAGGCGAGGCGCTCCGCGGGGTGCGCCTGGTTGACGCCGAACAGGTCGTTGAGGCGCCACATGCGCTCGGCAAGCTCGGGTTCGGCCAGAACCCACCCGCAACGCAGCCCGCTGACGCCGTAAACCTTCGTCAAGCTGTTCGTGCAGACGAACTCGGGTCCGAGATGGACGGCGCTTGTGCGGGGAGGGACGGCGGAGTCGAGATAGACTTCATCGATCAACACACGCGCATCGACCGATGCGGCAAGGCGCCCGACCTCGCGAAGATCGTGTTCGGCCGCGAGCGCGCTGCTCGGGTTGTGCAGGTTGGTGATGACGATCAGCCGGGTGCGCTCGGACATGGCGTCGCGCACGATTGCAGGATCGAGGCGGAAAGCATCCTCCGGCTTGCGCTCGAACCGCTTGATGTCGGCTCCGAGGAACGAGGCGGCGCCGACGAGCAGCTCGTAGGTGGGATGCTCGATTAGCACCTCGTCGTCCGGCGAGATCAGGGTGGCCATGACAAGGAAGTTAGCCATCGAGGTACCGTCTGCTGCCACCACTTGGGTCGGCGGAATGGCGTAGCGCTTCGCAATCGCTTCCCTCAGCGCCGCATAGCGCGGGTGGCTCGCTCCATCGAGATCGAGGTCGGCGATGGCGATCGGCAGGGAATCCATGCGGAAATGCGGGACTTCGCTTCCCGTAAGCTGGTAGCGCACGGGCGGCTTGAACTTCGCCCAGTGCATGTAGTCCGACCGCATCGTCCTCAAGCAGCGGCCCTTCGGTTCTTGCGCTGCCAATAGAGGCACGCGGGAATGCCCGCAGCGAGAATCGCATATCCGATAAGCGCGTTGAGCGGATTGTTGATGACGGTCGCGACGACGACTGCCCAGCAGGCGAGGACGAAGAACCCGGTGGTGAGCGGATGGCCGGGCACCTTGAACGCGACGCTCTGTCCCGGATCGCGCCGGCGGAAGACGAAGAGCGCGAGGCCGGTCAGTCCGAAGAAGATGAAATCCACGGATACGACATAGCCGAGGATCTGGCCGAACGTGCCGGAGAGGGCGATGATCGCGGCAACGACGCCCTGCAGGGCGATTGCGACGACCGGAACGCGGGTTGCCGGGCTGACCCGCGCGACGCTTCGGAAGAAGAGGCCGTCGTCGGCCATGGCGAAGTAGACGCGCGGTGCGGTCAGCATGCCCTGGCTAAGAAAACCCAGAGTCGAGATCGTTACCGCAAAAGCGATGAAGGTCGCTCCCTTGTCACCGAGCGCGGTGCGCATCACGTCAGTTGCGGGCGTCTTCGATGCCTCGAGGCCGGCAGGCCCAAGCGCGTGGACGCATACGAAGGCGACGGCCGTGTAGAGAAGTATGACTCCGGCCACCCCGAGCAGCAGACCCCGCGCGAGGTCGCGTTGCGGGTCACGCATCTCGCCTGCGACGAAGCTAGACGTCTGCCAGCCGCCGTAGGAGAACATGACGGGCGTCATCGCGGCCCCGATGGCGGCGAGTGTCGACGTCGGGCCGGCAACGAGGCGCGGTGATTGCACAGCGGCGGCGGGTGCGAAGAGAAGGCCGACGCCAACCAGCGCGGCGATCGCAAGGATCTTCAGCACCATGAGAGCGCTCTGGACGTTGCTGCCCGACCTGACTCCGACGCAATTGATTAACGTAAGGAGAGCCAGCACTCCGACTGCAACAGCGCCGTCGGCCACCGGAATATCGACGAGGTCGCGAAAGTAGCGGCCGAACGTGATCGCGACCGCGGCCATGCCACCGGACTGGATCACGAGCAGCAGCGCCCATCCGTAAAGGAATGCGGGCATCGGACCGTAGGCATCGCGGAGATAGGCATATTGGCCGCCGACTTCAGGGCGCCGCGCTGCGAGTTCCGCGTAAACGAAGGAGGCAGCGAGCGCGACCAGGCCGCCAAGGATCCATACGCCGACGATCAGCATCGGAGTGGTGACGTGGTGAGCGACCTCGGCAGGGGTGACGAAGATGCCCGAACCGATGATCCCCCCCATTACCAGCATGGTCGCGTCGAACAGGCCGAGTCGGCGGGCGAGGCCCTGCGAATTGCCCCCCGCGTCCGTCACAGGGCGCCGATCACGTCTTTCATGGTGTAGAGGCCGGCCGGCTTACCCTCGAGGAATGCCGCCGCTGCCAGCGCTCCGCGAGCGAAGATCATCCGGCTGTCGGCGCGGTGGCCGAGTTCGATCCGCTCGCCTTCGGTCGCGAGGATGACGAGATGCTCGCCGGCGACCGACCCGCCGCGCACTGAGGCATAGCCGATTGTGCCTTCTTCTCGGGCGTGCGGATGCTCGCTGATGCGGTCGAAGCGGCTCAATTCCTGAATGGTGGCGCCGCGCCCCTTCGCTGCCGACTGACCCAGCATGAGCGCGGTGCCGGACGGCGCATCAACCTTATGGCGGTGATGCATCTCGAGGATTTCGATGTCCCACTCCGGCCCGAGCCGCG